>JGI24159J19872_10014414_pt1 | contig 10230 bp, 5 predicted proteins | sample Ectturendosymbi4_FD_19872 | JGI IMG/M metagenome (IMG submission 19872) | reverse complement strand
ATCAGATTCCCAAACTACCTCTGCTAGTTGGATTCACTGAATCGGGTATGACTGAAAACATGCGCGCTCAAGCTGCTCGGTGAGACACTCACGGTCGTGCTTGAGTGATTTATGGGATTCCCAATCCAATGCGGACATGATAACAATGCAGTGTAAAGAGGGTAATTGAGTTAACTTCACTAGCCTACTATTATGACTTGTTAGTTTCTTGCAAATTTTAATTTACTATGATAATCGTTGGAGGTTATTGCTAAAGCAATTTATCTGTTAAATTTTTACTCTGGATCGTCTATGTACCCGGCTACAGTGTGGATTATTTTCATAAGAATTCTGACCGTAATATTAGCATCGTAATACGATTGCTTAGTTCAGCTATTTAATGGCTTGTTTCAGCTATTTAATACTTTCTTTAAATAAAATTCTTTAAATTTGCTACCTTGTGTTTGCTACATCAGACTTGCGAAGGGAAATGACATGTCGAGAGTGAAAAGGGGGCGATGGAATAAAAAAGTTTGAGAAACACTGATCTAAAACTTCCCAATTTAAAAAAAATCAAAACTAGACGACTTGCCACATCTTTTGAGTATTTTAACAGCTCTCTAGTGCAGTTTGCAGTCGAGTTATGGTGGTGCAAAGTGACAGCAAAAAAGTGGCTCATGCAGGTCTTAACACCTTAGGAGTTGGCCGAGTTTTGCTTTAAAAAGTATTTTTGCCCATATTGGCCAAGTCTTTGCAACTTCATTTCACCCAGTGTTTATAATACACTCTGCAAACAGTTTATGTGTCAAAGTTATGCCAATTACTTCTGAAAGCTCAAACTTGCCTAAATCGCAGAGAAGATATTTAACAAAATATGCCGAGTGCAAAAGATGCATACACAAAGAAGGCAGAAAAAATAAGCCTAATCATGAGAAAGTTGGCAAACGAGCAGAAAAAGCAAGACCCATAAGAGAGAATCAAAAACAACACCCAGTTCAGTGTGTGAGTGTTTGATTGTGATGTTGAAAACACTTTATTATTCCTTATGTAAACACAAAACATTATCTTTATTATTTTAAATTATTGTGAGCAAATTTTAGGGATGGAAAGGGTGACACCTTTGTGGTCGGTCCCAGGTGACACAGCCTTGTCTCACTACACAAATGAGTACAGTAGTTCACACAACAACCCCACCTATGCAGGTTTCACAGTTAAAATTGCCAGAAGAAATGCTCATGCAGATCAAGTTTTGTGCAATGGAGGATGGTTAAGTATGACTAGACAAAGAAACATGCAAAACAGAGATACTATGCGTATGTTAAGCCACTAGTAGTAATTTTCCCTTGTGTTGGCCTTTAATATTGACCATTCAAAAACTTTGCTGAAGGAACTGTCCTGACCAAATTCACTGCTATAGTCATTCCAATTAAGTTCTAGTGCGTTGGTTCGTTTTGCAGTTACATACTGCAAAGTATTTATTTTTAAAATACTGGCTTCAGGTACTGATTTGTAAAATACAAGCCTCTGCTAAATTAGCAGTAAAATACCAACCATCTAGCAACCCTGTTCAGAAGATGCTAGGAGTATCCAACATTCTGCAAAAAGTAAGTGGTTGATTCTGCAGCTCCAAACTGTGACACCCTCCTCAACTCAGCTGTGACTATCTATCCAATTTATAGACAGAATTGTAATTGTTGCAATAAGTTGACAATTCTGCATCTGAGTGGTGTAAATGGCTTCATAAACATATTTTTGTTAAATTTGGATCAAATTTCAATAAACTTTTCCACAAAACTATTTTTCACAGTTACAGTTTTCTTAGATTACTTTTTTCAAAGTCTGACAAGATTTCAAAATTTACAATCTCAGAATGTCTGGCACAAATCCGATGACAAAGACCAAAGCAAACAATTCTATCCAGTGATTTACTAAGAATTAGACCGATCGACAGTATTTTATATTAACATAGACTAAAATTTGGAAATGAGCAAGCAGAACAACCACTAGATATTCCCTATTTGTGATTGTTTTCAATTTTTTGTACTCGGAACATTACGAAAAAATCACGAGAACACCAAATTTAAACTCCTATTCCTGCATTTTCAAATCAACTCCACATTAAAATTAAACCCGCAGATTAGTCCTTACGATAATGACTCATCAGAAGGTTTATCTGACAAATACCACAGCAAACACCATGTGCTATTCAAATGATAAAATCTGAAAATTTCAAAAGATTTTTGAATGTGTCCCTATTGCATAATACCTTTATTTTTGGTAATAAAATGCATTACTGGAATAGGATTAAGCAATTTGTGTAAAAATGCATGCAAACTTTTGATCCGGTTCAAATGGTACTACCTGTTCTAAGGCAGGAAATAAAAAGGCTAGGTTATCTTAGAAATTTCAGTGGTTTTTGACTGGAGTCATTGTTATAAATTTAGCCTGTAAAAGATGTTTCATTTTTTTACTGCTGGTACTGTAGACTATACGTCAAGTCAAATCTGTTTCCCTATTGATATTGAGGTTGTCTTTCACTGAAAAGATGATATGAGTATGATAATTTTGTAAGACACATTTTAATTGCTTGATCGTTCTTTTGCTCTATTCTTATAATTGCTAAGATGCGCTTTGATTGCCTGCATTCTCTTGTGCTGTTTCTGATAATTGGTGATATTGTGGCCTGTGGTGCTATCTGTTGACTAGTGACGTGTTTTGGATTCTGTCATTCTGCTCTTGAGTAGTTGCCTACCAGGCTAGTCATTTCCCAATTAGTACGTGCATATCTAGTTGATGCGTCTTGTTGCTGCATCAGTTCCCCATTCGCAGTTTATGATTTCATGATTTTGTTCTCCTGAGTTCTTTGTTCGCAGGAGGTGATTCAGTGGCAGAGGTGTGCGGACATGATTTGGAGATTAACGAGTTGAAGGGTTTTGATTGTACAGTTGCTTTGCTGCAGTAAGGGTTGGTCTGTTAAGGTCCTTTGTGTGTCATTCAGCAGGGCATCTGTAGTCCATAGATTTAACTTTTCAGCTAGGTAGTGTTCAATCATCGAACCAAACAGTACTTTACGAAGTGTTGCGCGGTGCACGTGGTACCTTTCCATGGATAATTCCACAGGATCTCCAACCCAGATTAGGAAGCCTCCAGAAAAGGCAAACGAGGGTAAAGAAAGGCTATGAATAACATGACAGATGGCTTGTCTGAGGGGCATGAGCACAGACAACACAGTGGTATACCAACCAGTAGTTTTGCAGAGCATCTACGCCATACCATTGTTATCTTATCATCCAACTGTAACAGATTGCTGTCTGAGGAAATGTATTGGGGTGTGCTAGTCATGCACCCCCTCCCCTTGCATAATGGGAAATTTTTTATTAGGTGTGCCAACATCTTTCAAGTCAAAGGTTTCTCTACTGGTCCTGGCGTAACTCCTGCAAACAGCCAGCACATCAAAGGGTGTGATTTATAATGCACTGCTTGAGATTTCCACAGAGGATATTAAAAGTTACACGGTTCCAATTAAAGGAACAGGAAGACGTAATGTACAATTCCGGTACTGTGCTGTGACATTTCAAGTTACCAATACTTCCAAAGGAAGTGTGAGTGGGTTAAGCTTACAGTATCCACAATTCAAAGTGAAGCAGCACATACTGCATGGCATAGTATAAACAAACCATCAACAATCAAAAGGTGTTTTTAATGCCATCACTAACTAGGTTTATATCATATGGCCATCCAAAAAACTGCAAGGGCAAAGAATGGTGCTTCGATTGCGGATAACATAATTGGAAAAGATGCAATTGTCCAAACAAACAATATCTACCTAAAAGGCAACCATACCATTCAGTAGGACAGCAGCAAATATAGAGTGTCCACATTGCAAAAAAACAATAACGAATAAGAAACTATCAAAATGAAGACAACCTCCAACGTATCTTAGCAGAGGCTTGTAAAAAAGCACAAAATTACTGAGGTGGAGCCAACCTTCCTGGGCGGAGGTTTGTACCTGAAGCTAGGCAAACTAGCCAAGCTTCCAGTGAACCATGTGATGTTTTATGGATTGTTCCAGTTCCATAGAAAGTATATACCGTTTTACCTGACATTATTTAGGTACACTACAGTAATAGATGCCCTGTAAAAGGCAGAGCTCCGTAAATAGCAGAGCTTGGTTGTGGAGGTTTGATGACGTAACTGGAGTAGAAAAAAGTTGCGTTGCAAAAGGAAAAAAAGTAAAGGAAAAATGTTGTATCGTTGCAACTTAACATGTGTTTCCCCTAAACAATAAACATGGAATGCATGAAAGTTTGCGATGTTCAAAAATTTTATACATTCACAACTGTTGAAACCTATTTTTTTGTCCCCAAACCGTTGTGAAACTCAGATAACCAAAAATTATCAAACTTCAAAATATTCTTTTTTTTCCGAAGTGTAATTAAATATCACCTTTTGCAGTACAATTATTTTTACTACCGTTTAGTTCTCATTGCTCAACGCAAAATATTGGTTTTAGCGCCTCCGGTTACGTCATCAAACCTCTGCAATCAGGCTCCGCTAGTATTTACGCAGCTCCGCCTTTTACACAGGGCACCCAGTGGCCAGTAATCCAATGTTGCTCCTACTAGCATATCTTTTCTCGCGGAGCCAGATGTGATAAACCAGGCCTTGCTGGCAAAGGAGCAACACCGTCCACTGGATATCTTCGAATTTATTACTGACGCTGCGGGAGGTAAAATGAGTCTTCCGGTTAACACAGAAGATATGAGAACAGTCACTATGTGAATAGCTATTGCGGTCCACATCTTGCGTTGCAATGGAACTGCCCGACTTTTCCAGCACATGCGAGGTTCGTAACATGAAGTTAAACAGCAGAATCGGTAAAAAAGGATTTCGCGAGCGTTACGTCATTAATATTTGATACACTTGCAGACAGTCACTGAGCTAGACGGCAGTATTTCACTTGAATATTATTTGACATTGTGACGAAACAACTATTACACTTATTGGTTTCCTGAAAGTCGGTCAGGTATCTAAATCTAGTGAATGCAAGGCCAAGCCACGTAGAACGCATTAGCTTATGTCTCTGCTCGTTTCCGGTAGATTTTGCGTCTGCCTTACTCAAATTTGCACAGGCCGCATATGAGTAGTACCGTTAAGTATGGCTAACACACGTCCTCTTTTCACAGTACATGTCCACTTTTTTCAAGAGAAATGAAAGATTATCCGAGGATATTCGAAAATGTCAAAATGTCCTACTTTTTACATTTCTTAATTTAAATATAATCACTGGCGTACTCAAACTAAAGGTTTGAGCCAGGGTGGAGACTTAGCTAAAAGGGGCCCACTGGCCACTGAACGGGGCCCACTAACCAACGCTCAGAAAAAACTTGAGAGATGATGGTGAATCCGGGTGTAGATGGCTATACTAAAACCCTAAACCACTGGAAAATAATCCGACAAACGCAAAAACAACAACCAAATGAAAACCAAAACAACACTAAAACCGAAATTTAGGTAAAGTGGGGTTCCGGTTTTCACATTTAGTTTGCCAGGGGGAAAATTCGCCCCTCTGTCCCTCGTCAGTTACATCACTGGCTATGATATATTGTATTTACGTACAGTGAGCTGTCCCTACCTAACTGCAACAAGATACGAGCCGGTGGCGTGCCTTAGTCTATGGGAGGACCTGCAACGTGTTTAATTCATCTACTGATGTTTCGGCTCAGTGGCGTATCCAGCCCAAACTTTTTTGAGGGAGACAACTTTAGGCAGGCAACAGTATTTTATTTGGGATACCGATTCTCACAGCACAAAATGACAAGTGTGCTAGCAATTTGAGGGGGACCATTGCCCCATTAGCCCCCTGGCTACGCCTATGTTTTCGTTGAGTTAATTCTCGACTGGAAAGGTAGGAATGTTTTCATTTTGATCGTTACATAACAGTGGTAAATGTTTTTTCAGTATCTCAATGACTTTGGCGTTAGAGTGCGGACTGCTAACTCCACTACACTGTTCTAACTTTGCTGATGAACCGTGATACGGTGATCAGTGTATTGTACACTGCTTAGTGTAGTAGTTTCCAGTAATTATAGCTAGTCATACTGCTAAAAAAATGAAGAAAAACGTCAGAAATATCATTTTTTAAGAAAAGGACTAAATGATTTTGAAGCTGAGTGAATTACGTGTGGTTGCATTTGCACGGTTCGCAGAAAGGAGTGAAAAGACTTTTGTGACTTTGTGGATATTGAGTACCAAAAACTTATTTCTCACAGCACAACCAGGTGGCTATCACTTTATCCTAGTTTGCCAAGGATTCTTAAAATGTACCCAGCTTCACATTCATACTTCATGTCCATCGACAAGCCAACTGTTGTTCTGAAACGTTGTTTTGGAAATTTTCTAATCGAACTCTGTTTAAGACATTAAGCCATTTGCAATAATTCGTGGTTGCTTTTAATGAGCAAGTTCAGTATATTGAGAAGTCAAAAGCATCAATTGTTGAGGTTGCATCGTGTTTCACCCCTGTGAAGGCAGAGATTCAAAAGAGACAATCAGATGCGCATATCTTATCAGGCCAAGTTAAATCAGCACTAAGAGAACTCAGAAAAGGCAAGAATCATGACTGTGATTCATTTATGTCAAATGTGTCAAGGTGTATTTGTATTATACAAGTCTTGTGTTGCACATCTGTATGGGCCACTTTATTTGCTAAATTCAAATGCTTTGGCTAGATTTCTCCGTTTGCAATCAGCTGAATGGGAAAATGATGAACCATGTGAGTGATATCTGATTGATAGAAACGTTTCTATTGATGAAGCTGAAGTAAACTGTTGACCAATGACAAAACTTGTTTGCGTTCGTGCAAAAAGAGCTGCTAAGGGCATCGACCAAATGTAATTTATTATAAAATGAGGAACATGAAAGATGTGCAAAATATTTTGCAACTTGCAATACCATTGAATACTTCAGCGAACTGATAGAGATTGTAGAGTTTTACATCAGCGCTTTGGTTCATTACTCTAATGGGGAACATTTTTTCTTTGATGCAGCCACAAACACAAAATAAAGAAAAATCTTTCTAGTTGAACCAGTTTCTAGTCTATTAAAGTTGGTGTGCAACTTAAAACATCTTTTGTGCCAGCAGTTTCATAATATTGTTAAAGGCGATTTTATATTTTTAAGAAATTTAAGGAAACTACAAAATGTTCATGGGCTTAATAGGACAAGTACATAAGGATTTTGTTTTGTGTGTTTTGACTGAAACATCGTCCACACTGGACGTCTTATCTCAATTTTTAAAACTTATCAATAGGACTCTTTGTTAGTTGATTTATTATGTGTAGATGGTACACTCAAGTAAGTGACAGTTGTAAACTTGCAGAATTTTGGCAATATTACTTGTAATTTGGCAGTGCATTTGACAGGATTTTGTAAATGTTTGGCAGAGTACTTCGTATACCATCTGGTCACCTTGCTCGGGGTTGCTTACCGCAGAGATGAGTGGACTGTCGTATTTTGCGATTCAGATCCAATCCAGAATTTTAAACTCCAGTCCAAGTCCAACCATAGTCCAAAATTTTGCAAACATTTGAATTCAAAGTCCAAAAAGTTAACAAAATACAGCTTTTCAACAACAAAAATCACGCAAATTTTTGCTTTTTATCTCCGATCCTGATCCTAAATTTGTGAAGAAAATCACTACCCGGAGCCAATCCAAATCCAGCAAAAGTCGTCATAGTCCGGACGTAGCTTATAGTATTGAAGACGACGAACTCATGACTTATCACGTGAGATCACCCCAAATTCTAATCCAGTGAAAAGATGTGATCCAAGTTTTATATACTACAGCATTTTCAGTAGAAATTCATTCATGCCACTGCTTCTTAAGCCACTGCTTAACTTAGAACTTTAGTCCACTGACTACGAAGAGATTCCCACTGGAACCTAAAATACCCAGAAATTTCCTACCTTACTAGTATTGTCGAAAAATATTGCGGTTTAAATATTTGCCAAAATTTATCTCTGTCTCAATTCATAGTGGCCCTGGTAGCTTCCCCTGCTTGTTTATATTATTGAACTCGTGTAATAACCATTGACGTATTTAAGTTAATGCTTACTTTGTTCTTGCTGTTTAATAAACTCAAGAAAGACATTAAATTGGTTCATAGTTAATTTCTGAGCTAAATACAGAGTAGAACGAGGGAGGATTCAAATCAGTAGCGGTGATTGGGTCATTATGTTTAACCCTTAGTGTCTAGCCAGAGTAGCCCTACTTTGTGTGTTTAGTGTAATTTCCATACCAGTGCCCTTAGGAAGTTATCCAAAGACAGAACGTGTTAGTACCACGTCTCTGTTACACTAGATTTTGCCATCCCCTGGAACGTGCCGCCCTTGGCTACAGGGCCGGATTTAGCAAGTGCGAGGCCCTAGGCTAATCCACTTGTGAGGCCCCTTCTCGCACTGTTACGAGGGAAAAATGGAAAAGCGTTAATCAATTGCGCTAAGCCGAAAATGACGATATAGACGCTCTAAAAGTACGGTCAACAAAAAATTTTTAATCATTACCAGAGTGCTCCATGATCACTGCACTTGTTGCTGCCTTCGACGCAAAAGCGTTCAATGACACAGAATTGTGGTAATCGTACTTGGCTGGAGGGAACAGGGCAAAGATTAATTTTTACGTCAACCGAAAACGTCACGGTTTGAATATTTGACAACTGTTTTGAGCACAGATAAGAAAAAAACGGATGTGCATGTGTAAGCACGTGGCCTTCGTTTTTTATAAGTTTCACATCCGTTTTTTTTCTTATCTGTGCTCAAAAAAAAAACAAACAAATACACTGCACATACTGTACGTGTGGCGGAAGAAATACGTTAAAGCACAACGTGAGGACCATGTTGCGACTCGCTTTCCAGGCTGTAAAAATCTCACACACACGAACAAAACACGTCAAGTAAAACGCACCCAAATGGTTGCAACTGCTAGGTTTACGATTTGCGCGTTTGTTGCTTTTTCACACTGCTAAGAATCGAACGCAAAAAAGGATATGAGGTTTAAACTGGAACCGTCGCCAGAAAGTCTTCAATAGGGACTTTACATTTGCGCAGGGGGCTTGACATTCCGAAAATTTGATAAAATCATCACTGATTTATAGTGTTTCATATTTAAATTTGGAGGGGCTGAGCCCACCAATGCTCTCCCGTGGCGACGGGACTGGTTTAAACTTCCCTATGCTGTCACTTTTGAAATATGTACAAAAGGCATAATCATTGAATCAAGTGAGGCTGGACAGAGCACAGCAGACAATTAAAAAGGTTTTGCCTTGGCCTGCTTCATAGCAAAATCATCTAGGAGTTCATTAAAATTTGTTTTCCTAAGTTTGTGATTTTTAATGCACCGAATGCTTAGTGTGGGCAACCTCTCCTGGAACATTGCGACCAGTGGCGATTCTAAGGGGGGCCTGGGTGAGCTATGGCTCCCCCAGATTTTTGCTTGGCCCCCTGTTTGGTCCCCCCAGTTTTTTCTGAATTTCCCGTTAAGTTTCTTTGGTTGACATATACAGTAGCCTAAAAAACGTTGGGCTAGCAAAATTTAAACGATAATTTAGAAACCCTCTAGCCTGCATTCAGTATTTCCCAAATGCATGATAAGCTGTGTTTTGGTGTTTGACGGTCGGACAACTAGAGTTGTTTATGACGACACACAACAGTAATTGCTTGGATCCCGCGTGAAATTTAGTCAGACCGCGGTCGTGGTGTTGAAAAATTAATTTCGAAACTAAGAAACAGTCGCAGAAAAGGGAAGATTGATCTTCCGTGCATTTCAGTGTGAGATGGAACTGGAATACATTACGGTCAGCAGATTGTTGCTTGCCCCAGTAGCAAAAGGTTTGTGAGAGCATTTAAGAACTGGTTTCAGTTAATTTAACCGAATTTGTCCTGGCTGCAGTATTGCGTTCTGCTGCCTATTTTTTTACGGTATATGACATCGAAACATCTTACGTAAGTGGTTTGTGACTACAGTTTTAAACCTGCTCACACATGTGCTGCAACCTCATGGAATTTTGTACGGGTTTTCTGTAATGATTCAGAAGCAATTCTTTCACGTATGTCAGCTCTTTATCCCGCAGGTCAAACATTTGTATCGGAAAAACACTTGAAAGAATTCGCAAATCATATTCATTTAGTGAAATGATTTAAAAAACATGAAATAACTTTGGCAAATAATTTGTTTCGGAAGGAGTCGAAGCT
>JGI24159J19872_10014413_pt1 | contig 10230 bp, 5 predicted proteins | sample Ectturendosymbi4_FD_19872 | JGI IMG/M metagenome (IMG submission 19872) | reverse complement strand
GTCATTCGACTTCCAGCACCACAAGTAAGTGCCCCAACAATAAGATTTCACTCTGTCGCCTTGCCTTCACCAGAAAAATACGGCTTGATTATCTCGCTCCACCATAGATTGGAAACACAGTGTTGCCAATTTCAACCCAACATTTGCAGTGATCATCGTAACAGCCTATGTGCGGGTGACCCGGATCTAAACTGGGAAACGACTCAGCTGCCAGATCACAGCAGCATGAAAGAACAACTTCGCTCACAGTGTTTCTTCATCCCAACGCGTAATGGCGTTTAGACCGGCGTTTTTAAAAAGAACTTAGGTTTGATGACCTAATACTTTTTTGATGCTTCAAAAATCAAAAAGTGAACGCATGAACACTGGCGAGATATGCTCAACTGGACAAACGTGACGTTTCAGTGGATCAGTTGCAACCTGACAAAGAATCCCGATTCTGACCTGCTCAGCCACACCCTTGAGGAAACGCAGTTTATGCCGTCTTGACAAATGTCAATTTCACAAATATGAAAGCAATATTTCATAAACAAAAAGATTCAGCATAAACTTTCGAAATCTCGGAAATATATTTTCCCAGAAAACTTTCAAAAATTTCCAAAGCAAGTGTTAGCATCACGATGCCAGTAAAGGTTGAAGGAAAACCCACCCGATCCGCACTCTCTTCCCGCTCGTATAGAAAATGGCTTCCGAAAACCCATTCTATTGCCACTTATCCTAATACTGACTGACAAATTCTGATCTATTTGAAAGGATTCACAGCCAATTACAAATTTAGTCATCATGTTTACTGCCTAACAAGTACGGTTTATCATAATGTAGTTGTGTCAATCTGATTCATTTTCGTCAATGCACATTGTACACATAAATTCCGACTTTGTGTTGGAAGCGCAAGTTTAATATTTAATGGACGTAAGATTATTTCATTACCTGAAGCGCAGAAGAATGTACAAGTAGGACAACATAGCCAAAGTTTGATAATGAGGATAAGACGCAACGTTGTGGCAAATGTCTCTTGAGTCGAACGGTCAGCCCAGTTCTGTTATGCTTGCCAACCAAAGCGAGTGGTTGTAAACAAGCACGGATAAATTTACCAATATAGTAAATCAAGCAATTGCTTCGAGCACGCTTGGCACCTGTTAACGCACCTTAATTATTATGCTTGCATTAACCACTTTCAACATTTTAAATTTCAATCGAATCCCAGGTTGGTTGAAGGAGTGGAACGGAAATTGACTACTATAAATGGATCTCTACTAGATTTGATAAAATTATTTGATAACACATTTAATAGGCATTTTAAAAATATATCTCATGGTTACGCATAGAACAAACAGTAGGTTGAAAAGTATTTTAATAAAGCAGTAAATACTAAAAGAAATGTAACCTTTCAACTAAGTGTTTGCACGCACGGTGTAATAAAGTGGTATTGTCAACGCAGACTGCGTTTCCTTTCGCTCAATCCACGTGTGTGAAAATGTGGAATCAGTTAATTTTGGAGTTCGACAGTAACTGTCACGGTTTGTTATAGGGTTGTCAGCCAAAGCAACAAACAGCAGTGACAACAAAAATTGCTTTGGGTCAAAATGGTCAAACCAGCAAATACCTGCTGAACACAGAAAAAGCTGTAAGAAAATATTTGGCATAGACTGAACAATGTACTGTATTTGCAATTTGTATACGTGCAATAAAGAGTTTTCTCTGGAATTCTTCTACTGTATAAGAAGACCCTTGTCTGTAGTGATATTGTCAACAACGCGATTATAATTACGAAACCGGCTACTTCCTTAATCTCTGTTTGCACTTATTTTAATGCTTGAAGTCTTTTATCTTCTTCTAACGTACTAACCAACATACGTTCCAGTGATTTAGTGTTATGAGTTATTCTCTTACCGACTCACAAATCGCTGAGTTACTTCCAGAGCTAATAGCGTCATTTCCTTCCTTGTTGTAGCTTACTCATGTTGCGATGGGTTAATCACGAAAGACTGTTAGAAATCCGTGATGAAGTTACAGGACCTTTACATGAAGGTGAAGCTCCGAAATTTTCTTTCATATTAATTTTGATGTCTCCGATTAAAATTTTAATACGTTCGCACTCAACTCAAAATTCGGCGACAGTGCATTCCTTTTCTTTAAGTTTAGAAATTTTTTTGGATATAAACAAGCATATCCTATTAAAAAGTTCTTTAAGGAGATTAAAATGTTTTCTAAAATTCGTTTGAAATTTGTTTTTTTGAGTAAGTAGGTGCTACCCATGTGAAGTAGGTATATGCAAGGAATCGATCAGCAAAATTTTAACAGGAAATCGATTTCCCGTAATAATACGCATTTTCAGTCCTAAAAGCTGCAAGCAGTGCTTACTGGTAAAACGCGAAAAGGTCAAATTAATAAGAGCAGAGAATCCAAACGCACTGAAGACTAAAATGCATAAATTAGGACACAAGCTGCGACAATTACAAACTGGAAAAGAACGTCTTTCCCAAGAAATTGATTTCATTGGAACACCCAAATTAACTGACGCCAGTGGTCGAGCAACTCAACAGACCATTAATGCCTGAAACAACACGCCGTTATGGCTAACAACGTTGGTAGAAGGCGAGTTTGCATTCGTAACGATGGCAACCAACCTCTACAGGGCGCCTTTGAACGTTGTGACTAGAGTAAACAAAAATAATAGCACACTGGCTGGTGAAAAAGATCAAAACACGTCAAAGAACAGCACAAAAATAGCAAGAATCATTTTACACGGGGAGAATCATGTCTAGAATGTCACTTTGCACATCACGTTGGTGACAACATTCATCTTCCCAGATATCCAGAGAGTGAAATCTTGGTTATTCAACAAAAGTAACAGTGTATCCTTCATGTGATGGTGGTATATTTTCTACAGTATGCTTGCAAAAGAGACGCCTCACTCCATTGTCATAGCTTGTAGGACAACCAAAACCTGTTTTTGGATCAATCGTGGGCATTGTTTGAAAAGAGAGTTCCAGGCATTTGTCAAAAATAGAAGTGTTTGGAAATTAAATCACAGGATTTTTTTGCAATAGCCAAATCTGGACATGTGCTGCCAGAAAACGCATCATGATGTTTTTGTTTTCAGTTATAGTTTTACTTTTGAAACACTCGGAACACAGCACACATTCAAACTACACTGGTTGAAACTATTGCTGTAAAGCACAGCAGTAAAAAAAATAATGTGAAACACTAAACATATTCTGCCAAATGTTATTTGAAGAAAACGATAACACATTTGATTGTAAGTTACCGCGGTTAACAACTTGGGAAACTCGCACCAGTTACGCAATGGAAAGGTACTGACATATAAAATCAGCACGAAACAACAGGACGGGTCAAAATGTTGCGAACACGAAGAAGCGGCGCATAACACGAGATGAAAACTGTATTTTTACACACGGTGGCAGTAGTTACTAGTTTCTTGCGTCAAGGGGTAGCGAAAAAGCTGCTGGGGGATCAACAATTGGGAGATTTTGGGCAACGATACGTGTCCGAGTGTGGGTGAAACGAAAAGCAGAAAGATTTCGGGAAAAACGAGAGAATAGGATAAAGTGTCCTGGGTGGGTTTAACGTGGTCCCGTGGAGTGCGTCGGACCGTGGAACATGTCTGCGGGGTGTCATAACGGTGAGGTAGTGGTGAGATGAACTGGGGAGGAGGTCGCCGAGTGTCGGACAAATGACCTTGATTCCAACGAGATGCGTTTGTGGAAAGCCTGTGCTTGCGACATCACAGGATCGTGGTTCAAGAGGTCGCCGAAGGCAATGCAGGTCGGGACAGGTAGTTGCAGAGCGGAGTCGCACAAACGCTGTGGCGGTCGAAAAATCTGCGTTTAGAGTAGATGTTGCGACCTTGTACACAGTGCTTTAGAGGAGCTCGTGGAAGACTAACCCGTGAAATAGGATAGCGATCCAAGTTGAGCTCAATAGCCATTCGCCAGCGTGTAACATCAGGAAGGAGTTGGGTGGCAAGTCCAGGCTTCCCGGGTTCTACGAAGATAAGAATTCAATCTAAATTTCTCTTTCGACTTGAAACATTTCAGCGTGCCCAGCAAGATGCAGGGAAGCGAACAGTGGAAGCGGCATTGTAAATGATAACTAGATGTTCTACATAAGACGCTGGAGAGACGATATGGTGAAGTGGTTTCTGTGGCAACGTCCAGGAAAGATCAACTTGATGTAGGGCTGCCGAAAATGTTGAGATGCAGGGAACGTAAAGGTAAGGGAGTGATGGTGTGCCATGTTGCACCACTGAATACGTATCGCGAAATGTGCCTTTTGCTCGAGAAGAGGGAAATTTTAAGTAGAATAAAAATAGGAGCACGCACGCAAAAACAATAATGCGAAAAGCAGTAGTAGAGCGAGGATCCGGCTTAGAAAGGCCGTCCAGTGGAAAAATGCTATTTCAACCTGCATGAATGCACTAGCTGCCAAAAATAAGAACGAAAAAAACAGTAAGGCGCTCTGATGGGAAACGCGTGAGAAATTACAAACATAAATACAGACGAGTGTAAGTGACAGTAAGAAAGCACCAAGTCGTGAAAAGATAAAACATAGACTGGCGGTCAACGACCTACGCACGGCCAGTTTGAAAGACGCAATGTTGGAACATAAGCTNAGCGGAAAGTGTAGCAATGCTCAGGCATGAAGAGTCTGAATGAGCCTGCAACGCACCAAACAGATGTGCGACTGTTGATAAAATGTCAGCAGGAGCAGTACGTAACGAGGTGCAATGCGGCGAAAGTGAAAAAATAAGAGATTATGATGGTGCTTGAAACTTGAAACGGCGTTTACCGAATCTGAGGTTTCCGTTCAAAACGGGAGGTTGAATATCTAGGCAAAGAAGCACAAACGTTCATCGACGAAATACAGTAAGTCTTGAATGGCATCCTCACGACGTAACGACGCCCGAACTATTCCAGTAAATGCTGAAGTGGCTTAGTACGAAAGGTTTCTAGAGCTAAAAGTGTGACGACGAGGAACGATCTACGTTGCAATTGCTGCTGAATCCAGTATGAGGCTCATCAAACCAGCAAAACCCGTCTGGGATGCGTCCAAGCTGTGGTAAGCATGTCAACAGCTCTTTACTGATCTTTTTCACCTTCCCACTCTCTTTCTCTCATCTTCCCTTTTTGAATAGCTTGTTGCTTCTCGGTTGATGCTTGCTCAGCCACTAGTTTAACGGCACAAGCACTTTTTATTCAGACGCGTTAACGAACCTGGAAAAACCCTCGTGTATTCATCATCCCGCGGGTCCAAGTAGAATGTTTTATCTCCTCCGTTCGGCACCCAGAGCGAGGTATTCCCTTAGTCAATCAAATCAGGTCCCCAGATGCAATGCACATGCAAGGCGGATAATTACCGTCCATAACCCGGGAACCAATGGCAAACGTTTACGCCCTCTGCATGTAGAGCTGGTGGTTCAGATGTAAAATCTGAACGGGCTTTTTCAAAGTTGACGAGAACTTCCTCAACTCATTGGTTGCAGTTTGATTCATACCTGCGTTGACAAAAATGCATGAACATACCGCCGGGTTTGGTGGATGAGTTCATGCAATATTAAGGAAATCGTTAAACAATCATGCAGAAAAAAAACAACTGAAATTGTGTTTCTGCGCAGGTATCTTGGCAATGATCACGTAGACCAATTATTTATATTGTAACCTTGTTTTCAAGTGAAGGGGCTCGTCATGCTGCCGCTCAATATATAATTAATTTCGTGAAACCAGCAGCACGATTAATAGCTCAAAAGCAGTTTAACCTCCTGTGGCCAGCACGTTTCACATTTCTTAACCTGGTGTTAATTCTTATTTGGTTCAGGTCTACCAATAATTTTGCTTTAGTCAGCCGGAAATTCAGATCACATATTTGAAGAAATGTTGCAATTTCCCCCTTGATACCTTTGTTGAAGCGTAATCCCTGACGGTTAGTGTAAATACATTAACGTCTACTGGCATCATATCACTTGAAATGTTAGAAAACTTGGTTCTAGTTATGCATTCAACGACAAATATACGTTTTCATTTTCTTTAGCTTCGTTAGCCAATGAACTTCTGAATTCCCATATTTGTTTAAAAGAATTTGTTTGTACCATATTTTGACGTACGATGTACTATTATGAGCAATTTAACTTTACTTTTTCACAAATTGATTTCTGGCAATATGCGATGTTTTTGAAAATGTTTTCTTGTTTTCCCGCCAAGAATATCGTTGCAATGTATCAAAGTGATTGTTGGTTAAAAGCTAAATTTGCAATATTTTGCGAATGTTTATAGATATTTGGAAATCTAAACGCGGCGGCCTTTTCATATTGCTCAACCTAATGCAGATCTTTCAATGCTTCTTTGTGATAGTACAGTTACGATGAAACAAATCATTTTTTGAATTGAAACTGATCGAAGCAAGAGAACCTATTTATTCAGAGAAAGTTTGCTTTCACAATTTGATGAAATGGTGATCTTTGACGACAAGGAAAAAGGCAACTTCCAAGTCTTACATTTTGTCAACGGGGATCATTTTCATAAATTGTGACCAGACAACCAAATGGTGAGCTTTTATCTGTTTGCATCTGTAATTCTATAAGCACAGGTATTTCTGATTGTAGTCAAACGTTACCGTACTGCGAGAAATACCTAATGAAATTTTATTGCTTGAAATTTTGTATGACACCCACATTTTATAACAGAAACTTTTACAACCAAACATTTTTTGTTGTCTTAAGGATTTTTGGCAGACTTACAAGCAGATCATGCACAAAGAAAAACATTAATAGAAATTAAGTTTCACTATTCAACTGCCATACTTTACTCTAATATATCTTCAAACAAACATGCGCCCCCATGTAAACAATATTTTTTATCCAAAAACAAAGGATGTTACCGAACGGATCAAATACTGGACGGAAAATGTATCCAGTGCATATTTTCCTTATTTCCATTTTAGCTTTGCTTCCACGTTTGATCCATTCAATGACCATGTGTGATTGCAATCCCAAGCTGCAAAACATTTCACCTTATTGGTTGCAAGCTTTTCCTGGTCTACGTCTAAAGTAAGATAGGCTGTAAGTTATTTCCAAGACTTTGTGGTTTGTGTGGACCTTCCTTGATGAGAACACGATGTTGGCAGAGTTTATTCATACATAGCTTTAGAGAAACGTCTAGTATGTCGATCAGTAAACACTACCTGTAGTCCATGAAAAATAAAATGCCTTGATAAGAATTTCGCTGAAATTTTGCTTTTTACTTTGCACTTTTTATGCGTTTCCCCTGCTTACGGCAATATTATAACGTGAGTATAAAATTTTTTTTTGCAATATTTTTTATTCATACCAACATATCTCGTTAATTCCTTTTTTTTCTTTTAACAATTTCCGCAAATGCTAGAAACAGTTGTGCAAGGTTCCTGAAGACATTCTAATATCTACGTTGTAATGTTTTTACATGTTGAAATTTACACGCTGTGATTTTGTAATTTACATGTTGTAGTATTTACATATTGTACTTTTGTTTTGATGAACTGAAATCGATTGCTGGGATTCGTTTTCACTTTACCAGTTTTAATCCTTTAACTTAGTTTGAAAAGGTACTTTCACCCAAACGATCATTTACAAAAAAATTTTCTTTCTGGCAACCTCTTCGGATTCGCAACTAAAGAAGTTTTGCACTGGAACATCTATTTTTCCGTTCATTGTTACACGCTGTCTAGCCTCAAAAGTTTACAAAAGTACTTTGGGCACCTCCGTGATCACTACCTTTGCAGCAATTATCTATTTTCTTTGATGCATTTCAAACTTGATTTATAAGATGAACTTAAAGGCAATTAACAAATATTTTATAAACATTTGATGAAGCAAAAAACATAATCCCTTACCTCCCCATGAGGGAATGAAATTCATCGGCAAAGTTGGTTATCGTGTGCGCTTGGTAATGCAATCGGTGCCAAGAAAATTGTCCAAACGAAATTGACAAAAAATATTAACCAAAGTAAAATTTCGTTGCTCGTTAAAAAACGGCTCGCAGTAATACTATTCAATGTTTTAAGCTCATCTCCCGAAGAGGGCACGATCGTGCCTTTTAAAGTTATCATCGGCCATTATTCGTGAACGGAGAGCGTTAGAGAGTCAGTGAAGACATCTTCGGTTTCGGAAGACAGCGACCTATGTTGCTGTCAATATATCTTATTCAGTTCCGATCATTGACAAACGGCAGTGCATAAAACCGAAGCATTTTCAAAAGGAATTACATGACTCCCATTTGTGGTTTAGGGATGTCGTTAACTTATTTCAAAGAAAAATCATTTTCCCAATTATCACCGAGCAGATGAGGAACCGATGTTAAGCTGAGATCAACGATACTGTATCCACAGCTTTTGCAGAGTTCCATTCTGTGGTGGCGAAGTGTCGCGCATACCTTGCATGTCAACTAGACGTTTTGCGGATTCCTTAAGTTGCAGGATGACAGGAAGTTCCTGTAAAGAGAAGGATGGCACGTTCGAAGGATGGCACGTTCGTTGCAGTAATTTGAATGCAGTTGGATTGTGGGTGAAAATCGTGTGAAGATAAACAACTGGTAAGCTTCATCGACGCCATCGCATTATTTCTAATACAGTCTTTTTTTGGATGTTCAGAACATGCTTCAGCTGCAGCAAAATATTTCATCTTTCTGAAACAATCCGTCATGAGCTGAAACAATAACTTGGAATTTGAATGTTTTTCAACTTCCTGAGATGTTTGCAGTTCATCAAGGACGGTTTCGCTGTAACGATCCAAAGCTGATTCGATAGCGCCTAGATGGTAATAACAAGCTCCAATCCAAACATTTACTTTTACAATGTACTCGCAAAAACTTGTTTTGTTTATCCTCTTCAGCACTCTTATTGAAATTTCGAAACAGGAATGTGCTCTGAAATAACAAGAAAATCTATGAAAACAAACACCACATTTTATTTGTATAAACGGTTCGTATTCTGCCGGGACATCCATGCCTTTTTCGTTGCTTGACAAGAACATTGCCCGTTGGTAGTATTCTGCAGCATAGGTATAATTTCCTTGTTTGCAACAACAATCGCCGATCCAGATCAGTCTTTCTGCTCTTTTTTACGTTTTGCTACTGGCTCCTGAATTTGCTTCCGATTTGTAAAAATAAGACAGAGCTTCTGCATACAGCCCAACCCTGTGCAAACACCCACCCATTTTGCAATGAATATGACCAATTATTTCATCTGACTGTGGTTTTTGCGAAAAGGATAATCTCATGTCCAGGGCTTCTTCATAATGCTTCAAACCCTGTTCGTATTCCTTCAGCAAGCAAAAAGCAGTTACCAATCCCTAATGCAGTGTATAGTACTTCTTTAGGCTGCAGCGATGTTGTTATGAAATAATTTCCGTCCTGAAAGGCTTAAACGTTTTTCAAGATGAGGCAGCTATCACTGTGCTTTATAACTCCGATAATCACATACGCTGGATGAGACATAAAGGAATCAGTAATTCATTTCTAGTTCGCCAAAAAAGATTTTTTTCACCAACATTCTACATTTACATGCACAATATCTTGCGCTGAAACGACATTTCTTATTTCAGGTACTTCAAATTACCTTTGTCAATCCCTATTATGTAATACATCAGAAACTTCATGGCAATCCTTTTGCTTAGTATGTTAACTTTATCGAAAAAATAGCAACAACAGAAGATATTGTGAAGTATAGTGGTCATCGCTTTCCACAAAAACAACATTTCACAAAAATCTGACTTCTACGAACGTTTTTTCTCAAAGTGCGTTTTCTCCTTTTTGTAAGTTTCTTGTGAGAAAGCAGGTACAACCAAGAACAAAACCTATACACATCTTTGATCAGCTCCACAGATGCTTTTCTGGTTTTTGAAGTCTTTCTTCAGATGCTTTGACATCCACAAAAAATGAGCGGTTGATCATATTGTTAATTAGAGCTGTTTTCACTCTTGCGTTTCTGTAAGTTGCTAGTTGCGCTCGTGGTATTCCATCATCAATATCAGAAACCTCACGGCTATGACCTGAAAAACTACAGTGAATGCACAGTTAAGTTCGCTTAGACACGGTTGCGCAGATGTAAACGTTAATGGCAAAATCGAGTCTGGAGCTGGTAGGCTTCATCGACACCATCGCATTATTTCAAATACAGTCTTTGGATTTTCATAACATGCTTCAGCTGCAGCAAAATCTTTCATCTTCCTGAAACAAT
>JGI24159J19872_10014412_pt1 | contig 10230 bp, 7 predicted proteins | sample Ectturendosymbi4_FD_19872 | JGI IMG/M metagenome (IMG submission 19872) | reverse complement strand
TAGTAGTATGGAAATTCGCCGTAACAGTATTCATTAGTCTATATTTTCAGACATTGTGAACGAAATGACCTACTAATTTCTTCAGTCGTTTAAAAAAATTCCATCCACGACCGAAAAAAAATTGCCTTGCCATAAAGTTGAGTGTTGCTAAGACTAATGGGAAGGACGACAAACGTTGTTACAACGATAAACGTTATTGTTGGGCAGGGCGGACAACCTTTTTCGGTTTGCGTGCTGAAATCGGCTAAATCAATGACAAATTTCTTCCGCGTGCCAACCGAAATTTGTGGGAACATAGTGCTTGGACATCCTTAAAGGTGTATGTGAAGAGCCTTGAAAAAATGATACAAATTCACCCAACAGTGAAAACATAATATAACCAAATTTACATTTATTCACCTTGAATACAACGCCCAAGCAAAAACAATGCTTTGCCTCTTTCAAAACAAAACATACGCAATAAACTTTTTAAACAAGACTTATGTTACTTTTCAAAGAAAATATCAGTCCGACAAAAAGCTTTAATTACTTTTCTTGTGCTATATCAGTGAGACTTCTGCTGCTGCATTACCGCTGACAGGGATTTTACATTGGGTTTATATTTTGTTACCTTCAGAGATATACACAAACTACTAGTTTCATCGGTCAGGCTACTCCTATTACGAGACTTAATAAAGTTCATAACAAAGATTCACAAGCATATGGAGAGTAATGCTGTTGCAAAGTTTTCAAGCACGAAAAATTTTACATGTTTAGGGAGGGAAAGATTTGTTTTCATCATATGTTTAAAGCATATTTTTCTGACAACAACAAAATTTGGGGGTGCACAAAAAATAGTTTGGGCAGAACTGCCCCAGACAGCCCTCGTGTCTACGGGCCTTGGTTGAACCGTCACCAGATAGTCTTGTGTTGGGGATCAGCAATTTTACTGGCCGAAATACGCATGCATAAACCTTGCTGATGTCTGGACTTGTTAATATCCTGGTGCATGGCACATGTTTAGCCTAATAACATTTTGTATCTCAAATCGCCTCTAATTGTTAACAAATACAGACTAAGGCCTACGTGGACGCAAAGGTTGACATCGATAATCCACTAACTGCACTACTGTTTTGGGACAACTTCACAATAATTGCTAAATAGACTCTTCTAACTGCACAATGAACTCCATCTGGCTGCACAAATGTGTAACTTTGGTCGTAAGCACTAAAAGTCTCTTGCTGCTATGCAGTACAAAACAAGAGAAGACTACCTGGGCTAGACATGGTACATTTTTTACAACAATCACTACACAAAATACAGGGATCAAGTGGAAGTCTGACTTCTGGATGTATACAATTAAGCATGTAGACAGGGCCTGATACATGAACGCGAGGCCCCCGAAACGCTTAGCACAACTGCGCAAATTCATCAGCAACTTCAATGTGTTCAATAATATGAAGATAACTTGATATTACAGTGTTTACATGCACACATGAGGTGAGAAAATACGCTTATCCGATGAAGCAGAACATGTTGAATCGGTTTCATATTCTCATATACAATCATTGTCAGAGTTATATACAGGAGTGTGTTTAAGGGAAGGCAAGCGAGGCACTTGCCTCAGTCCCTCTTTTTAGAGCCCCCTCAAGGTATTTCCGACCACATCATAATTCAGTACTCTGCCTTCCAAGGGGCCCCCAATAGCAACAGTAATGTGTTAAGTACCTTGCTTTCAGTGGGACCAAACAGAAACTGTAACGTATAAGTAGGTTGCTTTGCTTTCGAATGGGCCCCCAACAGCAGTTGCAATGTGTAAATACCTTGCTTTCAAATCAGGGTAAAAAAATGGGTTTTTTAAAAAAGCCCACTTAAAAAAAACAATAAAACCCACCAAAAAAAACACTTTTTATTTTTTCTTTAAAAAAAATCTACTAAGTAAAAAATAAAAGAGACAGGACACTTGTACAGTTAACTTTAAATTTTATTAATCACACAAAACGAACAGCAATGAAATTTGAAGGATTTGAAAAAAAATTGAACAGTTTGTAATGGTTATCTTTCTCAGCTTTACAATCAGCATATTTTAACCAATATTTCTGCCTTATGTGCATCTATCAACTTTTTCTGATTTTGGACCATACCAAATCATATGTTGAAAAAAAAACACTAAAAATCAGGGGTCACCAATGTGGTGCCCACGGGCACCAGGTCGCCCGCAAGGACCAAGCAGGTTGTCTGCGGGCATAGGTGTAGCCAAAAGGCATGGCCACCAAATTTATAGCATTTCTTGTCTTTTTACGCTTTGAGAGGTATTGTCCCAAACAAAATACTGTTGCTTGCTGAAAGTCAAAATATTTGTCTCAAAAAAAATTTTCAGCCTGGCGACACCACTGCCCGCGGACCTGCTCTAAAAATAACATTAGCATGATCAGTGTCTTCACATTGCAGAATATCTTAATTGTTAATACTCTTAACAATCAAAGGTAAATTGAGCAACATTTTTATTTCAAAAGCGTGCATCAAACTGGTAGCTCTTTGTATTAATCGGCACGTAAGAAGTAGCTCTCAGCTTGAAGAAGGTTGGTGATCCCTGCTATAGATGCTGAACTAGCAGGGCATGCAGATATACTTGACATGAAACTGCAGAGGTTGTGTGGAAATGGTTTTTCTTTGTTTGCTGTGCGCATTCTTGCCAAGCCTCACCACTTTGGAGTGAATTGACCAAAAATTTGCAAAAACAAAGATGGGTTATATCTCTTTAAATCTGAATGGCATAATAAGTATAACGGAAGTTATTATTGTGTAATTCTGAAAATAATGATATGGCATGATGCAACAAAAAAAATTAAGAACAAGGTTTTTCCATTTTCCTTAAAAAAAGAACAAAATCTTGTTTCTTTCTGAAAAACTCTGTTTCAAATGGGCCCAAATTTACTGCAATGTATAAGCACTTTTCTTTCTAAGGATCCCCCAACTTCACTGACATTTCAATTTGGAAGTTTGGTGGGTTGAAGCTTTCTTTGGGTGGCTAAGTGGTGAGGGGTCTGAATTTTTGCCCCTGTGGCAGCATAGGCCCCCCTGTTGGGGAGTATGGAGCGTAGGCCCTCTATTGGGGAGTATGGAATTTTTTGCCCCTGTGGCAGCGTAGGCCCCCCTATTGGGGATTATGGAGTGCGGCTGATATGGTTCTGTTTGTAGCCATATGGCATCATAAGCACGTAAGGGTTAAATTAAATAACAGATTGTTAACAAACGAAAATGAAGAAACGGACACGGAGTTTCATCAGATAATACTGCGACTTGTAAGTTATTAACTTTTTCCTTTGAAAGGGGTAGGATCTCGTTTCCGAGGCCTTGGTCACGCGCTGCATAAAAGTGCTTGTGTGCCAAGTTNGGACNTGTGCCAGGGGTTGCNCACCCCTGTTGTAGGNGATCTACTAGTCAACACTCAGAAAAAAAACTTGACAAAATGATGGTGAATCCGGGTGTGGATGGCTATACTCAAACCCCAAATCAACAGAAAATACTCCAAAAAACGTAAAAAGACAACAACCTACTGAAAAACAAAAGAATACTAAAACTGAAATATAAGCACAACGGTGGCCTTGTTTCTAGATTTATCTTGCCAGGGGATCAAGTCGCTCCTCTGCTCTCCCAGCAGTTACTCCACTGCAACAAACACTTACATTTTTACAATGTTTTCAGCTGTGTGATGGCCTTTGAATCGTCTGAATCCAGCATTGCATTGTCTATCTTTTAATTCGAAATGAAATGAACACTGATTCCACTATAGCTGCATATCTGTCTATTGGACTAAAATTCAATGGTCAAAAAAACCTCACTAGTTTCATTTGAGTTTTTTTACCTTTATTTGTGGTTGATCTCTGTTGGCATGATAATTATCAGCGTTGTGGTAAGGTGCTTTCGACTTGGATTAAATTACCTTATTCTTCTGAAAAAAGTGAATNTATATATATTACTGTACTAGTTATTTACATAGNNTACTCCAGCACTTACATTCATAGGTTCACTCTTAATACTGTATATATAAATAAAGCCAACACAGTACCGCTATGTCTTCTGTTGATGAAGTGTTGACCCGTTTTCAAGCTAAGCTTTTATTTGTGTTGCTACCTCTCACTAGACTCACTACGTTACTCGTGGCGGCCAACAGGAAGGCTAGCTGGAAAAATTTTTTCGCTGCAAGCAGGGCCCGACTAACCATTGGGCAAACCGGGCAAATGCCCAGGGCCTCGTGCTTGCAAATGAGAACACTCCTTTACTGGTTTTTCATGTTTTCAGGCTATTCACCGCTTGTCTAAATTGTAGAGCTTTTTGATTACTGTCGTTAGTATATAGGTTAAGCAAACTGACAAAATTTGCATTTATCGGTTCTGCGTGACTTGAAAGAATTGAAACAAACAGCACCACGCTTTATGACCCAAGAATTAGATCAAACCAGTGCATCCATGGGCGTCTGCAGAAATTTTTCCAGAGGGGAAATGTAGAAATTTTACTTATCCTTTTAAGGTTGCTGAAGATGTGGAGCAAATGTACGTTCACAAAATGTTTTATCCTTTCTACCCCATTAGTCTGTGCTGGTGAAACCTCAGTTCTCAATCTTTTGTTTGAAATGTTTTCTGCACTTCAGCTATCAGAAATCAGAACTAAACCTGAACAATAAAGACGTATTCCCACAAGTCTGCATAGGCTCCACTACTTCCCACAAGTCTGCGTATTTTAACAAGCCACATATTTTTATACTGTGTGAAATGAAGCCTGCATAAGAGGCGTTTGATTAAGCCAGAAGTCTCAAATTCAATTGCTCCAAGGGCTAAATGAAGACCTATAAAGTGACCTGAGGGCTGCATTATGACGGTGACGCAATAATGGCAATATTGGAACTTTCTGGAAACAGCTTTTGCATCTTATTTACTCCGAAAGGTAGCATGAGTTGCAGGCAAACCATTTCTAGTCGTCTCTACGTTTGTTGAAAGGAACTTCTTCACTCGCTAGTCTAGCACTTTTAAGCACCGGTGAATAAACTAAATAACGTAAATGTTAATTATTTAAAGATTCCAAGAAAGCTTCACGGGCCGCACAAAACACCCTTGCATGCCACATGCTTGAGACCCTGGATTAAGCTATTAACTCAAGCACGTTGATCACACAGTCTCACACTAGCAATGGATTTTTCAAACTTGTGGAAGCATTGCTACAGATTTACTCATGTTTCTTTTCACACAGTATGGAACTGTATGTGGCTTACCATTATCAGCAGTCACACTGTCTAGCTCAGAGGTTCGAAGTTTTTTTTCTTGCGACCCTTTTTCTAATATCTGCACGTTTTACGCGACCCTATGCAATCAATTTTCTTATCTATCATTTGCATAACGTAGGCTATATCTTACAACAAGAAGGAATTTTACAGAGACCTACTATTCCGTTTATTCACTGTAAAATCTTTTTTCCATGAAGTGCAACAACGACATTCAACGCTATGGTTGATGGCTTTATGGAAGAAGGTCTTGTGATAGAATACATTCTCTACCAGGTCCAATACGAAATAGTTTTTTATTCACTGCCATTTACAGTCTGCTATTTCATGTTGATATCTTCTCTTTCCAAGCATATCTAGACTACAAAATACGCAGGTGTGAATGAATCTCACTTAAAAGTTGAAACTTCAGACCAGACGTGAAAATGAGACACAGAAGTACCAAAATAAACAAATCAAACAAATCAAAAACAAATCAAACAAACAAATCCATCAAACAAAGCGTTGTTTTCCACAAGATGACGGAACAGTTAATAGGTGGAAATATTGTAAAGCTCTAATCACAAAACTTCAGTCAAATAGTACGGTTCAAGTTGTTTTTGCATATTTTGTTGAGAATATTTTTTCTAAACAGTGTATGTTTTCAACTGGCAAAGTGTAGCCGTATGTTTCCTCAACATTGTACATATGTGAAGTGAATGGGCAATTTGTGCAGTGAAGATGGTCAGAGAGTCTATGACAAAAAATATTGTTGTGTGTTGTCACGGTAGTAAAAAGATCATTTTTGTGATACAGCTTTCTGTTTGAACAAAATAACCACAAATGAACTGCGGTACATGGTCAACCCCAATTGTCTCTGAAGTGCAGGCTGCCAAATCGTATCAGTTTTGACTTTTTGACAGGTGCTTCTGCAAAGTTGAAAATAAGGGCATGTGAAATACTACGCAGTTGCGCTAAGCATTTAGTGAGCCTCGTGGTCACAACTTTGCCCGGGGCCTCGGGTTCATTTAATCCGGCCCTGGTTACGAAGGCTTACTACTTGCCACTGGACTACCTGGATATAATGCACACAGACAAGCAAACGACTTTCCCTGAAACATAACCATAACAAATGATGATAAGGGAAGAAACCCAGCCACCAAATCCGCGGTTCTTTGTACAGTGATGTAGATTTAAGATTTTTAAGCTTAATCGCGAAAGTAATCGTCGATTACAGTTAAATTGGTAAAGTAATCGATTACGATTACCAAAGAAAACTGTAATCAATTACTATTGATGATCTACCCCAATCTGCACAGCAGTGTTGTGAAGTATACTTCATCTCTCTTGCAGTAGTGAACCCATAATGAGACTTGACTACCAATATTACTGAAATCGCCCCCATAACCTTACTGGCTGAATCTGCCCTGCTTGTTATCCTATTGAAACTTTTGAAAATGTGTTTAACACTTTGAGAACTGGCGTACGATATATTCGTACTTTGATTTCAGCCTAAAACCAGCAGTTTTCGGTTGCCTTACAACGCCATAGCTCCTCCGCCGATTACGCTAGAGAGCTGTTCAAGGGTTCAAACAGATTGGCCATTCTTCTAGTCTGCTCTCAAAAAAATTTTTTTGGTTGGGGGTTGTGGATTTTTTGTGACTGATGTCATAAGTGAAGCAGTTTTTGGGTCATTTTGGCTCATGTTGCATGGCCTAGGGCCCAACTGCTAGGCCCAAGTATTTCGCTGAAGTTTTCATTGGAAACTAGGCTCGAGTTTGAGCCTTTGATCGACTTCTAGCGTTTCTGGTTCAAAAGTTATGATCTAAAATAAACAAATTAATTAATTATCTAATTAGTCAAATATTTTTATTACTTTAGATCATAACTTTTGAACCTGAAACCCGAGCAGGTCATCCAAAGTATCAAAAAACTCGGATTGTAGCCTAGTTTCCAATAAAAACTTCAGCGAAATACTACCATCTAACGGTGTGCACACAAGGCCAGATAAAGTGGGCCAAGGTGGCCTAAAAGTCCTCTACTTATGATGTTACTCACAAAAAATCCTCATGCCCCAACCAAAAAGTTTTTTTAGAGTGCAAACAAGAAGACTTGCCACGTCTTTTGAGCCTTTTACCAGGTCTGTAGCGCTGACCGGATTGGAGAAATTCCCGTACAAAGCCACGTGCATTTCAGTGTTATTTTCTCGAAAATCCCCAAAACCGGCCGGACGCCAAAGTGTAAAACACCTTTCCATTAAACCGCAAGTTTCATTTCACAAAAAACTGCAAATAATGTTTCGAACTACTAGCAAATTTGCTGTTAAAAAACAAATAATTGGATTAAACAGTAAAAACAAAGAAAAATACAAGTTATTAAAAAGCACATCACCACAGACTTGGATACAGCTGTCACACAAAAGACAAGTTAGGAAATAGCGAGCGACGCAGGCAATGCAATATCCATAGCATAAAAACTGCACTCACACAGTTACTTGCCAGGGCTGTGGAGCCAGTACTCAATTTTCAAGGTCTGGTTCCAAGCATCTAAATTTTTTGGCTCCGGATCCAGAACAATTTGGTCCAAAACACAGAAAAAAAACATTGTATTATTTGTATAACTCGCTTGCCCCACAAACCATCTCTGAAAATGGAAGCCATATTTCAGGCTCTGGCTCTACCATCTCAAAGCTTTTGGCTCCAGTTCCAGCCATCCAAACTTGCTTGGGCTCCAGATCCACAGCCCTGGTTACTACCGCTTTTGAATTGATTAGACACATATACAGCTAGAAACAAACCAACCTCAATTCGCTCAGTGTATTCTTGATTTAGTCGTTCGTTTTCTTGAAGAAGTTCTTCATTTTTATCAAGTAGAGATTTTCCTAACTCGGCAGCAATTAATAAATCTCTCTCTTTGTATTCCAGTCGGGTATAAACATCGGCCTACAACAATTCACCAACAGTTCAATTCATTGTTTTTCAACCTGGATGCATTGAGCACGTTCTTGGATTTTATTTAATGACAGATATGTTGTGAAAAATTCTGTTTCAAGTTCATCACAGAAGAATTTGAGTTTTGGTTTTACAGTAAAATGAGTAAAGACCTACAAGCCTATACAGCAAACGGGTACAATAAGGATCAATTTTGATCATGTAAAGCAGAGGCATAGTCAGGTTTTAACGTTTAAGCTTTGGGGGTGGTAAAATACATTTTAGGGTGAAAGATTTTTCCTTATGTTTAAAACTAACTTTACTAGGCACAGCATAATTTTGGGGAGCACTGTCCTTAAATGCCCGCCGTGGTTATGGGCCTGATGTAAAGATGGCCACAGGCCAAATTCCTGCTTACATTTTTTACTGTGTGATGCATATACTATATTTATTCGATTGCCGCACAGAATGTTGTTAAAACATACAAGCCGCCGTTGATTGTAAGACGCACTTAAACATAGGTCACCTAAGCCTCTTGAGATACCTTCACATTCTAGCACGTTTTGCGTTTTTGGCAACTCTGATAATGATGCTTCACCACAACTGCCTTCTGTTCGTCAAAATCCCTCCTGTGATGTAGTGCACACGTGATGCTGAAGAGAATATGAAAAGAGAGTTTGGTCGACAAATCGTAGCCAAGGAAAAGCTGGGCGTATGCATACCTTTTCGATAAGATGTAGAAAGAACAATGTAAACCGACCTTGACTGTAAGCAACCCTTAATTGTAAACCACACTAAATGATGGAAAAAAATATATAAGTTGCGGCTTAAAATCAAGCAAATACACTAACGTAGTGTAGACATTTCATAAAGGCCTTAAAGCAGAATCATCTTTTGCAATGGTTTCCATGCTCACATTCACCATCAGCACATCAAAATAAAGCAGGAAACATCTTGCAGCAAAAACTTTGAATGGCAGAAAACCATTGCTGCTCTGACACAGAAGCGTAATCCAGGTTTTGTAAGTCATGTGTAACACAATCTGAGGCCAAAGCTGTGTGCACTATGAAATGTATGTGCAGGTTGCATTCGGCCAGAAGGCCACACTTTTTACACCCCCACCTTTTTAAAGCCACTGATGAAATATTGCTTATGTTCACAGGAAATGGAGTGGCAAATGTATTTTTTGGTACTGCAAGAAAAAGTTTTATCTCTAAGAGAGAAATAAAATCCAACAAATTTTTTAATAGGAATCTGAGAAAAAACATAAATTGTATTAGTTTTTTCACATTGATTTTGAAACATTGGAAAATTCACCATAAAAATTGATTAATATAGGAAAATCCAGTGCACATTTGAAATCTTCATTTTGAAAAGCATAAGAATTCACTTTTATTTGGTACATATATACATATAGCTTCTCAGGAAAATGCTAACAATTTTAGACTTTTTAGTGCTTAGCACCACCTAGGGGAGAGTAAACTTAATTACTCTGTTTTGTACATCACTACAAGCTGACAGATCTTATTCTACAAACACACAGATTGTGTGTTATATAAGTTCAACACAATACTTTTCCCATAACTCTGATTTGAATATAATTATAACAACCAAAAGTCAATAAAGTTGAAATTTTTCAGCCGTTTTCAAAATTTATGAAACATCCACAAAACAACTTTCACGCTGATACCATGAGCAACTCCAAAGTTGTTAGGTCCAAAAAAGTCAAAATTTATTGTTAGGTCAAAATTTCATGCAGCNNAGTTTTTTCTCTTTATTNATATTTTATTTAAGCTATAACAACAGNTATTGACATGCTTTTGCAACTTCAATTGAAATTCTGACTTTGCAATGTAATGATGTTGCTAGGAGTAGTAGTACTTTGACATGATATTGAAGTATACCAATGTAGAACCTTCTCAGTGATGTCAAGAGATTTACAGTTTCCAGTAAAAACTTCAGCAAAATACTACCACCTAACGGTTGGCGCCCAGGGCCAGGCAAAGTGGTCCAAGGTGGCCTGAAAGTCCTCCACTTATGACGTCACTCACAGAAAACCCG
>JGI24159J19872_10014411_pt1 | contig 10230 bp, 5 predicted proteins | sample Ectturendosymbi4_FD_19872 | JGI IMG/M metagenome (IMG submission 19872) | reverse complement strand
TATCATCCAGTACAACGCCAAGATATTTTAAGCTGCTTTGTTTTGATATTGGGTGATGATTAATTGACACTGAAAAATTGATATTTTTATGGTTGTTCATGAGCATGAAATTGCTTTTGGAATAATTGATACATAATTTGTTAGCACGAACCCAGTGATCGATTTTTTTGAGCTCATGGTTAACTGTTTTTTCTAAGATTTCGTGGTTTTCCCCCAAAATATGCAGATTGATATCATCTACATATAAAACAGTATTAAAGCTGGAGGCTTTCACAATGTCATTAATATATATAAGGAATAGTAAAGGCCCAACAACAGATCCCTGGGGCACGCCACATGTTACATTAAATAAAGATTTAGTATCTCATGTTTTAGTGCACTGAAACCTGTTGTCCAAGTTAGCAGCAAGTAGTTTTAGGGTGTCCGCTAATGAAAGAAAACGTTCATCGCAGCGCACTCTTTTGATCGGCCTCATGTTTGCTCCTTCGGTAAGTGTTTTCAAAACTGAACAATAGGATTGATTCTGATTTCTTGCAATTTTTTTGCATTTCATTATGACATCTCTAAATAATCTCCGTCAATTAAATGACAATGATTTACGACCCGATTCCTTTTGTTAAGCTCGTTCAAAAAATTTTAGTTGGAAACTACGAGCCTATTATGGTTATTTGCCGGAAAATATTAATTCGCACAATCTGAAATATGTTTCATGTTATGAAATATATATTTTCAGAATGTCTAGCCCCCTGCACAACATGAAAGCCCCCAATGCAAGCCTTTTTGGCGACGGTTCTATCCAGGCCCGCAGACACGGGAGGGCATTCAGGGGCAGTTACCCCCAAATTTTGTTGTGCTGAGAAAAACTTGTTTTAAACATACGATAAATACAAAAATCATTCCCCCCAAACCTTGAAACCTGGCTACAGACCTGGTTCTGCCAAAATTGTGTCTGCAATTAGGATATTTTGGTTTGAAGGTCACGCGACCCTGAGATGTAGCATAACGATGAAAACTTCTATGAATCACTAGGGGGCCCCTGTAAGCATTTTGGGGTGGGCCCAGAGTTGGGCTGCTACGGCACTGTTGGAAACATACGGTTGGTGAAACTTGTGCATATAGTTCAGACACAGCAGGAAACGATTTCATTTTCGGTGAGTTTGAACTTTCTTTATGTACAATAAAGTCCTCGACGGTAAGGATCAGTTGTTGTGTCTCGATGTGCAAACGCAAGCCGGAAATGATTATAATGAATAAAAATTATTTCTTCGAACATTTTCAGCGAAAAATAAGGCAGGTGATTTTGGAAGCAAGAGCACAACACGCACCAACTGGCGCTTTATTAAATCGTGAACTTCAGCACCATGATGTTTCGTGTTCAACTTTTCTCATGACAAGCTGTCATGTTTGATTTACTATTATAACAAGCTGCTGAAGTTGAATCTAGATTTTTTCATAATGTTTTGCGAACGTAACCGGGAAATTAGTGTACTAAGAACGCGTCTTTTGACTACATGAGAAGTTCGATCCTATCGTCCACTTTAATATTTGTCGGATGTGCAACTGTTCAAATTTTTAAGTTTCAACAAGATTGGGATTAACCCCAGAAAATACAATTTGTTTTCGAAGTATAATGCTACTTTAAAGTAAAAGACAAATGTTTTTTTCTGCTCTTTAACCAACCTTCAAGGACAAGCGCCTTTCCTTCACTTTTCAGAACAGTTTGTTTCCAGAACAATTACAGGTACAGAACGGTGAACACTGTGCTTAATATTTAGAGATATCCCTGATCGCCTCTTCGAAGCTAATGATATTGTAATATATTGAAGGAGATGCATCGAAACTCAGGACTTCCGAGAAAACAAAAAATCAGTAGTTTTCGTTTGACAACCCACCTCCTCCTAGTGCATACTTTCAGAAACGACGTTTGCTCTCGAGCAGTTGTTTAATCTACAGGTTGTGGATAGTTTTGAGGTCTTCTTGGGGAATACCGCACAAGCATGTGACGTTATCACCAAAGACACGTGACAGCTTCGTAAACAATATTCTTCATGGAAGTGAGACGGTTGACGCCATAAGAGCAACCAGAACACAGTAATAAACACGTTTACTGACACGAATGGACATAAAGTAGCACACGCTTTTTGACAAGAATTTCGCAATTTCGACTACTACAAGGTTCTCGCATACGCATCTGTTGCATGTACTTCATACAAGAAGTGTTGAAATGTGGTCGGCGGTCGCTCCCACCTCGAAATCGTGAGTGGTCGCATTCAGGCCCGTAGCCACGGGCCTTGCCCCCCTAAAAATGTATTGTGCCCCATCAAATCTTGGAACCTGGCTACGGGCCTGGTCGCATTAGCAGTGGAAGCATACGAACTTCACAGACAAAGTGAACGCAGGGGCGTAACGAGGGGGGCAAGGGGTCAACAATTCCCCGGGCCCCGAAAATTCAGTAATGCTACAAGTACTTTCAATACAGTACATTTGCTTCCGAAAGAACTCAGGTTCGAATATGGGGGCGCCAAACTTGCTTCTTGCCCCGGGCGCCGTCTAACCCCGTTGCGCCCCTGAGTGCACGCATCACTGATTCCAAGCCACAGATACCAAACGTTACAATGAAACCCAAAAGTTACAACTGTCATGAAATTCATAAAGCATTTAACGAAGTTTCAATGAGCAAACAACAGAAAGGAATTAAATCTATCTTGTAATGTCCCTGATGCCTCTTCGAAGCCCACGATTATTGTCACAAATGGCGCAATCCTGAAGAAAATTTACAGTGACGTCACTGATGAACTACAAACACAAAGTGCACTGCATCTGTTGACGCGTTGACCAGAGTGTCAAAAGTACAACGCAAAGTAAAAATAAATGCAACCAATCAAAGTGGCTGCATTTCAACTGACACATGAATATAACAGCTAGATTTAACACATTCCGACACCAGATGTCAGACGTTCACGGTTCCCACGCAATTTTGAATATAAATTTCCAGACCTAACTTTTCCGAATGACTCACAGTCAGGCCAAACACAGGCACTAATAGTTGACACGATGAGAGCATAATTAACATCTTTATCAAAAGTATCAGAATGCATGTGAAAAGATTAAGTCTGGAAAAATGTTTTCTTTTTCCACACCAACAGACCAAATATTTTTTCCTTAGTTTTCCAAACTCTTGTGTTATGCCGATTTGCAATATTGGAGAGTGAAACGTAACACTCCGGTCCAAAAGATATCAAAATTGAAATTTTCCGAAAACCTGCTTAGACCGCATATAATTGTAGCTACTTGTTTGACAGTCCGATCAAGCAAAACATGGGTGAATTACCTCAACGCAGAGCTAGGTGCATCTTTTGAAACGATTACGAAACACAGGACTTTTCATTTCCAAATCGACATAACCTTCGCTCTTGCTAAATCCACGAGTATCTGCCATAGATCATTGCAAGACTTTCGATAAACGACAAGAATAATATGAAACAGGCCAGTAACCAGGGCGGCAAAGCCCCCCCAAGAAATTTTTTCGACCCCCTCGAAAAATATGTTGGACATACAGTAGTTCAGCAACAAATTTGGGCCACTCTCAGAAAACTCTTCGTCCCCCACTGGTGTCCCAAGCTGGTTACGGGCCTGATTTGAAGTACGGCAACAGCAATAAATCTAATGTTTTTATCAGTGATCTAAGCTTCCTTTGGGCAGTTACAAACAAGACCACGATGAAAACCTTCGGCTGCAAGCGCTTATAGGTGCACGTAAACTTCAGTTAACAGGTGAAGCAACAACAATAATTTGAAGGAAAACTAGCAAAGACGAGACAGTTGATCATCTGTAGCTGATAAACAACAAAGAACACTGTTCCGTAGTGCAGTGTTTCCCAACCGGATTGCCGAGGCACCGTTGGGTGCCATTTACAACACTCAGGGGTGCAGAGTGCAAATACCTTTTCCAATATATTAAAAAATGCATTTTTAAAATGTAATCAAACCTTTAAGAAAATTGCTAGGAGTTCGCTACTGGGTGCCGCAAATTACATTTCTCTTTCGCAGGTTGGCGCAAACTTAAATATGTTGGGAAACACTGCCGCAGTGCTTTTGCATCGTGCGGCCGCAGATATGAAAGGGAAGCCGAAGGAAACGATAATCTTTTCGGGACAAGTGCTTCATGATTATTTTTTGATCTTATGCTTCGATCCAGTTTGTTGGAAAACCGAGGAACTCGCCATGAGGTTGTCAATATATTTGCTTAGAACTTCATTTTCTGATTTGAGTTTTAAGTTTTCTTCCTTGATGGAGTCCACGCGCTGTGACAGATCTTCCAAGGTATTCTGAAGCTCTAGTACTTGGCCAATCAGCCTTGCTCTTTCTGCGGCTTCATCGGGACTATCGTCGGATGCTACTAGAAAACGAAACAAAAAAGCTGCCGAAGCACATAAACCACCAACAGCCCTTTGGCAAATAATCAAGCAACTTTAATCGCATCAACACACTACGTCGCGCGTTGCCAGTTACGCTAACAAGGGCCGAAGAGCAAGAAGCAAATTTGTGAAGCCCTCCTGAACGAAAACGTTCTCACTTACGATAGTGAATGACGTTTGGGACCAACGATGCCACTCAATCAGGAAAAGACTAGACCAGTGTTTCTCAATCTTTCATGATTCGTGACCACCTTTCAGGGACACTCAACACCCAATGCCCCATACTCGTTCGCAGCAACCAGCATCAAAAAGAAAAAAAGCCATGAGCTGAGGTGTGCTCGAATACCCCACAAAACGCCCTTTGGTCCTCTTGGGGCCTCAGGGCCCTGATTGAGAAACCCTGAACTAGACCGCCACGCACTTTTGGATCAAGTATCATAATTGCGTGTGCCTTGATTTACGACATGATTTACACAATTGATAAAATAATAAATAGTTGAAGAAACGCGTTTACTTGGGTCGGCGAAGTTGCTCAGTGATTCTGGAATCTCTGTATTTCCGATTGTTACGTCGTTGTCGTTTTCACTCGCCGAATCGCTGTTCAACGAAACGTTGTACATCGTTTCATCCATGCTTTTGCGGTCGGTGCTCATTGCGTTTCTCTATCTCCTGGCAGCAAGCGTTTGACTCATGCTTTAAGAACAAAAATCTGGAGACTGCAGGTCCGAGCAGGAAGTTAGACAGCACTCGAAAAGAATTTAAATCGGCATACACTCGAATCTGCTGTGCAACAGAGTACAATTCATACACTGGTTGTAGTGTAAAGCGCTGCCCTTGCATTCCAGATAATGAAAAGCTAACTTTCGCAGTTTCAAACGTAACGTAACAAGTTCTTATCACTTGAGATTATCTCGCATAAGATAAACGGGCAGTTCTTGGAAAGAGTAGCAACAAAAATCTTCTTGCATTAAAAATGTCAATTTCTCGCTTACGTCATCTCTGAGGCTTGAGTTTGTTGAAATGATTTGACAAGTTTGAAACCCTGAACAAAATTAAGAACGGAGGCTTAATTTGCAAATTTTCCACTGATTGCATCGGTAGCAAATACTTTACCGATTTTCCCTTAACAGCTTAACTCCATCTTTATGCAACAAACTTCCACATGATCCGAAAAACATGTTGCATGATTAAATGTGATGACTGATTGAATTAAATCTCTCCGAAAAACAGCACGGATTGATGCAACAGTCACATCTACAGAAGCGTTTTTTTTTTTATAAATTTTGTAAAGTTACTGTTAGTACTGTATTGGTAATAAATATGAACAGAATATTTAACCAAGTCAGTGAAAAGCTGGATAGCCACCCGTTTGATAAAATATGCGATGTATCTTGCTGCAATGACCTGAAAAAATATTTACGCATCAGTTGAAGTCTATCTTGTGTGAAGAAGCAATTGGTTGTATTACACGCATCTGGTGCTAAGAGTCTCATACTTCAGTGTGAATATTACCAGACTAGTAAAATCAAGGGTTTAACAAATCAAGCCGAACACTTTCGCTCCAATATATAATTGGTTTATTGTGCGAGTATGTAGTTATTTCGCTCATCTTTGATGTAGTTAATTAAAAATATTCTTGCATGCAACAAAAGCCATGCTAGTTACGATCTTCATGAGTTGTTTTCAAACAGCTTACTTTCATTACAGTATATTCATCATAGTTAAATACGGCATTGAGACACGACTTGAACAAAATATTAGGAAATGGTAACTCCAACTACAAATCTGCGGTTTACTAGCAAATGGCACAAAAAAACTGTTTATTTTAAACATCACTCTACAAAAACACCTCAGAAAATGCTATTACATGTGACTGAAAATGATGTGTGGTATTTGTTCACAATTGAAAGCAGCTGGTTCCTAACTTTATCTCCTCATCAAGTCCCCATGGATGCCAAATGTCTACGCAATCCCTAAATTTGAGGCACGACCTGACGACTTCAATTATATTGTCATGTTGCCAGTAGCACACACTGAGAGGCTAACTAAAGTAGTACACAGAGTTATTTCATTAAAATTCTTTATTCAAGCTCATAAACCCTCACATCAGATCGCCTTACCAGACAGAGAAAGCCAATTTGTGCACCACAAACCCTATAACCTAATGCATAAATGACCCCAAAGGCATTGCGAAGTTACATACAGTGATATGTTGGGCAGGAAGAAATAATGTCCAACCCCCTCTGTGCACAAAATTTTTAATGCATGGGCTGCCATAAATTAAGTTTTTCAGTTTCTTGGGGTGAAACTTGACCTAGTTTTGCTCTTTGTGCAGATGGCATTTGCATTGCAGCACGAAATCGTATGGCATTAAGTTAAAATGGTTGCAATTCTCGAGAACACAGGTGGAGTGGCCTTGCAATCCAATGTACAAATCAGTCTTCAGTTACTCTTACAACATGTGCAGAATTGACAAGCAAAAATTCTTCACAATTATTATTGTTGTTTCTGTTCAATAGCTGAGTCATATCAAACAATCAACAAATACAAAATACACAAGAAACACCACAGTTTCCTGATTCCAACAAACAACTATTGATTCAAATAGGATTTTAATGGTGAATTGAATAGAATTATCAAGCATACACGAGGCTTATCTCAAAAGAAAAGCACCTTCGCTTCAACCAAGGGATTATAGCTGCCAAGACATTTGGAGTAGGTAAGACGCAATCTGACAAATACTACTGGACTGTTTAACATCCCTAAACAAAATAGAAATTATATGCTGCTGTGCTTATTTTTTTGGTCATAGACAAAATTAAAAGAAAATGACTGAAATAAATTAGGTCATAATTTCTGAAAATGTAGGCTAGTGAAAACTGTTACGGCGAGTTTTAATACAGAAAAAGAAGCCCAGCATGCCTGACTTCTAAGTGTCAAACGGCTTAGGCATCTGAAAATTTCAGCACACCAATAAACACTGAAAGGCATGGAAATTCACCAACACATAAGGTGTACTCCTTAGTTATCCTAGAAATTTGCATGTCAAGTACTCTGAAATATGATGTAAGGTAAGTGAATCAAATTGCAAGTAAAGTGCAGTTTTGGCTCAACATTTCCACTCACTGTAACACCACAGATTTTACTTCCCATCAAATTTTCTTGATGTTTTAGGAGTATGCAAGATTTGTCTACACCTGGGATTTTTTGTCACTGAGACATTTTGGTTATTTGTCCAATGGTTGTATTAAAACTCACTGCATTAATATTCATTAGTCTACCTTTTCAGAAGATGTGGCTGAATGGACTTATAATTTGTTCAGTCATTGAAAGAAAATTGGTCTATGACCGAAAAAACACACCCAGGTGTACACTTGCTTTGTGAACCATAAAAACCTGACCAGGGTTCCTTGAAAAAAGCTTATTGGGGGTTTTGTAACAATACGGAATTAATGGTCACTTGCTTCCAGGCATAAATCATTGTATACCCTGCTTAAAAGCTACACATCACTGAATCAAAATCTTTAACCACTGGTGTTGGCCTTCATCACATGAGTTGTGTGTGCTGATTCCTTTTCTTCAGAGCCTAAATTCACTGACAATTGGTTTCCTTATTGCGCAATGGCACTTTGTACTTTTTTCTGCTTATTAGCAGAGTTATATAAAAAACAGTAAACCAATCAATCAATCCAAATGAGTGGAACAGGTAGTCAGTCAAGTTTACTGCTGTGCCAAGTGGGAAGCATAAAGCTCTGCTCTTTGCAGATGATGCCATATTGCTGGAATCCTTTCAAAAGCCCTTCTAGCTGCAGGCAATCCAGCTGGAAGAAAATTTGCATTCAAATATAAGATAAGTTTTGCTAGAACCTAAGTTTGTGTCACCAATGAATTAGAAAAACACTGCAATGGGTGAAGACACTCACAAACCTCGTGGTGACAAAAATGAGTGATAGAAAACCTAATTTTTTTGTCTGCAATAATGAGAACAATTTTTTAACCAACTTAGTTTTCAATTAATGTAGATCAGTGGTTCTCAAACTTTTTTGGCCCATGAAACATTTTTTCATAAAAATATCTGATGGACCACTTTCCTAAACTGACACCTCATGAACAACTAATTGTAACTGTATTCCACACCTGGGTTTATTTTTTCAGTCATTTTCTGGTCATAGACCATTTCAAAAAATTTAAGCCAATTCAGTCATAACATAATGTTTGAAAAGGTAGGCTAGTGAATACTGTTATGACAAGTTTTAATACTGTTTATGGGGCAAATGACCGAAATGTCTCAGCGAAAAAAGAAAGTCAGTTCCACACAGGCCAGTTAACTCAACAGCATGTTCAATCTTAGTCCTTAATATAACAATCAAATATTTGTGGAACTCTGTGGACACTAGAAATTCCAGATGGTCCAAGGTTGAGACCACTGATGTACATTGATTCTTCCCGTCTGACACTGATTTTCAGGAGAACTCCTATGAAAAGGATGATGACTTGAAAGTGTTCTAAAGCAAGACCAGACAAGACTTGTGGTCACCAAGTTGCTCACTCACCAGTAGACCACACTTTGCTTTCCCATACAAGACAAAAGAAAGGAACAGCCAATATGTTGGAGCAGGCTCAACTGTAGTGGCTGTCATAGCAGACAAACAGTCCACATGCATGCCTATTGGTTTCACATGCCTACACTGATTGACATGGCTGAAAAATCCTAGCAGACTATAATAAAACAGCTGGAGATCTGTTAAGCATGCACTCCAGGCCAGAGTGCACCTGGGAATAATGATGAGAAAAGAGTGTTCCAGTTTTTTGAAAACTGCAGTCTGAAATGCAGCCTTAACAAAGGTTGCAGTTTAGCATACTTTTAATGCGTTTAGTACCAGGAATTTTTCCTATTATGAGGTGGATGTTTCAGGAAGTTTGAGAGTTACTATATTTCTGCCATTTCATGATACACCTTACAGTGCCCAAACAAGTCCTTCAATTGCTAAATATGCTATTTCTATTCATAGTTTTCGTACACAAATGCACGAACGTTCAAGAAAAAAAAATTCCAGCTGACATCCAACCGTAGCCAGATCTGCATTTGTTCATTGTCTTATTTCTATTCCATAGACCCCTATTCCGTACAGTTATGTACGCCAGTCACTGAAAGTGTTAAGCTGGAACAAATTTTTAGCTGGGTTACATCCAAGACCTGAAAAACAGTACTTGCAGCCTTGGTGTCATTGGATGGATACAGAGGAAAGCTTCCTATTTGTAGTTGACACTGACTTGCTTTAATTGCATTATTTACTACAAAAGAAACGATTTGATATAGAGAAGAATACAAGCAGATTATTGATGACACTCTAGACTAAACGGAGTACGGTGAAACTTTCTTTCTTAGCCTTTATTGCTTTATTGTACTTGGCAAGTTGCATTACTTGTACAAAACCTAAAAATACAGATACAGAGAAAACTAAATTAAAAATTTAGTTTGTTTCACTTCTTAAAATTTTTGGAGAATAAAAACTTAATAGCTAGATCAGAGTAAGCCATAAAATTGTGGGAGTTTTGTTCAGATTTGTGATGCAAATTGCATGGAAAGGCATGCAACATCATTTTTCATGTAATAACTTGTTCGGTTGGATAAGAAAAAAATAGAAACAATTTTTAAGGTAAAACTGGTAAAAAAATTTTGCGTGTTTCTTGGCTTTTTTCACTGATATCTAGTTTAACACCTTGGCGTCTGGGTGGTTTTGGCGATTTTCGCAAAAAAACAGCAGTTTTCGGTTGCCTTACCAACGCCCTAGCTCCTCCGCCGATTGCGC
>JGI24159J19872_10014410_pt1 | contig 10230 bp, 10 predicted proteins | sample Ectturendosymbi4_FD_19872 | JGI IMG/M metagenome (IMG submission 19872) | reverse complement strand
CATTTTCAGATAAGCTTGAAATTTTTGCATTAAAGTTATAAAAACAGTTGGAAGTTGGCATTGCTTATAACAGGATGTTATGCAATGATTTCACTGGTCCGACCCGCTTCAGATTAAATATGCCTGAAGTGGCCCTGGAACTGAAACGAGTTTGACACGCCTGCTCTAGGCAGTGCATGGCCATCATAAAAACAAAACCCCGCTTCAACAAAACTGTGGATGTAATATAAAGATTTGTTTGACATTGATTATTTGTTTTTAACTGCAATCTTGACATACGCGTTAATGGCATTTATTCCTACTGGGCCAACGTAAACTGCTCAAGGGATAAGTTTGCGTGCACTTAGGAAAAACCGTCGGTAGTTGACGCCATACGAAAATGCAAGCAGTTTTTATTTACAGTGTATTGTTATTATCGTGGAGGTTCATATTCAACATTAAAAAAATCACACTGGTGTCACGACAGAACCTAGCGACGAACAAAACCTTTCACCAGGCTTTATTCAACTAAGAACACCAGCACGCATCAACATTTGCAGCGCAACACAACAACCGCCTGGTACGAAACTAGAAACGATCTGACATCGACGTGCGATACAAACGACCAGGCAAAGCAATGCGATTCAACGCGGCACGTAATCAATAAGCGGACTAATCAGTGCAGGCGCAGGCAACCGCTGGCATGGAAACCGTCACAATTGGCTTCTAATAATTTTCATGCAAAACATGCAATGATTTTTATGCAAACCAACTGACCTTTCAACTCATTCCGGACAGACCTTCATCACTGCCCCATACTCATAACCACGCGTAGTCTTGGCAACGGGCATTTGTGTTCTTGAAACAGTGGCAACAAAGGACCCTATGGCTATCTGTAACATACATTGAATTTTGTACGTGAGATCCTGGGAATGTGTTGTTTTCATGTTGTCACGTACCAGAAGGCATAGACAAGTTGCACGTCTAGAATGACCGTGCTAATATTTTGTCGCATTCAGAAACGTGGATCTTGCAACGTGTGTGTTTGAATAAACGTGTCTCACTGAGATGTATTTGAACTGCAATGACCTATGATCACAAGCAGTGACGCAGGAAATTACTCTCGCAGACTTCGCCCGCTGTCTTACCCACAAACGGACGTGTTCCTCATCTGTTTTTCGTTGGTGTCACCGGCGTCGTATGAAAACGTCCGTGCGAAGTGGTTTCCGGAAGTGTCGCATCACTGTCCCAATACGCCCGTGATCCTGGTGGGAACCAAGCTTGATCTCAGAGACGACCCGGTAAAAATCTTTGCTGTCGTTGAGTGTTTTGTGTTTTTTCCTTGCGAGAAACGGGGAAACGCGTTGATGCCGTCGTACCGGGCAGTTTCGATCTTGGTTCGGGCAGTAAATGTAGGTGTTCCATGGAGTTACTACAACTCACACTTACGGCATTAAGCGGGTGGAGTTTTACTCGGATAATCAAAANCCTGATCCCATCACCTTGCTTAAATGTGATCTGGCACTGTCCGGTGACGGTTGACGCAGATTTAGAGAGAGCCAAACGTCACTGTTGTGTATTCTTCAAGTGGTAATTTAATGGAAACCACATTTTCTGATGTATGGGATGCTGTATGCCATCGTGTGGAGGAAGGTTACGGTTGTGGTGATACTTATTTGACAAAACAGACCATTTGTGCGCTTTGAACAAGCATCAAACCTGACTGCAGGTGCGCAAACGTAACGTACGAGATTTAACGTCTTAACCAAATCGACTGCAACGTAAAGTGCTTGCAAAACGCGCGCTGTATTAACTCTCCATGCTACTAGCTAAAATTCAGTGGTAACAGCCTACGGCTTGTAAAGAATCTAATATAGCTGTCAACATACGACAGGGCGATGCAACGAAGGTAGAGCTGCACAAAGCGCCTTGCAAAACGTTGCAATAGTCAAAGGGCACCTAAAGCCGTTAAGTTATTTTCTTCTGCTGAAGTGTGGATTCCGTGCACCCACTTCAGAAGCAAATCATTGTGCGGAATATCTCTTAATAAGAATGGCAAAAGTGTTTTGAATGTGCGATCGATTATTCGTGGCAAGACGGGCACAAGACCTTTGTTTGTTTAAAGAAACAAGAATTGCAGAAGTGTTACGGACGCGCAGTGCGGTCCGTATTTTTTGGTCATTCCACTGCGTCCATCGTCTATCTGAAAACTAGCTCCGCCCGGCTCAAAGCTTGCTGCAAAAGGATACCAGGCTTAATGTTTATATGTGAAACTCCTCTAATTGACCGTTTGGTGCTGTCTGAAGAAAGTTTCAAGATGCAGTATGTATGACCGGATATACTTCGAGAAAAAAGGGGTCTCCACACTGCACGTGTTAAAAAGGAAAGGTCTATCGAGAAGAACGTTTTCAAAGATTGCTTGTCTTCCGGGCGATGCTCTTTAGCTCCACTTTAGACCGCCGTATGAAAGAAGTGATTTTTACTGAAGTCCTGTTCAACGAGGTCATTTCAAAGCATTTAGCATATTTTACAGTTTTGGGGGGTTCATAGCTAAGTGGTAGGTTTGCAGTATTTTTATATAAATGTATTTTTTTCGATTGTGCTCCAAACCAACGGGAGAGTGTTTCCATTTCCTCTTTAAATGTTTCATCACACTTTTCAGAAGCTATGTATCCTTTTTGAAGAGGTTACCCAAAGGCTACGCAATTCTTTTGTTAAAGTGGGGATGAGCGAATGAGGACATGTGTGTCGCCACCTGTCACTTGTGGTAACCGCTGCTTGATCAGAAGTCCTTCGACTGTGCCTAATCCTTCACTTGCGCAATAGCGAGCAAAACTACACGATCCGGTAGAAAATTTGCACCAAAAATAGTTCGTTGCAACATTTTGGCCATCGACGTCACCATTCGGCAACCGGCAGCTTGGTTGCTTCGGCAGGCTGCAACGTACGCTTCGCGTCATCTCGTTACTCGGCACTGGTCCGTTGCATTGAAGAGCTGATCGCCGGTCTATGACTACTATGCCGCGCGTGCAACGCGCTTAAAAATAACTAGCGGTTAAAACCGAAAATTTTGCCACTCCCTTTTTGTATTTTGACGAGCCGCATATTTTCATGGATAAAGCACAGCTGCTATCACTAACACTCGTCGTGGGGCGTGACGACGGTCAACTCCGCCTTTCTGTGCAGGACACCATCTCGAAGCTGAAAGAAAAGAAACTGCAGCCGATCAGCTACCCGCAAGGATTGCAAATGTCCAAAGAGATACACGCAGTTAAATACCTCGAGTGTTCTGCGCTCACGCAGAAGGGCCTCAAGACCGTTTTTGACGAAGCCATCCGAGCGGTCCTGTGTCCGGAGACCAAGCCTAAAGATAAGAAAAAGTGTGATATATTGTAAAGCGCGCCCCCCTTTCTGTCAAACAGCACTAGCACAGTGCGTCTCACTTAGGCGGATATTACAAGCATGTGTGTTTATCTCTTGAATCAGTTTGTGTTTATTATCAAGTTGCGTGCGCCGCCGCATCGCGCGCCCACCGTCGCTCGCACACCACTTCTGACGCCGCCGCGATCGAACTTTGCAGTACGTACATTGCCAACTGGTGCAATTCTCGATACTTGCGCGCGATGGCGGAAGTATATTGCATTCAGCTTGCTTCATGATAGCTTTCGAGATGTATTTCTTTGTTGCGTCACCAGTGGAGCATTTTTTCGGCGATGAGCTCTGCGAAATCAACAGTGTGAAACAATTTTCGCCGAAAGGTCACCTGAAGATCATGTGTCGTACTTCGCTCTTGGAATGTTTGCGCGCGGACGAGATGCAGCGTGTGTAAAAGTTCGAAAATTCCCTCGTCTTTTTTCACGGCTTCTCTTGACCGTTGGGGCGCCGCCGCTTTTGATCGCTCGTGGCCGCAATCGGGGTAAAAATACGACAGAGCGCCAAATAGTTTGTGCACTACTTGTTTGCTGCTCGTGGAGCCGCCTTTTCCCATCACTTGGTTACCACTGTCAGCTGCAAGTAGCATGTGGGCGCGGGCTGATGCCGGAAATGTGACGCTTCTTAACAATATTGGACCAAAGAGCCGCTTGCATCACGCAGCTTTGCGGCCGGTCGTTGTGTTCGCGATTTTGTCTATCGCTCGCCGTGCATTCGCGTCTATGACGAAACAATGAAGTCAGTCCTTTCGAACGACGTGTGCCATCCGAGCGCTTCACGGAGTTTTCTGCAGATTGAACAAAATCAGCGACAAGTGCCTGTAACCGTGAGTTTTTCCGGATTCATCATCACGTCGAGCTCGCTCGCTCGCGAGCACTTTCGCTTTCGCGCAGCGCCGCGTAATAATCAAGCAACGCAATTTTCCCTTGCAGGCGCTCGTAGCCGATGCACCACCGGTTGATGCGTTGGTAACGTCATTTAAAGCCGACGCTGTTAGTGCGATCAGTCCCTTGTGCGTCTCTCGCGTCGCGGCGCGGGTCGCGCTCGTCGCCATTGTACATATCTATTCACGTCCATTCGGTGTATTTTGTTCGTGTGAAGCCCCGGAAGTGTTCGTAGCTCGCGTGTCCTGTGCACCTGCATAGCTTTGCATGCTTCGCGCGACAGTGATCGCTTTTTGCTTTGATTCTATGCCCGAATCTGTTCCCGTAGACCACAACATAAAAAAACGCCGTCTGCTGAAAACGGAAAGTTTACTGGAATTGATGACGCTCTGGCAGCCCAAAGACTGATGTATTCACTGCACACACCGCTAGCGCTTTAAACTCACAGTAGCCTACACCTTCCCCTTAAGTTTTTCCTGCAGCTGTCGGCGCTCCTGCTCGCAGTTGTGTGTATTCGCAGTGCAGCAGAATTTCAGGCTATCTTCGCGTTGCCAGTCCACATAGGGTTGTGCCCAAATGGCCTCGAGCTGGTGTGCTTGTTGCTCTGCCCTAACCTGAACTTTTGGTTCGAAACTGTTGAGCGGTTAATTTGAATAAAGTCTAAAAGTATGGCCTCACTTCTGTCAGTCGCAACAACATTCGTGCCTGTTTTGTCGACCAACACAATCGTTTGCAGACAGCGCAGAAATCTTATCGCAGTGATTATCGAACCCTTGCGTTTGTTGTATGGTCTTGTCGTTCCTATCTCACAGTGCGTGCGCGTGTGAATGTTGCTGTGCGAGATGTCGTGTAAAGTGTAGGAAGATCAATTGTTTGTCATGCTTGCATATCAAATCGCCTTAACCCGATCGTGTGTCATCGAACGTATTCCGTTGCTCGTGTACGTACATCTGATTATTGCGGGTGTAATTTTTGGGAAGCATTCGTTCGGTCACGACCTTGCGGCCTGCAGACCTTTCCAGCCTTTTGAATGTGTACGTCGGCTCATCGCTGACCGTGACACGTCGCCGTGACGTCAGGAAAACATTCGGTGTTGCGAACAAGGTCGTCGTGATCGTGATTTTGCGGCAAGCAAAGTGTGTGGCAGTGTCCTGTGTGTTGGTGCGATGCGTTTTTTCCCGCTTGGTCTTGGTAGGGGGTCGTGGGAAGTCGAACTGGCGCTGACGCATTCCTTCGTCATCGTTTTCCTCTCGACACGTTTAAAATCAGCGGCAAGTTGTTTTCGGCTGAAGTCAGTCTCATTACTTCTTCGCGCGAGAAAACTGCATTTGAACGAAATTGATTTCGCGCGATCCACCTCGATCAAGTACTAATTTCAGAAAAGAAATTCCGCTTCTCATTACAAAACTTTGTGCCCAAAATTACTTCGTCGTAGTTGACTTTAACTAACGAGTGAGTGAAAGCGGGTCTGCGTCGTCACTACCACGACCGAACTCCCTCCCCCAGTACCGTTGTGCAGCAGACAGATGTAGGCGTCACACCTGCAAGTTGAAGAATTTTGGACTGAAACCAGTTAGATTCGCAGCGACGGCGCGTGACGTGACCAAGAAAAGACCGTTGCCGGTTCGTATTCGGTTGCAGCCGCTTTGCGTGACCTCAGGTTGCGTCGGCCTTGCCCGGCGCGCTGATTCTTTAATCGCGCCTTTATCGCCTACGTGAAAATGATCAGTAATAATTGTGATTAATCAAGCGAAACATCCGGTGTGGGTCATGTTTCATTCCTGTGAGTATGCAGAAAAGGCAGTGAGCGGCGGATATGACGTGTGGGTGTGCTACTGTTATAGCCGTAACCTGACGCAAACGTTGAAGGTCCGACCCTGGTTTGCAATTAGTAGGTCAGATGCAGCATTAGAGTTTACGTGCACTAAGTGTTAGGGTTTACATGCAGCTAAAATTGTAACGACTAAGTAACAGGCGAAATGGTAATGTTGCGATCGGAAAGCCCGAGCGGCAAGTGCGCAAAGCTTCACACTGTGGCAGCAAGCAACAATAGAGATCACCCGACGAGACCACTCTGTTAGTGGTTGTTAGCGCCACGTATTAAATGGATGTTATTCTGCACGCACATCCCGTTCGTGGTGTATCGCTCTTTCAGCGCAACGCCAACCGTGAGGTTGCAACAGTAGATCTGCCAGGAATTTCCATTTGTTACTAAACTGCGAGGCCGAAATGAAGTTCGAAACGATTTCTGCTTCGTTGACGAGAATGCAGCATATTTGGCGAAAACATAATATAACATTTCATTACTTGCCCATTTTCCAAGCCGCATTTCGTCTCGGCAGGGTCGCGGGGGAAGTACCCCAGCCAGTCTTGAAGCACCTCACGGTTTTGAGCAATCTCAGGTGGCTCTGCAGGTTCTACTTCAAGGCGACAGTCAAGCCCGAGGTGGTGTCGCGACATTGCTTGACCGAACCATCAAAGTTTGGATACGCGAGTTCAGGGAATGTGACTCTGTATGAGCGCTTTGCCGAATAGCGTTGGGCAGCTCTGCCACTTATACCGCCGCTGATCACATTCTGTCAGTCGTTTAATATTCATGACAATTATGATTGGAACCAAAACCGATTTGAAAACTGAACACTTGGCGGTGTTTGACTCCTTTTGTTTGGTAACCTCGCAACGTTGCACTTCACACATGACTGCGTTGCTATACCAATCCGTGCGTCAATCTCTTCGTCCTTTCTTTCAATCGTGAATAGCACCCCAAAATACTTGAGCTTCCTAATCTGCTATTTTCTTACAAGCAGAGTATACACTCCATTTGGCGGGTCTAGACGTTGCGTTTGGATGAGCAGCGAATAAGCGGTGCTGATACAATACCTAATTCCTCACACTGACGTTTTTATACAATACTTTCAGACAGAACCATTCAGTGAAATACCCTCACTTGTGTGCAATACTATGCAATACTCTATAGTTATTACTGGAAAAAGAATTGTTTCCGAACCGAAATATCGCAACTCGTCAGCGTTTCTGCAGAAACGCATGCTCTTGTGCGCGTGCAATAAACCTTTAAATGCCACGAAGAAGGCGCGGTGGTCGTTTGGAGGGAGCCGTTGCCCTCCTGGATCTGCCACTGACGCACAGACAAGAGCAGCGCCAAATTGTCCATTCTGTGCAAAGCGCACCTACATCAGCTGTGACACTCGTCACAACGGGAGCGGTCTGTTCCAGTGTTTTTAAACCTTTTTTTGAGCCATGGACATATTGGAAATATCGTTTTTATTAGTTACTTCCATAACGAATTAGTTGTGGAGCAGTAGGATATCTTCTGAGGAACAGCAGTGTTCTGCGGAGCACCAGTTGAATATCACGCGTCTATTACATTCAAGTGAAGAGAGACGATGCAGTAGGCCTGCACATTTTGGTGGAATCCATCGGCGAAGGAATTTGACTTAGACCCCATTAGGTGGCTAGTGACGATATGCGTAATTCAGTTTACAACTAAATGCGCATATTAATCTGATTCCCTCGGTAACTTATTTTTTTCTAATTCTGTCGAGCAATTGGAAATATACAGTAGTTTTGTATTTTTCAGTGAGGGAGGGAAATGTTGTGTATATCTAGATCGTGAAAACAAACGTGAGGTCTCCAATGCCATTTTTGCATAAACACGTCTGCCATTTTGATGGAAGAGCAAGCTTTGTAACTGCGTCCCATGAGGGCTTATAGTTAACATCGGTCATATTTACCCTGTTAAAGGAATTTTGGCTGAAGGTACCTTTCGTGCCTCCCGCATTTTTTGGAAGGAAAATATGCTTGCTTTCAAAAAAACAAGTTTTTTTCGGGTCAGCTGTGCTTGGCAGGGGCACAAGGAGGTTAGATGGCGCCCGGGGCAAGAAGCAAGTTTGGCGCACCCATGTTCCAAACAGGTCTTTCGGAAGCAAATGTACTGTATTTAAGAAAGTACTTGTGACATTGTTGGGTCTTTTCGCCGTCCCCGTAATGATTCAACGTCAGGGGAATTGTGCCCCTTGTCCCCCCGTTATGCCCCTGGTGCTTGCGGTTAACTTTTTCTTCACCACGTCTCCCTTAAGTAATTTTTCTTTGTTCCACGCCCACCTGACCTTAAATAAATGTATTTCTTCGTAAATTTTTATTTTAATGTTTTGTAACAGACACGAAGTCCACAGAGGACAAACACACAGTCTGAACGATGCAGATTGATAAAAACAGACACTGGCGTAGGAGGCGGGGGTGCAGGGGGTACAACCGCACCTCCAAAAGCTTTGACTTCCCATGTTGTACAGCTTGTAAGGCCTCGCTCCTCCAAGTTAAGAACCACTGAGTTTGAGAGTAATTGCTGAGCTGTTAAAAATGCGCCTGTACTCCTTAAACGTTTGGAATCATTTTGGAAATTAGTACTTATAACCAGGTCTTTCTGGTTTCCTGAGCGGGGTTTGAGTTCTGCCCTACAGTACAGTGACCCAATAGCATGTTGAAGTATACGCCGCACTCCTACAAAACTCTCCCGAGAGTTTCTCTCGAGGAACACGATGACAGCTTTTCTGTGGTCGACAAGCCAAGTGGAGAAAACTTTTGCATATTTCCAAGACTTGGAAAACATGCTGTAAATTTGTTCTGTGGTCCCACGACCAGGACAAAGCCCGAGCTTCAGCACGGTTGCATGTTTTTTCAGGGCACTGGCGTGATCATCCAAGAAGGGTGGATAGGGAAATGCTTTTAGGCATTTAGCGCATTCCCCATATCTCCTATGTCAGGGTTCCCAATCTTTCTATGACGATGTTCCCTTTCAGCAAATCGATAGATGCGCATGGACCCCTTAAATTTCGTATGACAAAAAGGCTGAGTAAAATAAAAGTCCACTAAACTTTTAGTAAAATTTTATCTAAGTTTTATTAAAAATTGATCGATTTTTTTACAAATATTTTATCATGACCAATCATAGATATGTTTATCAATAAGCATACAATGATTTTTTAAAATAATTTTCACTGATATATGTATAAATATTTGAAAATGATATTATGTGAATTTATTTTCCCTTCTATTGCTAACCTTAAACGTACCCCTTCAGATAGGCAAATGTACCCCTAGAGGTATCATGTACCGCAGGGTGGGAACCCCTGTCCTATGTATATGTGGACTACCACCCCAGTTTGCACATACTTCGGTATCCTTCAAAACCGCCAGGCCATGCACAGCACAAACTGTATTCGGAGATGATGAAATATAGCATTTTGGCTGCTAAATGTTTGTTGGAATTGAGTCGTAGCCAGGTCCCCGACAAAGAGGTCAATGCCCCAGGGCGGCACTTTTGGTAAAAAGAAGAAATAAAAAATGGTCTTTCACGAGTGAACCTGAAATTATATTTAGGTTTTAGAATTTGTTAAGGTTGGACCTTAACCAAAAACCAAATGAAATAATTCCGTCCTGAAACGTCAACGGCCCCGACTAAGCAGTGTTCAGTAAGTCAAGCAGAGGAAAAAAAGGGAAGAAGCAGAAAAAATGAGGGGAAGTTTGGACAATTTCATGAAAAAGAGGGAAACCAGTAAGATCGAGGTGATTCAAGAGGCGATTGACCAGGACCCTGCTTCTGCTCCTGATCCATCGCAGACCTTGGAAAAGGGTGAAGAGGATGCAGAGGTTACACGAAAAGCGGAAGTGCTGAATAGCCTTATAATGAATATCACGGCCAAAGCAAACGATACAAAGGACATATTGCAAACGTTTCGATAACTCCTGTTATCATCATCAGTGCATAGCAATAGAACTGCAGTGATCTTGCTGCAGGTTCTTATTGGTCATTCAGAAGAAAAGCGCTGTAAAAAAATGAAAAACGCAAAAGGCTGTTTCGGTAGTGACGTAGTGGCGCGAAGCATACGTAGTCACATGACTCAGCTGGATACGCGCC
>JGI24159J19872_10014409_pt1 | contig 10230 bp, 3 predicted proteins | sample Ectturendosymbi4_FD_19872 | JGI IMG/M metagenome (IMG submission 19872) | reverse complement strand
AAAAAAAAAAAAAAAAAACGCAGCTGAGACAGGTTTGCTGAGTCATTGAAGGTTATGACTTATTGCATAACAACAGACCAAAGTTTTACGTCAACTCAATAAAAATTTATTTTTAGTGTGAAGCTTTACTGCACGGTTTGCAGTAGGCAATAAATTTTAGTTTATGTGCAAACAGTTTAAAAATATTTTGAACATTACATTTGTAGGAATCTTTCAGACATCAAGATTGAGACAAACACATAAAGCGAATGATAGTTCATTTCAATCATGTAAACACAGTTTATTTTACCTAAAACATCTGAAATCTACTTTTGTAGAAAATCGTTGCTAATTTTATTTACAAAATAGCAATTTGTTAACGGGTGGAAAACAGTATCTGGTATGAGATATGAACAACATTTTTGCTAGAAACAAAGCCTTCAATTTAGAAGTTTATGCAATATAACAAAGTAACACTTTGCAAACGCAACAAAATTCCAGGCACTTGAAACTCCCAAACAATGTGAAAGCTTACCGAAGCACACGTTTCGTTGCACATAAATCTTGTTTGAAGTTTATTGACTAGATTCATGACTGCATTCTCATCCAATTTGTCTTCTGATGAAGATCCAAGAATCGTGGCGAGGTGAGTAAAGCTATCTTCTTCATCGTGGTCATGTTCGTGGTCATGGGCATTGACAACTGCTGTTGTGTTAAGTAGCGAAAGGAAAGCGCTGTGGCTTGGATAGAGCAGCTTTATAAACAAAGCTAACATACCGTCCCGATGTATACGATTTGTCCTCATTTTGATGGACTAAATCTTAGCAAATATTGTTGTCTTTACTTCTTTGAAACGTCCTTGGTTTTGACTTGCGTCTTTATTTTTTCTTATTTTCTACAGCGTAATAATTTTAAACAGACAATATCTGCTAGGCATGTAGTAGACCTTGAAGTCTTTAGTTTGAACCAGCGTCACAAAATTTATGTTTCCTTTACGGACATTTTTCGCTTGCCTCTGTTATGTTTTTTAAAAACCTTTGGAACACTTAATATCTGAGTCACGAATACGTTAAAAAAATAGGCGAAAAACTATTAACTAAACTTGGACAGCCATGTCCGAATATTTTTTGACAGTTTCGCACTCTCTTAGGTAGTATTAAATGAACAAAAATTTCTTCAAATTATGTCATATTACCTGGGCTTTCGTTGCCTTCACATTTCGGAAAATAAAGAATGAGGCAAAATACAAATAGAAAAACGTGTTTCATTGAGCTGATGTATTTTAACAACTTTCTGCCAGGAAAGATTGAGAAAATGAACGTAACCCCAATGGCCTTGTATATTGTTCAGAAACAACTTGGTTTATTGAAAAGATGCTTCTCGACTTGCACACAGCCAATTCCAACCAGAATCAGTGCCTATTTTTTTCTACAAAATAAAGTAATGAAGTTAGAATCTGCGTAAAAACTGTGATTGACCTTAAACACATCATCTGCTGCGCAATTCTCCAAGATGTAAAACTTTTTGTTTGAAAATTTATAAATGCAAACTAAGGTATAAACAAGTTTTCTTTTGTCTTAAAAAAAGCTTATTGTCAGATGCACCTTGGAATTTTAAAATTTTGCTCTGCCTTAAGTCGACACAACAACTACTGTACGTGCATTAAAGCTAGCTGCTGCTTTCAAATAATAAAAGGAAATGTCTCTTGTTTTGGCTGTTTTGTCAGTATTTTGCAAAAAAACGTCTTTTTCTTTGAAACCCAACACTGATTTCCACTGCTGGTGTTGCTGTACCTGCAACAGAACGGTTTGAAGTAAGCAGTTGCTTTACTGTGGAACATCACAACATTTTTAATTACCTGGCTCTTCAGCTACCTTGAATTTCGCTAACCTCAATGCTTTAACTGGTTGCCAAGTCTTGACAGGCATTTTATCCCGGAAAACCTTATCAGAGATTATCAGACGCTGTGTCAAAACGTAGAATTCAATTTTACTAACAACATATTCGTAGAAGCGTAAAAGCTAGATTCAAACGCAAAGAGTTTTCCCGCTTTGAGCACCACGTAATAAATATTAGGCGTACTTCACATAAGAGCGTTTCTTACTCAGTTAACGACATATTTAAAAAAAGGGAAGTTTTCTGCCCTCTGATACCTTGAAAAAGTTCAGATTTAAATTGTCAAGCGAGCTGTGACGTAAAAAATGGTTCAACGTTTGCCAAAGCAATCCCATGTACAATTAATGCTCGAATATTTTCACCTATGATCTCAAATCCAAGATGTCGCCAGTACCGTACATTAGCTTCCACGTTCAAGAACTTGTTGCAGACAAAGCACAATGGTCGTTGCTGGCGTCGCCTGTGCGCGCTTGCTGCACTCAAGAGCGTGTCGAGTTCAGCTCGTGTTCATTCATTCGATCAAGCATGACCGACGTTTGGCCTCCGACTCATTCACCGGCAGTTGTGATTTCATTGTTACCACATACCAAGGCTAGCTTGACATTTCATTTAAATGTCTTATTTTAACTTTGCAGCGCTGAGCAGCAAAAGAGCCTAGCATTTTTTTCTGACGCGTAAGTGGTTTTTGTTCACTCGCAAGTCACGCAGCTCTGAACAAATGGAATCTCTCGCTATTAGCCGCTTCCCTAATGATTAATAAGCATTGTTTTTTTGCACTCTGGTGTAAATGCGAAAAAACTACAGCTGCAGCGTTTGCGGTTTGTCAGTCGTGCGATATCCATTTTTACTAAAAATTCTGAAAACGAAAAAGATCATAAAACAGGCTAACTCCGTCGCTGTTGCTGTATATTTACGTGATTTCTTGCAACTCCAGTGAGTGAAAAACCCTGTCAAAACAGGTTATCCAATAGACTTTTCCCCTCCGATGAATTTCTAGCATTTACCTCAGTTCACGTTTTTCTTGTGTGCGGCATCGCATTGCGATCATGTTCTACATACTTAATCAAGAAATCTTCAATGTTGTGGTGATTCGCTCTTTGGTGTACGTCAATTGAAGGAGAATTTTGATTCTGTTCAACATGGGAAGAAAGCGCATTCAAAGAGCCAAAAAAGCATTAACTGGCACGCCGCCAGCACCTTCACTCACTTTTGCTGTGGAAGCAATGCGCCAGACAGTGTCATTCAGTTGTTCACTCTTCGTCGCCCTTTCGTCAAATCTCATGAACCAGGCTTCGAGACAGACAGACAGACAGACAATTTTATTTAACATCTGAAAAAATCAGATATCAGGGGGAGGAGAAAAAAAAACAGTAGCAAGTACCAACGTAACGGTTCACCGCCACTTCGCACGCAGTTTTGCGCTTGACAGAAAGCTTATGCAGTCAATGTCCAAACGACTACAGAACGTAACGAGCTTTCACTGCACTGATCACAAATATTGCCAAACGCATCTCCGAGCCGTACGGCCATCAGCAAAATTTTCTATTGTGGAAACAAAACAAATACTGTACATGCACTCAAACAGAATTGTTACCACATATCAAGCGTAACTGAGCTGCTATCCGTGATGTGTATAGTCAGGGGTAAAAACCAAGAGTATACAATCATGAAGTTAAACAGAAATCCTACAATTTTACAGAGGCATATAATATCTATAATATATTTTAATATTTATATACGCATAGTTATTTGCGTGTTTGTCAGACACAAATGCCATATCACATTAGTTAAAAGAACACAAAGATGCAGCAATACTTATATATTACCCTTCACGGGGTAAGAGTTAGTTGGTAAACGTCGTCGATACCGAAGAGTGGACACTGAAACAAGGTGCCAGTAACTACTGCATTCAGTCATCTTCTCATATGAAGCGTTACATAAATGGGAGAAAAACGGAGATTTGCAAAAAGCAATAGACAGTTGAAGCAAGCGGATAAAAAGTTGGATGAAGTTGCCCATCGTTTATTGAAGGTTATGCGTACCGTCAAAATGAAGATGGCTTGGCATGTCATGCTAAGCTTGCTTAAGACACGTAGGCTGTGGCTGAGTCTGCTTTCAACCTTTGAACACAAATAAATGACTGTAGAAGAGAACCGTAGATTGTGCGTTGCCTCCGACGGACTTTTGAAAATTATGATGGGTGAGTCACAGACTTGAAAAAGGTTCGCTACATGTTATCACATGTCCTGTGGTCGAATTTTTTCTCTTGCCAGGCTTAATCGCCTAACAAGATAAAGACCCCAAATGTGCCCAGTAAAAATTTTCCATGAGCCTATTCGAGTCCTTCTCTCGGTAGAAACTGTTTCTTTCTGCTTTAGGTAAAAGTCTGTATTCGTCAAATGAAAATTAAACAGTTGTCAGATTTATCAAAATCACATGAAACACGCAAACTTTTACTATTGAACCACGTCAAAGTTTTTCTCAATAGTTTTATCTGGAAATATGGAATTATGCTCAGACTTGACCTGGTTTACCTGGTTCTGAAACAGCCCATGAATTCCATATACGGTACAAGACCGTGCTTTCCAAATAACCTGTCAGGCAATATTTAACTTGCAGTCTGTTACGCAATATTTACACGAATATTTGTGCTTTCGATAATTTTGAAATTTGATGCTGTTGTTAGCAATCAGCAACACTGTACATTGGCTGCTCTATCCATTTTTTTATTTTATGCTCCTTTAGAAAAGTTGTGGATCACTTTTTGTTTTACATTGCCACTTGATTTCTTCACAACAGTGTTATGTGAAACACGTGTTCGTTCTTAACATCGCAAATGCAAATTTCACATGGTTGCTACCGTATCTGATAACTCGCAACATTCACTTCAGGCACGTTTAGATAGTAACTCATAGGTTTTCTTCGCACGTAGGCTTTCAAAGTTTAGAGAAAGAGTACGATGTTACAATAGTAAAAAATTACGTTGCTTTTTGAAGAGGTTTTTTATAGTTTGCAGAAGTTATTAGCGAATGAATTGATATATTGTTTAATTCCCGGTAAAAATGCATTGTTGATCACAATTTTTCCTTGTGCAAATAAATTGCGATTGATCCGCTTGGTGTGGGTCACTGCTGTGACTTAACTATTATTGCTTATCACGATTTTGTTGCCTTCAAATCTTACTCATCGAGATCTACCGATAACGTTTTCCCAAAGTCACCTCTCATTGAATTTAGGAAACTTTGCGTTTCGTATGGTGATGCAGAATATGTATCAAATACGGTAAATAGTGCGGTTCACAAAGTGCGTACTATGGGCGAGATTCTTCAAAGCGGTATGTTTCAGTCCCGTTAATATGCAGTTTGGTCATGTGTAGATATGTTTTGCAGACACCAGTCCATAACGGGCCATGATAAAAATAATTTTTGGAGAGACGAGGCAGAATAGAACTTTATGTTAATTTTATCACAGTACCTTGGAAATTTGAAAATATTTTCTGGAACAAATGTGGAAAGTTTTATCAATAGAAATGTTTAAATCAGCTTTTTGAGATGAGATTGAAGTTTTTATAAGGGTCTGCCAAGCATAGCTAAAAACGGGATAGGTTCACAATTAGGCCAGATGGCGTATGGCCTTGGTATCAGGTTGTGATTGTTTTTGTATACGTTGAAAATATTAACAATGCAATTTTTATTCTTAATTCAGTGTGAAAGTTTTGAAATACTAAGCAATCTGTTGCTCAGCGGCATTTTAGTTTAAAATCTAGGTTTAGCGCAAAACTAATGCCGTAACTGTTGATGGCGAACTTCGAGCTTTTCGAAAAAGAAACCGATTAGTGCTCTAGCGCCTTTTGCGGCCACTGACATTCATAACAGGGTACCGTTACAAAATAACGTTTCAACAAACAGCCACTGTCTGTCGAAAGGAATTTTAACATAGTATACTTCGCCAACTGATCAAGCTAGACATGTCTTCAGATCTTACTCGAATAGTTCTTTTCAAAAAACAGCACAAGTCTTTTTAGTTGTTACACAACTTTCAGGTGAATACGATGCAAGTTCATCAGTTCAAAACCTTCTGAAAGTTTAGCCAACCAAAAATATTGAAGATGACAAGACCTTGACGGACAAAATCAAAACTGCAACCAAATTGAAAATTTATTAATTAATAGCAAGAGCTTGTAAATACTTGGATGTAAGGTATCAGGTTAGTAATAATAGGTATCTGGAAACAGTTAAGTGGGGAAGTCGCGATCACTGCAACAGGTAAACGTCTGTCAACAAGTTCGATGCAAAGCAACTACTGCAACTTGATTAAACTTCAATGCATAAATATCTGAAAAAACTATAGGGTTTTGCACATCTGATAAGCAAAAACTTAATGTGCAATCTTTGTCAAAACCTACCATCTACAACAAACTTTTAGCCTACAGATTGTATTTGTCGAGGATGTAAAAAAGTGGACAAGAGCAACATCATATTTCTTCAAAATGACGAAAGTTGCAAATTAGCGTGGCGACTTTGTTACTAAGTTAACGAAGTTTATTCCTTCAATCATACATTGAGAACACAAATTCCAAATCTAGCTCCAATGGCAGCACCTGGAGAGCAAAAGCCTAAAAGATTATCTCCGAAAGATTTTTCTGAAGTCTAAAGTAACATTTGTGCGATATTACTGAATAGCAAAAATCAACAGCACATCGGAAACGCAAATACAACAGTAGAAAAACGTTTCATATAGTTTGCAAATGCTGACAAACCTTTACAATCAATTTACTGCTTTTAATACAGAACACATTAATAATGCAATTTGTCTAGCAAAAAAATAATGAGCTGCAGCAGTTATATCTTTCAGTGATACCAAAAGTTTGTTGAGCGGCTTTATCATGTAAAAGCGTGAGTGAATTTCAGCCTGGGCTACCTGCGTTAGGTTCACAGCAGTGGTGTGTAGAGGGGGGACGAAGGAATCGATGGTCCCGGGCATCCAAGGCAGGGGGGCATCCAAAGAGTGAAATTACAAAAATTGAAATGCTGTAACTAGATGATTTTGCTTCATCATCATCAAGGTAATCTGCCTTACGGCAGGTCTCTCATGACATCCCTCCGCCATTCTTCTCTATCCTCAGCTCTTCTTTTCATTTGTGCACAAGTGCCAGTCATGATATCATCTACCATTTTAACACTAGAAGCGCGGTGCGGTCATTTTTGACCGTTTTTGAACTTTAGCATTTCGTATATTCGTTAATGTAGCTATTTGCTTCGTCATACTCCTTGACTTTTCCTAAATTATGATAAAGTTTTTGCAGCTATTGGAAATTTTTTATTAGAGCTTTTGGAAACAGAGTATTTCACACATCTACCTAGAAGCCCTGAGCGGTTAAAAATGACCTGCGCGTGATCAGGAGATTATGTTTCTTCAAAAAGGTGGTAAGAAGCTTTAGTAGAGTTTCTTTCGTAACTGTGAATGTATTTACGCAACAATGGTGAACAATTGAATGATTTTCTTTTGAGAACCAGGAGCTAGACTGATATTTAGTAGTCCTATAGGTTTGTTTGCTAGCTTTGTCAAATAGTTACTGACAGTTGGTTGTTGTAATATCTCTTTTAGTAGCCTTGTCACTATAACGGTTATATTGTCATAAACGACAGCTACTTCACCATGTTCTAAAGCTAGCGGAAGATCTCAAGCAGAAAAAAAACAATTGTGGGCATTGTGTGAAAACAACAACGACAGGGGCCAGACGCAGAGCTGGTAATGAAAGGCAAGTCACTGCATTAGTGTTGCCACTCTGTTGTTACGGAAAAGTACAGGTTTCATGACAAAAAACGCTAGATTCACAAAAAAAACACGAGATTACAAAATCAAACTTACACACAGTGAAAATGCCCAGAAAATGCGTTGCAGTGTCAACCATCCATAGACCATGTGCAACTCATTGTAAACCGGAAACAAAGCAAACGGGAGATTGCAGCAACGCTTGTGCTTGTTTGTACAGGTCACTGAAACTTTTAACAGATGACCAAGTGACTTCGCAGCGGTTTAACTCAAAACATATTATATTGTTTTGTGTAGGATAAGATTTAATTAGGTAGAATCTTTAGCAAATTACAATGGCACTACGTCAAAAGATCTGTTACAGTTACAATTACAAAAAATTGTGGGTGTACAAAAGGCGGAGCTCCGTAAATAGCGGAGCTTGGTTGCGGAGGTGTGATGACGTAACCGGAGTGCAAAAAGTTGCGTTGCAAAAGCAAAAAAAGGAAAAAAAGTGAAGGAAAATGTTGTATCATTGCAACTTAATATGCGTTTCCCCCAAACATGGAATGCATGGAAGTTTGCGATGTTTAAAAATTTTATGCATTCACAACAGTTGAAACCTTTTTTTGTCCCCGAACCGTTGTGAAACTCAGATAACCAAAACTGAGCAAACTTGAAAATAGACTTTTTTAACCGTAGTGTAATATCACCTTTTGCAGTAAAATAATTTTTACTACCGTGTAGTTCTCATTGCTCAACGCAAAATAACGGTTTTAGCGACTCCGGTTACGTCAACAAACCTCCGCAACCAAGCTCCGCTATTTACGGAGCTCCGCCTTTTACAGGGCACCATATTGTGAAATTAATTACATTCAGCTCACTCATAACAAACACTAGATAGCCATAAAAAACACTAGAGCACTAGATGAAATGAAAAAACACTAGATCTAGTGGAAAAACACTACGAGTGGCACCATTGCATGCTCTGAAATTTTTCCTTCACATAGCCTGCAAAGCTAAGGAAAATAGGTTGTGGGCATTTTTATATCAATGCACAAAAACGTGAAAATCATAAATGCCACAAAAATTCTTCCAGAAATGGTAGAGTACCTAAACTAATTTGGTTAGCGTGCGTGGATGCATTGGACCAGATGGCTAGATACCATACTAATAAAAGTGCATCTAGGCTAGGCGGTTGCCAGATGCTGCGTTTTTCGCATTATCGACTGTAGTGCATAAATGCTTACATCATTTACTGTCTAACAACGAAATTGAAACTGTCAAGGACACAGTTTCTACCTGGGCTTATGAAAGAGCTTTGCAAGCCAAAAGATGCACTGGGCTGTGTAACGTCCTACCCACGTTAGTGGCCCAAGACATTTAGCACTGCATTGACTGCAATCAGTGTTGAATCACACCTGAGCTGGGGAAAAAAATCACCAGTTTTTGTCATGCAAAAATAAATCTAGCTTCTGCCAAAACTGCAAGGTGTGTTGTGGAAAACACGCTGTGGAAAAATAGCAACTGTTGCGACATCCAAATATTGTGCTGATTGAGGTCTATTAAAATATTTGGATAATAATTTTCATTTTATGTGTAAGCTATTTTTCACCTGGCTGTTTTTTCATCTTACAAAAACATGCAAGTATGATTGACTGGCTTTTTTCAATCCAACATTCGAAGCAATTTGAAAGAAAACGTTGATAAACGGTTTTACAAATGAAAGGTCAAAAATGAGCGCACTCGTCCTTGTAAGAAGAGAACTTTTTCAGGGATTCTAGTGTTAATTCTTTTCCTTCCTCTTGGGCGTTTTCCCTTCATTCTACCTTCCAGCACAGTGCGCAGCATATTCTCATGTCTCAGAATATGACCAATCCAGTTCCTTTTTCTTTTCCTAATATCCGATAACAAACTCTTTTTTTCCTTTACAAGATTAAGGACCTCTGCATTGGTTTTCTTATGTTTCCATTTCACCAGTGACGGCTCGTGGTGAAATTGGCCGGGAAGGCTGCGAAATTTCATCTCTGGTTGAACATACGGGATTGTCGCCCTGGCTATTTTTATAATATAGTGGCGTTTCAAGTCACTCCAGCAGTCCTAATCTTATCAAACTCGTAATTTTCAGTTGTCCTTATTGATACATTGAAAAAATTCAGTTCAGTTTAATGAAGCCAAACCCTAAAGCGTAAACACGAACACAAAAGAATTAAACCGGTCCCATCAAAAGTATGACGCATAACCAAACCACTGCCATAAAGCTGCAAAGGCAAAAGTCGAACCCAGCACCACTCGCACAATAAGCATGGAACATTCCGCTCGACTAATGAGGCGCTAAACGCCAACCCTAGAAAGCTCCTCAGCTTAGCCTACAGTTGCAAGCTGCACTGGTGCAGATAAACGAAGGGCTGTATTTTCACAGCCCGAGATTGGCGACCAGATTTGAATCCAATGCCGCGAATATCGCCAAAGTACGTAGTAAAAGCATTGTTAAACTCACTTATAAAATTCAATATCCAAGAAATTCAGGTGGTAAAAAACAGTCAAGATCATATTTCCTCCGTTTTTTCTTTAAAATTTCATCGTCAAAATATCAAAAAC
>JGI24159J19872_10014408_pt1 | contig 10230 bp, 10 predicted proteins | sample Ectturendosymbi4_FD_19872 | JGI IMG/M metagenome (IMG submission 19872) | reverse complement strand
TTGCGTTTGACGTGAATAAATTGACATGGAAAAAGGATTAATGTCGTGAAATATTTGTCTTCAAAGATAATTTTTGTGCATAATTTTACTTTGAAAAAAACAAGCACCCGTGCTTGAATAAGGGGCCGTTTGAATAAGGGCCCGGTAGTGAGTTTGGTTGAAAAAAATAAGGGCCCGGGCTACAAAACGAGTAAATACGGTACTCATAGGGTGCCAGATGCATTTTGTAAAAATACCAACCATTTTGTCAACAGTGACAAATCTAGGCTGCATTCGTAAGCGCATATTCTAATGTCACTGGATTCTCGAAAAACATTAAAAAACACTTTTTTGACATTTGCATTCATTTTTTCGTGTTATTTTCTTCACAATTTCATTAAGCTTCCACAATGGTTGGTTTGAAAACTTTTCAAACATTGTACAAACGTACGCATTGTGAGCATAGTCTATAGCCCTATGATAAGCATAAGCAAATTAACCCGTTTTTTCATTAAAAATGAAAGCCGACAACTGCAGTGTTAAATGTGAACGGAAGCGTTTTCTTAAAATCTGAAAAAATAATGCACTCAGTAAAATTCCAATTTTGCATGTTGCATATCAATTTCTGATGTGCACTTCTTTTCGTTCAATTTGATGGCATTCGCTTTTCTATGTAGTATTACCTGTACGATCACCATAGCACAACTAATAGTTTTGCGTGCTACATTCACTTCCGTTTGCAACATTTTCTAGTTCAACTGAAACTCTGGACCACTGAGAAATGAACATCCAGTTGATTCGCTGGCCTTTGCTTCCACCAGTTATAGCCTCTGACGAAAGTGTGTCTGTTCAATGCAGCTCGCGTGATTGTGAAAGGTTGTCTAGTCTCGACAATGTCGCTGTATTCATTTCTGTGATTTTCCTGCATTCTGCCTGGAATTACCCACGGTAGTAGTTCAGACAACAACTCCACCTACGCCAGTTACACTGTTAATTGCCAAAAGAAATGCTCATACAGATCACGTTTAGGACGACAGAAGATGCTAAGTCTGACTAAACAAAGGACAAGTGAAAACGACGAGACAGTGAGTGTTATTAAATGAACTTCGATGAAGGAACTGTCTTGACAAGATTAACTTCTAGAGTCATTACAATTTGAGAGGTTCTGCTTTAGTTCTTTTTGCAGTTACTGCAAATTATTTATTTTCAAAATACCGGCTTCAGACACCGATTTCCAAAATACCGGCTTCTTACCGGCCTTTGCTAAATTAGCAATAAAATACCGGCCGAGCCGGTGAAATACCGGCCATCTGGCAACCTTAGGTACTCAGGAATACAAGACAGGAAACAGCCAAAGGAGATGTAAACCAAAGAAGTTTAGTATTATTGCTTTACTGCGAATATACTGTATTTTCAAACTGTTCATCACTCTATTTTTTGAACTTGTTTTGTCACTTGACGGACCCCCTAACACCAATTTTATCACCCTCTGGGGGTCCACGGACCCCACTTTGAGAACCTATGGTTTATCCAGATCTTCGCCAATACCTGCTCTTTAAAAATCTGCTCTTTCACATCTCGCAATTCGGATTTTTCTGTGCTTTCACGCTGTCGTGTTAAGTGCACTGACTGGTCTCTAAAAAGATTCGACAGCTTTCAGACGCAACACAAACGTGCTCACGATCACCAACGACCGTATAGAATTATCATAACAACTGTCGCAACTGCGTGCAACAATCGACTAATCGTTGAGACGATTATTACGTCAAACACGGGTATAGCCGCCATAGCATACGACCTTGAACATAACGCTCAAGGCACACCGCCGCACCACGGCTTCAGTCTACTGATGAGTGTGCAGAGCATTATCCCTGAGTGCATTGTACACGGTAAGATCTCTGGAGGACATAAAGAGAGACTGTCTAAGGGCCACTCGCAGAAATCTCTGCGTCAGTCCAAAACCCCATATTTCTTCCCAGCCAAGTAATCTAAAATTATGAATTAAGATTGTTCATAACTGCCTGGATATGGCGGTTACTAGTCTAATGTACCATTTGTTGTAAATACATCAATAATTTCGTTTTGTTTCTGCGAAAGTCTGCTGTTGATCAATCTAACCGACTTTCACCGATATCTCAGTACTTAGACGACGTCAAGCTAGAAACAACCATCTTCGATTATTCCGGATCTTCGCCTAAACCGGGTAAGATCGTCGGTCAAATCGAATCCGGATTAACCGAGGTTTACTGTATTCAGGTCCGTCGCCAGGATTTCGCAGCAGGGGGGCACATTTTTGAATATGATATTGGACGTATGCAGCAACCGGGGGGCCACACATGAAATGGGGGAACAGATTTCAAATGGGGGGGGGGCCGGGCACCACTGGCAATGGCCCTGACTTTCTTACATGTAGACCTACTTTAGCAACACTGATAGGATTTTGCATTCAAACAAGGTTTGGGTTTCGGATTTTGAAATAAAATGGTTGGATCGGATTTGGACTTGAAAACATAAATCCGTTCATCTCTGCGAAAGACCAAAAGTTAAAAGTATGAGGCCGACAGCCCTGGTCACGATGTGCAAATACTACATTTAACCAAGATAATGTTTCCGATGTATTTTGCTCACTTGGCCCCTCAGTAAAAATCAAACTTATCTCTGCCTTAGTATTAGGTGGAATACCTGATCCTGAAAATCAAGCATGACACAGTTACTAGGAGACAGTCAAAACAGAAAATTTGCGGAAATATTGATCACGCGTCACTGAAGCAAAAAAGCTCATCTATTTGTGTGCAAATAACTGTGTTTGTCATTAAGACGTTTGGAGATTTTGCAAAATATCTCTGGCTGGAGTCATTTTACAAAAACGTGACTCGAGTCGAGCCTTCACAACATCGTTTCTCAATGTGACTCGGGTCGAGTCATTGATCGAGTCAAGCTATCACTGGGTGCTACCGCTGATCCCAGATTTGATTTTCGCAGTGCCAATTCTATCACGCGCAAAAAGTCTATCATTTTACTAACTTTTTGCAACTCTTCATTCGCGCAGTATGCATTTCTACAGAAATGTATCCTGACGTGTTATTATGGCAAGCAAAAACTGCTGAAGATTGAGTGACATGAACCCGTTGCATACCCTGACAGTCTTCCTGTTGCTCCGAAGATCACGAATACATCATTGTAAATACGCTTTCCAAATATTTGGTTTCACTGTAACGCTGAAAGCAACATAAAAATTATATCGAAGTGTCGGTGGGTCGGTCAATCTACTCGAGTTCAAACCAAAGCTTGTACAGACAGAGGCCAATCACAAGACATGACAATCCGTACATGATCGGAACAGTCACTTTGCTATTTTGTCCTGAGAGGTGGACAGGAGTGTGGTGGTCCTTGATTTGATTCTGCAACAAAAGGTGAAGAATGAAATGAGTAAAAATCAGGGTTCCACACATTTTCATAAAACATTTTCCATACTTTTTGAATACCTTTCATTGCTAAATTGAAAGACTTACTACCATAATTTAGCTTCACTTCTCGAAAATGTTATTCATGGTCAGTGGCGTATCTATGCAAAATGGCGCCCATGGCAAAGTTTAAATGTGCGCCCTTTAATTTAAATATTAGGTATAGGCACAATTTTTTCAAAAGATAAACTATGAAGCAAATGAATGTTATAAAACAGGAAATGTATGTTTATTTTTGTCTTAAGCGTTTCAGCAAATAAAATTGGAAATTGTCCATAAAGACCATAAAATAATTTATACTCATTTACTTTTGTTATCAAGATTATAAAAACTTTGAAATGATGATACATAATTTTATACTGTATTGGCTGACCAAATTGCAAATCTTGCAAAAAATCACACGACATATTGCAACTACGAACGAAACATTTTTTGAACTGAACCACATTTCTTTTGGATGGTAGAGTTACGTGTGCAAAAGCAACACCACTCTTGAACGTGCGACAGCCAAACCACATGACAGAAAAAGATAGCTCATCTTTTCGTTCATAAGTTAATGTTTTGTGCTCAGCTGGTGCGGTAAACGATACTAACTGCTGATGTTTCAAGGAGTCACTGTGGCTCTCTTCCCCAGTCTACAGAGTGGGGCATTGTGTTTAGCCTAGAGGTTCTTAAACCTTTTCAGGCGCACCCCTTTTGGCGTTAGTCATTGATATTTGCGCCTCACGTAACCTCAAAATCAAACGCAAAAAAACAGAACAGCAATTAATTTGCTATTATCCTGCCTTTCAACAATATGTCGCTATCATACCCCCCCCCCTTGCGAACTTTTCACGCCTCCCAGTTTAACAACCCAGGACTCAGCCTATTTATCAGACACTACGGCCATCGAAGAAATTTCGTAAAGTCGGCGTGTGCCGCAGCAGTTCAAGTAGTTTGTAAATCTGTGGGAGCTTAAGAGCAGTTATTTGCGTAACAGTCAGATTCTCACAGTCACTAACTTAAACCCCGTTCTGACTAACATCCTCTTCGCTGAAATGCAATGCAGGAGCACGAACTGACTAAGCCTTTCTCTTATAGCGTGAGGACGAGGTCTTGTAGATAAGGCAAGCGAGCGTTATTGCTCCGTCACAACTCACAATGTCTGACCGTTGTGTTGTGTCACAATACCATAGTTTTGTCACAATGCATTGGTGCTGGCACAACATGCCCGAATCATTGCACTGGCTAAGGGCGCTGTTTCGATGTAGCTGTGCAGTTAATCGTTGACGTATGGGGCGCAAAATAGAGGTTGAATAAACTGCAAGGCACATTTTTTTATTTTAGCCAAGCAATTTTTGCGTCCCGATCAAAGCGGCACCCATGGCACGAGCCATGCCTGCCATACCCTAGATACGCCACTGATCATTGAACACAATGCAATAAACATCTGTACAGGTGTCATCATCGGTGAAAAACAAAATTTGAATAAACAAACGCTTGAATTTAAGAATTTCCATACTTTTTCAGTACTTAATGGACATTTTGGCCAAATTCAATACTTTTTCAAGGTCTAACCCAGTGGTTCTTAACCGGAGGGGCGTGCCTCCCCAGGGGGGCGTCAATAGATTAAGGGGGGAGCGAGCTCTTATGCGCTCTGCAACATGGAATATTTGCTCAATAAATTAACCAATAAATACATTTGCTTATACAGCTTAAATTGTCAGGGGGGCTTGAAACAAAGGACAATTACTTAAAGGGGGCGTGGTAGAGAAAAGGTTAAGAACCACTGGTCTAACCGATTCCCCAATTCACTACTTTTTCAATACTTTCAATGCCGCGTGGGAACCCTGAAAAATAGAACGAATTGCATTTTCGAAATGTTGCTTCGATAGGATATGCTCCGTACCATCGAAGCAACGGCTATGTAAAACGCTTATGCCTCATGCAGCGAGGATTTTTGTCTCGGTGCCCTGAGCGGTTTACGAGTCAGCGGTAGTTTTTCAAACAAAGGGCTTAAAACTGATCAAAAACCGGTTAATGTTGGTCTTGGTTTCATCCTCCACATTTGGCATATCGCGAGCATGCTTAAAATGTTACCGACTGCATGTTTTATGAATACACTGAAACAACACATAACAATCAAGAAAGCTATGAATTCGGCGATCTACATGCATTTGTATATACTTTGAAGTGACATCACATTATTGCCTACACAAATTTGTGCAATCCGTGCGCTTCATTTCATTCTAGTTTCTAAATGAGATTTGTTAACAGCAAACTCCTGAAGTCACAAACCTGGGAAATCACACTAAGTGGCAATTATAGTATTTTCGTGTGGGAACCCTGAAAAATAGTAGAACGAATTGCAATTGCGGTTTTTGATCAGTTTTAAGCCCTTTGAAAAACTACCGTATTTTCATGGCGTATAATCAGTGGCGTAAATTAAGGGGGTAATGGGAGCGAACCCCCCCCAGCAAGCTAAATGTAAAAACCGGGCCCCCATTAGCTCACATTTTGATATTTAGTATTCTTTTGGTTTTCATAGGTTGTTGTTTTCTTGCGTTTTTCGGGGTGTTTTCAGCTTTTTTTTTTAGCTAGTATAGACATCCATATCCGTGACATCCGGATTCACTATCATTTCTTAAATTTTTCTTATAAGTGCTGGCTAGTGGCCTCTACGGTGGTCAGTTTTGCCCCCCTGGCTCAAACCTCTAGTTACGCCACTGCATATAATCGAAGAATGATGTTTTCACGAACGCGCCTCATCAGAAATGAGTAAAACACGAATAACGCGTGCAAAAGCCACAACTAAGATCTTGTGATGTTACCATGAAGTATTTTGGACTTAAGACTTTAAATTGTGATTTTTCTCACTGCGTATTTGAGTTAATAAGGTTGTATACGAAAGGAAGGTTGATAGAAACATTTCCAATCTTTCGCGGCGCAACAATCGCGCAGGTTGCCTCATTGTGAATCTGATCATCTTTGAAATACTGCAACAACCCTACCTCTGTGACAATTCGCAGATAGAATAAAAATGTGAAAAAAACTGGCAAATCTCGATTTTGTGTTTGGGAGAACGAAATGCGAAACACGACCACATGAAGAGTTCAACTTTCTCAGCAAATGATAAGCCTTACTTAACGTGAAAATAAGGTTTCGAAATCAAGGGGATTTTCATGGGGTTTTGTCATGAGTCGATGTACATATCTTCGCTCCAAAATCTATTTTTATTCGGACTTTTGAGCCTAATGTTTCCAAAACCTCAAATTTTTCAATGGCAGTGCATAACTATGATTATCAATAAGGCCGTGCAGATCACATACCAGATGCCATTCTTGCTTGGCGCTCAGCTTGGGCCAGTGCTCCTTGAACTGTTCCTTCGAAGAAATCACCCAACCGTACGCTAGACAAGAAAAAATATCGCACGATCAAAAACGGTATCTACCTAAAGCAGCGTTTCTTAAATATTTGTGGGTCACGGACCCTTAGTACAGCCTAATAACAGTTACGCACCCCTCAAGAAGAAGCGTTGCAATGAACATTCGAAATTAGATTTTAATCATGGTAGTAGTAATCGAAATGTCTGCAAAGACTATTAAATTAAACCTTTGGAAATGCCAGAGCAAATCCTATAACCCTTTAAACCACAGTCACGGACACTGTTTAAGAACCCGTGACCTACAGCATGTCTTCGTCTCCAGCTGGCTATGTTTTGGAAATTACCATCATTCGATCGTATTCAGTCATTGTTAATTTTATAATGAAATATACTCAGTCGCCACCGCAGTAACACATTGGTTGCTTGATGAAGGTGTTCGCGTTTTCTTGGTTTAAAAAAAGAAACGTTTCATCATAATGTAATAGATATTTTTGGTGCTTGACTACAGTGTTTGTTCCTAGTCAGCATTGACTGGGTGTACCACACACAGTGTTTCTACTCAGTTTTGAAAATAAATTTCCAGACTCTTTCAAGACCTTTTCCAGACATTGTCCGGACGTTTTCCAGACCTAACATTTCCGTATGACCTACCCAGGTCAAATACAGGCACTGCAAAATTGAACATGATATAGGTAAAATTATATCAATCCTGAGTAAAATATTATGAAAATGTATGTCAAAAGATCAAGTCTGGATATTTTTTTTTCCACACCAACAGACCAAAAAACATTTTTTTCCCGACTTTTCCAGACTGGAAAATGACAATCTTTTTCCATACTTTTCAAGACTACGTGTGAACCCTGCCACCAGTAACTAACCTCTGATGCGTTTTGCCTATATTTTTCGTACCCTTGTACTCTTTTGACAGCCCCAGTGATATTTATGTGTCTGAGCCAAACACGTAAATAAATAAAAGAAAAATGCATTTTCTACCATAGTCGCTTTATACAAGTCAGGGTGTCACGAGTGGTACCACGGGGACACGTGACTGCTTGCCTAATGAAGGTTGCAGTGGTGGCTAATCATTGGGGTTTTCTTTTGGGTTTATCCGTTAAGTGCCGAGCAGGACGTTGAAAACACCGCAAAAGGCATAATCACGTTTGAACCGAAGTAAGACTGCGAGTTTGAGATGTGCGTGCCCTGCTAGTACACTCTTTCAGGCGCATTCAAAATCAGAAATACAGTTAATCTTTGTGGGTAAAGTTGTGAATCTTGAGTGGTAGACTTTTGTGAGTGATAGACCACTCAAGACACGGTAGAGTAGCGAAAAAATGAAGTTCAGCGTAATTTTTTTGGAATGTCGATCAGAAAATGAAAGGTTTTGAATTTGGATTAATGGCAGTGATCTGAATCCACGAAAAAGGGGGATCGACCACCCAGTTATAAAAATGATCGATTGTTGGTCAATTTTCGTTGTGACGCATTGCTTGATTAAATTACATACGCCATTGCATCTTACAACTGCTGAGTGGTACCAATGCGCACTACATACCTACTTTGGGAAACTGCAAATCAACACATACAAAACACGTGAGCTGTTATATCTTGAAAGCATGACTTATTTTTCGATTCACCGTATGCAGTAGCAGTTTGATCAAAAAGGCGAGCAATCAAAATGAATGCATGAACCCAGCAAACACGAAGATGTGTGTTGCACCGCACATACCTTCGAACAGAACATACAGTATACCACCATATAAGAATAAGTTTATTTTTTTTAATAATCACTTTTACGTTATTGATAATTCGCAAATGGTTCTACAAACTGAATATGACTTTTTCAAATATAATCCTATTGGTATGTACAGCGCAAATGAATTGCCAAAAGAATTACATGAAACGATTTGCGACACTAGAAAGGCTTACGATTGTCAACTCCTGAACTTTCTGCATCAGGCTGATTGACTGACGATGCTTTTACGTTTTTATCCGCAAACACAAATGTGCTTGATTCCGTTGCTTTTCCCTGAATACTCTGTAACACACGAAAGAAAGAGGGAAAGATAACGCTACGTAACACTATTTTGGTTTGGGTGCTTTTTTTGATGCCTTTTATGTTTTTGGGGGCGCTGAGTTCGAAAATCATGTCAGTTTTTTCGTATCATCAACGGTTTTCAATGTATTGACCATTTTTGATTTATCCGAGTGAAATTGTATTGCTCGTTCTATGTATATTTTCATACTGCTCATATAATAGATTTCAACTTGTAGAGATCTTTTGTAAGGTTTGTTTAAACACGAGAATCATGATTAAAACTGCATTTTGTTGATCATAAGTTTTAAAAACATCAAAACACACTCCTTCAATGAAATAACACCTTCAAAAATTAACTGTTGAACGAGCTTTTCTTTTATGATCATATGTATCTTCCCTTATCAAAGACCACATGTAATCGCCCATCATTGCGCTGTCCCAGCGGCGGCTCTGATAACGCTTTTCTATTTGCTGAATAGCTTGGTAAAATATCTCGCCGTGTTCCTCGCTAAAGGCTCTAAGATTTTCTTGAAAGAAATCAAGATGCGAGTATAAAAAATGAAGTTTTAATGACATGCGACATTCCATCCTAAGTTGTGATTAGTGTTTTGACTATCTGTTTATAATTTAGATCTTTATTCTTTCTCAAAGACTTCAACCACACCTAGAAACGCTTGCCAAGCCTTCTTTTCTGTTTCAGTCATTTTTTCCTCCAGGATTCTTGACTTCAACGTGGTAGTTATTTGCCGGCCAACAAATTTTCCGCTCTTTAGTTTGGCATCTGACAATTATGGGAATACTGCTCTGATTCCTTGAAATTTTTCTCCTTTGCAGTTCAAAGCTTTGACAGATTGCTTCAATGAACCTAATTTTATGTGAAGGAGTGGTAGTAAAACTCTCCAAGCTCACAAGTAACTCCTTGATGACATTCTACTTCCCTGGCCTTAGTTCTTCTCTTGGAGGCCAATGGATCTTCTCGTAGTGCTCTCCGTCAGGTCTGCTGTTCCACAAGTAATGAAAACACTAGTATTTGGTGCAGCCACCATGTAGACCCAACAAAAATCCCAACACCTTAAAATCATCACAAACATACCAATTGAATTCAGCTTAGTTTGTTTTAAGCAGTAGTTTCTTGACATTTTCATAGCCTTCTTTTATTTGTATTGAGTAAGTGAGAGGGATTGACGGATAGTTGTTCCCATTATGAAGTAAAATTGCTTTAAAGCTTCTGGGTGGAACTGTCAATAAAAACTTGCCACTGTGTCGGTTCATATTGTATTCCAACAGCATCAAACAAACCATTCACATCATTGCAATAGCAAAGGTCCTGAACTACCTCAAAGTAAACAGAGAAGTCCAAGTGCCTCTTCCTGTACGTACAGTAGTTA
>JGI24159J19872_10014407_pt1 | contig 10231 bp, 8 predicted proteins | sample Ectturendosymbi4_FD_19872 | JGI IMG/M metagenome (IMG submission 19872) | reverse complement strand
CCCGCCAGTTGAACATAGCTGATCAAGCCTATCCATCAGCGGGGTCGCATAGAAATACCTTTTTTTTAAATGGGGTCACAGAACAAAAAAGTTTAAGAAGCCCTGGCACAGAGGATTAAAACACTATATTTTGTATTGCTTGGAAAATGACAACTTCAAAGCGGCATAAATAAGCTCTGTGCCACTGAATGAATTGTGCTTGTATCTTTCATTTAATATGTGGCTACTATTACTATAAAAAAGGAGTTTACGTACAGGTAATCATATCGACAGCTAGACAATATTTTCGATAGCGGCAACACGGCCCCGCATGAACATGTATACATCCAAAAAACTACAAAAAACGCTAGAAATCACGGAAATTTAACGAAGAGAGCTTCTGACCTACGCGAAAGAGCTATAAATTCCAAGAAAAGATCGCAATCCCATTTGTCCTTTAGAAGAATTTAGGAAAGGCTTTAATTTCTATTGAACATCTAAGGCAAATGTAGAACCAAAGTCGCCAGAACAAAAGATAGATTTTTGAGGTGGGCACTACACACAGGAGGGGCATACTTTCACCCTTTTCAGACAAACGCCCAAATAGGTCCCATATGCTTGGAGACCCCGAAACTAAGATGACCTAGGGCCCCGCGTTCCCTCAATCCGTCCCTGCTCATGGGTCCACAAGTAGGAAAAGGTTGGGAATAAGCGTTGTACAGCACTGGTATGTCCCGTATCACGTGTTCACTGCCGACTACTGTAAAGTTAAACAATGAAACCTGCTGATAATGAGGCTCTCTTAAAACCTTCGTAATATTCGTTAAAGTATAAGAATCTTCTAGAAAATTAATTAAACTTATTAGCGTTTGCTGTACAAACTTGACACGAGTTGAAAATGAATTCAAGTAAGTTCAATCCACAAGTGAAAGAAGCAAGGAATCTATCGCAAATTAGTAATAGGAAATCGATTTCGCGTAACACTACGCATAGTCACGGACACCAGACGAGTTGAAAATGAATTGCTATTTTTAACTGAAGCACATTTTAACTGAAACTCAAAAGGCAGTACATGTACTGGTTTCGAGGAAGCTCACCTTACTGGTCAGCCATGTTCCAAGACTGCAGCCATGATGATAAAAAGTGGATGACTCTTGCTAAATGCTTCAAAGCTGGAAAACTGAGTCATGGCAATCCATCAGCAAAAACTAAAAAGTTGTGATTAATTTATGAAGCACGTTTGTGAAAAAACATTCAGTAATGTGCAAATGAAGTCAACGTTTAACTCAGCTATGTCCAATCCGTGGCCTGCGGGCCGCATGTGGTCCAGTCAAAGTTTTGTGCGGCCCAGTTTAGATTTTCGCTGTAGTAAAGTATCGTATATACTGACAACCTGTCCTTACTTCGATAATCTTGAATATGACGTCTTTGATGCAGGGGGTCTTCAGAACAACTTTCTCACGTCTGCTACCTTTGCAGTTAGGATTCCAACACTTACTACAGTACATTAGCTAAGCTAAATTTAGTTTGCTAAGATCAATGTAAGCCACTGAATGTGCGGTCCGCATTAATATGTCATTCAATGTGGGCCCTGGTTAAGACAGTTACATAATTTTTGGCTCAGTAAGCCATTTGCGTTGGACATAGCTGGTTCAACCTTACCAGCAGATGATTCTCTTTGCTCGTGCAAAGCCTCATTTAAAGCTTCTAAATTTGTTCAAAGTTACCTGACTTCAATGCTACTGTATAGCATGGCAAATATCTACGTGTTTTTACATGGTAGATGACAGTGACAGGGAGCAATTATTGTTGACATCATCAAACTTTAGTAGGTTGTATAAGAAACTTTGCATTTCGATGGTGAGCAAATCAAAGCAGAGAGATGTGTTGTGTCTACTGTACAATTTTGAAGATGTGTTGTGTCTACTGTACAACGCCGAAGATGCGCTGCTGCGGGCAATTATTAAATATTATTATACCTTTTTTCCAATGCAAGCAGGCTGTGGCCGCTCTTTCTAAGGACTCCACCGCTTTGTCCATTCTGCCTCGAGTGTTTGCTCCAGTAGTAGCACGTCGATCGGATTACGAGGAAATAAATGTCAGGCTAGAAAGAGACATCTCTACTAGACGTGGCAATGACATTGGCCGAAAGCACATCAAAGGTAGGGAATATCATGAGTGGTGTAAAATTGTCTGGACGTTTTCATCAACAACATAACTCAAATCAAAGAGACTCACCAAAAGCGAGGCCAGTACACGCGGCCTGCATAGCATGTCGTCTTTAGATCCCTGTCAGCCAACCAGTCGAACTCACATGGTCAAGTGTTTTGCATGACGGGGTTTTAGATTATTACAGCGCTGTTGCCTGTATGAGATCCAGTGGGGAAGTTGAGGGTAACTCAAACCCCCAAACGTCTGCGCCGCCAAGCTGAATGGCGTCTTTTGGTATGAATGCGCTACGTTTTGGTGCATGCGGAAACAGAAACAGAGATTAAGGACATTCTCTAAACAAAGCTACACACCTCGTTGAGATGTAGAGCTTACCAGCCGGGTGGAGTCTGATGGTGGGCCTCTATTGCCAAATACTGTAGTGTCAACACTGTATTCTTTCACAACAATACTGATCCCCCTTCTTATCTTGCGCGCTTGAGAACTGTCCAGCCTTACTCAGAATTACAAATACAAGCGCAGTCCTAGTGCTGCAAATCTTGTGGTTCTCCCGCGATTTTAGCTTGTGTTTTCCGAACTTGCGGTTTATGTTAACGACTTGCCGGTTGCTTGTTCTACTTAGTTGCTAAACATAACTTCCTTTTGTTGCCCTGAAGGTAGATTCGGTTGTAATAAGGACGAATTTTGAAATTATTTTCTTCTTTGGAAATTCTGTTACAATATTGCAATCAGATTCGAACGCCTGAAACATATAAATCCCAGATTTCAATTAAATGCTGTCATCTGTAAAGAAACGTATGTTCTGTGTTTGCTTACAGTGCGAGCGATTGTAAAGTTAAATGGCGCCTCGCTGCACATGTTTGCGCAGGGTATTCTGGACGATTCAAAGACCGAGTTCACGAGACGAAATATTCTCACCTGCGAGATGCACTTTATGACTCAAACCTAGTTGTCGCCTTTGTTGCATTAGTCGTATTGACGATTGCCAACTTCCTCATCGTACCTGGAATGTGAGTGCTTTCAAAATTTACTTTTTTATTCTCTTGGGAGGTTCGCCCGCGTTTCTCGCTTAAAGGGTTAGCTCTTGTCAGTGGCGACTAATCGCCATAAGACTGAAACCCTCATAAAACTAAAAATTAGGAAAAAACGCAAGAAATGGATATCGAAGAGGTTTTGACCAATTACGAAACCTCCAGACGTGGATGCAAATGGTTGTGTCAGTGGCAGTTCGCCTACACAAATGCAAAGGATTGTTTTTTTCATACCAGTTTTCGAACTATGTGACCCTGACTCTTAATGTATCAATATTCTGTCAAAATCGTGGTAATAGTCTACTTGAAACTAAAGCGCTTAAAAGTTGGTTAAAGTCGAATCTCAAATGTTTAAAACCACGTAATAGTTCAGTTTCATGTGTGAAAAATGGTTAAACCTGGTAGCAAAGCACTTTCTTGTCGAGAACGTTATGACTTGCTTTGAAAGTGTTGACAAACTGTCAGTCATCAAAGGCGTTTTGAAATTCGAGTGCTACAGTGCATTATATCAAATACTGCAGAAGTTGCATATTGCATAAGCCTTTATAGAACATAATCGTAACTTCTTCTACCCCTAAAATATCAAGCAGGCTTAGTTACAGTTAAAATACAGCGGTTTGTGGAATATACAGCAAAAAGCGTAGAAGTTAATTTCGAACCTAAACAATCAAACGAGACATGCTGTAGTACAGCGCTCTTCAACCGGTGTGCACGGTGCACCCTAGGGTGCACCACTACGAAAGGGTTCATCACAGACTTGTCACACTAAACAGATACATTTTACAAAAACTTTCTGTTATTAAAAATGAACCATTAATCATCCAATGACTTTAAAGGATTTAACCTTGACTTTGCACATTCTAAAGTGTGGTGCGTAAGCATCAGAGCATGTCAAGCTCATTGTTGTATTTAGTTGATTATTTGTGATTCATAAGCAACAGACAATGAGACATTATCAATTGAATTATGTAGCTGAGTTACTGAATTGGGGTACTGACTTATTTAGGCCAGGGTACTTACACACATGGGCGCAACTAGGTGGGGGACACGAGGGACGTGTCAGTAAATAGGGTGCATGGGTTTAAGTAAATAGGGTGCATGAGTTCGTCAAAACATCTAAGGGTGCACCATTACAAAAAAGGTTGAAGAGCACTGCTGTAGTAGACATTAGCCAGTGTAACCTACATCTGTTGGCTTGATTGTCACAAAAAATATTCAAGTGTACACAATTGCTGGTGAGGCAGTCAAGGTTTAATCTAAACAGTACACTGTCCAAAGTTCGCTTGTATTTACAAACATGTCAGTTCAATCTTTTTACTTCTTAACGCTTCTTGGTCCTCTTGGACAAAGACGGGTTATAAATTCGTCATACAGGTTCGAGTAAGTTACACTCCTCTAAATTTTGTCAAACATTTGTCAATGCTTATAGCGAACGTACAGTTCTTCCAAACATTTTTTTGCGATCAAACTTAATTTATTACCGAAATTTAGTTAGTCTTTTATTTGCACTCTCATACAGAAACTGTATAGCAGCGCTGGTATCGCTGAATATTATTGTATTATCTCCGAATATTATTGTATACAGTATTGTACTTCATTAGACTGCTTGCTTACAATTCTTCACATTTTTATTTATGGTTGTAAAATAAATTGTTATGCAATATATTTTGCAGGTACACTCAAGTCTACATTAACTTGTGTGTATTTGTTCCCGTATTCCTTATCTTGATTCTAATAACGATGGCCGAGGAATATTCTTTTCTGCCGCACTTTCTTCATCGCATTAGCGGCTACATTCAAGAGGACCAGAAATGCCGTTACATCATAATATGTATTGTTTTCATCTGCAATCTAATGTCTGCAATTACAGGAATGGTAGGTTTCAAACCTTGCGCCAAACCCATACATACAGCGTCCAGTAACCTTCCTCTTGACGCTTCGTTATCCACACAGCTTTTGTACTTTTTGTTACTGCACGACCTTTTTGAAACCAAGTATAAATCTAACATTATACTGAGCATCCATCATGGTCAAAGCTTAAAAACTTTTACTGTTTTGGTTACTTTGTTGACTGCACTCCAGCTGTATCGAAATGAAACATTCCAACTTAGAATACATTCATTCATTTTCATACCCGCTGTTCTTCTCAGGAGGATCGTATATTTCCTGTAATTTGCTTCGTGCTCTGTTGGACTGTGACAAATTTTTCGAGATTCAAAACATGTACTGTATCAGAAAAAGCTTGAGAAAAATAAAAAAACAGTTGAAATGTTTGCTTTTTTTGCATAAAAATAAGGTTAGTTGAACTTGTGCCACATGCTTCGAGACACCCTGTTTTATTAATAGAATCTATCTATATATAAAACCTTGTCTTACGTTTCAGCTGACGTGTTCTTCTGTGTTCACTGATGACGCAACAGTGAACTTTCAAATCACGTGCAACAATAATGCAACCAATAACTCCGTTGTCTCGAACATCACGTACCATAAGCAACCTGACAACACTGTGTGCAACTATCCAATGGTGAGGAAGAACGGTCATGCTAAAATTTCTAATTCAAAGGCGTATTGCGACATTAAAAATATTGGAACTTCTGCAGTTGCTGAATTTATATCCTATTTGATTTTTTGACGCTTTGATGTTATTGTAAAACATACAAAGCATTAAACCAATAAAATCTTGATTGCTTTTCTTCAAGATTTCTTAAACATAGACAATGAAAAGGCCGAAAACTTAGACGAAATTTTTACATATACTAAATTTCAACAGACTGGTTTTCTTCCCGTAATAATTTTGTCATGTTTTTGCCATTATGTGAAAAAAAATTTTTTTGGTTGTGATAAGTTTGGAGACATCACTACGTCTTCAAGCAACTTGTGCATTTCTATCTTTTGTTTGCCCATTGATGCGTTTTCGTTTCTTGTTGAATCCTTTCATGTTTTACCGAAAACATTACGCCAAGTTCGGAGGTAGGAGGAATGCAGTGTAAAAATTATCTTTCACATAAACAAACATCATTCTGCCGAGGTCTTACGCAATAATTCAAAGTGATGACTCATAAAAACAAAACTTGACTCACTTTAACTTTAAATTTGTTGGCAAAGCTATAAATAGCTGTAGTGTTTCAAATTTTAAAAAGGCCGATATATACCGGTACGTAATATCATATGCTACTGGAATTTCGGCGACTGAGATTGACCATTTAATCTTCGTCAAACATTCTTTAAAATTTATTTAAGTTTATACCAACTCCTGAAGATATGCGTAGTGCCTCTTTTCCCAGCCTGTTTCGTGACACATTCGTGTCGTTTCTTGTTCCTAGTACTTTTACCTATTCGGCATGCTGGTGATGATCACATGCATTGTTTTCCTGCGGGCTCATCAGCTGTTTCGTCTTCTCCTTTTGACGACGGTGTGCGTCACGTACACGGTAATGGAACTTGTGACCCACAGCAAGATTTTTACCGATTTTTTTGTGAGAAACACTTTGCAAGAAGATCCATGCGCGTAAGTGTTACATGATTTGGCGATTTTTTTATTGAAAAGTTCCTGATTCTGCAGCAGTTACCTTTTTGTAATCTTTGCTCAGGCTTTGTTGGCTCAGTTAATCCATCAAATATTAATTAAATTAAACACAAACTAATCAGTCTTATCTCTTTTCGGCAGTTAAGTCTTCTGAGACACTAATTGCAGTAATACCAAATCAACCACCAACCTTTTGGCTAAAGCAACGAAAAGAGTAAAATGGAATATTTACTTTATGCTTGTGTTTCTTTTGCAATCTTAACTGAGTACATCTTGCAATTTTTAACATAATATGGGTTCACAACGTGTTATTTAAAGTATAATTCTAACAAGATCATGAAATAGTTGGAAATGCGCTTGAGAAAAGAAAAATACATAAAGAAACATGTTTTCTTGTCAAGATTGTTATACACTTGGGCAACCATTACAAATTATAAGATTTAAACTTTGCTCATTGAGGATTTAAGTCTACCAAACAGTTCACAGACTTTTTGTAGCGTTGTTTTCGAAAATAAAGGTTTGAAACGCCTATCACAAAACTTCAAAAACTACTGGATTCTCCTAAGGAGGCCAAATGGTTTGAAAACCATCCAGATTTGTCGATTTTCAATAAAATGACCCACCAACAATTTTAGTTTTATCTACATTCATGCATATTGAAAGAAATGTAGCAAAATTTGTTGCTGATGGAGCTAATGCAGAGGTAGTTTTCTCACAACAAGCATCAAGAATCTCGTGGTGTTCTTAGCTACCCTTTGATAAAAATTAAATGAAGGGTCTAATTTTTTGTTATTGGTGACCTATATCGTTTTGCTTGGCTCCAAGGATTCCGTGGTGTCCGTGATTTGCAAAACTGTTATTTAACTTCACATTCATGGGCATTTGTGTGTTTGCAATTTAACGCTTTTACAATTTCACCCTCACACCTGAACTTCTTTTTTCAAAAGCATTGCACTTACAAAAAAGAAAAAAAACTGTGACATTCTTCTTCTGTTCAGAAACACACAAACTGCGTGGTTGGATGTGGCGAAAGATCTGGTTCTCCTTTATTCTTTTGCCTGCATATTGTACTATCAGGGTAGGCGAATGGACTACACGATGAAACAGGATTTTTTACGGAAGTTGAAGGTATGTTACAGTTTAAAATATACTTCCAACTCTTTTTCAAGAATTCATTTACTACAAAAGAATAAAACAAATTAGCAAAACTTGTATAGCCTTTCTGCAACAATTGAAAAGAGGAATTGAAACCGAAAGTTTATTTGTTTACAGCTTACACTATGTTTTGCAAGTCCAATAAAAGCCAAGCTATACGGTGTGACGAACTATATGAGCTTGTCGCTGCGTCGAGATTACTTACACTAGATCAGTGCTGCTTAAACCTGAGTTCGGTGAATCAGTCTCAAGGGTTCTGCAAAGGTCCAACGCATGGTTAATTTTATGGAAAATCAAGTGTATGCCTTTGTATTTAAGAACGACCCAGTGAATGCACGAATGAAAATGGCGGGTCACAGCACCTCCAACAAGGTTAGGAACCACTTCAGCAGATCCTCTCCTCTGCGTTTTCAACCCTTTGGGGACCGCAGAGCCACTATATAGTGACATGTCTAGACCTTTCTGATCATAGCCCATTATTAGAAGCATCAAAATCTTAGACATTGTTGGAAAGGATACTGCACAGCAAATCTTATGATATCAATTCTGCGCATGTGTGACGTCACTTGGATGTGTTACAGGTGTGTGACCACATGACGCCATCGTGACGTCATAAGTGCCTTACACGAAAATATTAAATGCCAAAGAGCATATTTTTTGCAACGGAAAGTACATCAAAATCCTCAGCCAAAGATATCTTCATTGTTTCACTAGCGCAATCGGCCGGCGAGTTATAAGAAACGTGATCCCGAACCACAATATAGTGATCTGGAGTTTTCTTTCCGTCGTCAAACAACTACATGTTATAGTGCAGGGGTGCACAACACAGGGCACACGTGCCCAACTTGCTATAAGCCGGAGGTTCGTAAATGGCACACGGGACTGCTGTTCTCACAACTCTCTTCGTCTGAACTGCTGCTCTACTGGTGCATCGCCTGACATTAGCAGGTACAACTACGTCGTGATATGATTCATGTTTCTATTCCTCATCATCTCATTTGTCATCATCCGTGCACCAATCAAAGGCCATGTTAGCAGTATCCACTGTGCGACATGTCGGAAGAGCAACCAAACATGTTCAGCAATAAGCAACAACTTCGCTCAATGCACTGTCTAAACGACCACTACTTGAATAGCTCTATCACGGTACCTCCAATATACATGCAGTTAAACCTGACAAACGACACTGAAGTCTAGACAAAAATTATTCGTTTTTGTTTGCTCTTTGATCAAGCTGATTCGATGGGCTTTCAGCTGGACTACGCACTATGTTTTTTGTTTTAGTGTCGTGAAAAACGAATAACAAAACCTTTGACTGAATTTTGTTTATTTGTAACAAATATCCAAACCGTTGCGAAATTTCACAAGTTGCTTTCACTTTGGAAAAAATTTTTGGCAAAGTTAAGTTATGCTGTTTGTACTGCGTAGACCCAAGTCATTGTGGCTGAGTCGTTTATTCTTCTTGGTAAAAAAACTTCCAAACTGCGGGTCTGGAATTATAGTTGGAAGTTCCTATGTCATTGACAGCTAAGAGCAGTCTTCTTTACGGTTGATCTTGACGTTGATCATTGCAGTTCTGTTTCAAGGATAATGTGATGCTTTACACAATGGTAGACTTAGTGCTTGGGGGCCCGAGGCAAAGCCGAAACGGGGCCTTCTGATGACGTTATCATACTCAGCCAACCGTGATAATACCTTTCGATCAAGCCTAGGGGATATGCGGGACACCTAAGGATGCGTTCCTGAGACTAGGGTATTCATGACACACAACTTTAAAACAGGCCCGTAGCCAGGGGGAGCATTCAAGGGCAAAGCCCTCCCAATTTTTTTTGTGTCCCCCCAAATGATTCAAACTCGAAAAACTAACAAATTTTGCAAATGCTCGTTTTTAATCTGTTTGATCGTTACGCCAACTTGCAACACCACCGCACGTTGCATAAAAAGCTAACCTCGTTGTTATAACATAACTTGTACTAAGGAACGTCCACACTGGTAACAATTTCTATTTGTGACGTCACAGTCACTGAAGACCGTCTTTCAAAATAATTTCCGCAGTCTCTCTGTTAGCGTGAACAACGCCATGACACTAACAAGCTGGCTATTGTAATGTCATAATATAAAGTCTTAACAGTGGCGATTCTAGAATGATAAAAGTGGGGGAGCCGCTGCGGGGCCAAGGTAAAAGTAGAGGGGGCAACATAAATGTCTATCTTACATGGTGATTTTTCATTGTTTTGAAGGTTAAATTGCTATGATTAACCCTATCAAATCCAACATTGGCTTGTGAATATCATTAAAGATGAACTGGCGTTATTATTCACTAGAGACACCTAAACGCCACGTGGATGCAATCACACACGTGTACTGCTAT
>JGI24159J19872_10014406_pt1 | contig 10231 bp, 3 predicted proteins | sample Ectturendosymbi4_FD_19872 | JGI IMG/M metagenome (IMG submission 19872) | reverse complement strand
CAGTTTTTGGAATTTTGAGTACAACGGGGTTTTTGGGCCATAACTTTTGTTCTAGACATGCTAGAAGGTCAATCAAGGGCTGTATAGATGCAGATGATCATCTAGTTTCCAAACAAATTTGAGCCATAAAAATGGCCCATTGGATTAGTGCCCAGGGCCAGTTAAAGTGGGTCAAAGATTCAAAAACCTGCCTTCTTTGTGATGTCACCAAGAGAACCCCCCCACCGAAATCAAACAACCCCCCCACCGAAATCAAACAACGTTTTTTTTAATTGAAACTAGAAGACTTGTTGAATTCGTGGATGGTTTGAACAGCTCTGTAGCTATAGTAGCTGGCGAGTTATAGCTTTTAATGCGTTTAAAATCCACGCCATAATTATAGCGATCGCAGGACCTAAAGGGTTAATGCAACAAAGACTATCCCATATGATTTCATTGCAATCTCAAGCTAAGCTATTGTTGTGTGCTTAACACCACATGTACACAAATCATTTTCTTCAATGAACTGTTCATGTAAATTTAAATTACAGGACAAAATTGAATAATGATAACATTAAAACTTTGCTTCATTTTTCTAGCATGTTTGAACTGGCATCAAAAGTTTTGTTTAGTTTTCTTTTTGCTAATATGACTGCTAACAAACATCAACAAAACTAAGCACAAAAACTTTAATGCAACAAAAGCCACATATGTGCTATACTACTGAAGAACTAAAATTGGACAAAAATTGACAATCAAAAAAATTACAACACTTGCTTGCAAAGATATACTGTATATTGGGAAAAGCACCTTCAAATATTGAAAATTACTGCATTGATTAGGTTTTCTTTAGGCATCTTGAAACATATTTTGGAGCAGTGATAGCTCAGTGGTAGAGTGTCGACCTCTCAATTGCGAGATTGGGTATTTGACCAACAGCCAATGAGTGAATGATCGCAGTGCTGCTTGGGTAAGAATGTTAACCCCATTTGCCCCAGTGAGAAGCAAATTTCAAGCCTTGGCCTGGTTTGGCTACCAAATACTGGCACCAAAACTCACAATAAAATGAAAAACAGAAAATAAATTTTATGGTATAATATGCATCTGATCCATGAGCACCTTGAAAACTTTCACAAACCAGTTCTACTATCTTCTTCATGCAAAAGACTAATTAATCTGTTTGATACAGAATATGTATTTAATGCTGTTAAAAATGGTCTTCAATAATGGTAGGCATACGGCTATAGATTTAAAACCCTTACACTGCTCAAGTAACATAGCTTCTGTGAAAAAAAAAAGATTTTGAGATCTTGAAAGCATTATAAGAACTGCATGAAATGTTAAGGGTCACACTGGTCTCTACTTTTTAACCAGTTTCAAAATGTTTTGTTGCTGCACTTCAAACAAATGTAGGTGAATTACTGGCAGTGTTTTCAACATCTTGCCATTATTTTTTGGTGCTCCAGATTCTGTAGGGAGATGTTATACGAAATAGTGCTGCAAGTTTTAGTCAAATTGAACCTAAATGGTTGTTATTTAATGACAAGCAAAGCACTGCTGAACGCATGTGCATTTTCGGACATAGCCAAAAAGCAGAAAATGCTGCCTAGGACCAGGTGATATAAAAACTGTTGTAACTTTTTTTCTCTACAAATTATTACTTTAAAACTTGGCAGGATGCTTTGTAACAGGTATAGAAACATGTGCGATTTTTACACTTTTCCCAATTTGGAATAGTCTCACTAAACTTTCAAAATCAAAAAACAACAAAACCAACCTTGTTTTATGGTGGTTTTTACTCAAAACACCACTCCAAAAAGGTGGAAAAATTAGTTGATTTTGTTTTTCGTAAACTACACAATGTGACTGGTATGTTTTTGTGCAGAATTTTTGTTTCTATTGTGCATAGTTTTCCCTCCAGAGCCTTTTAAAACAACACTTTACCCACTCAAGCGTAAGTGTGAAAACCATACTGGCAGCCTAGCGCCAGACACCAAGCATGAATATATCGTGGACCAGCGGTTGATGTGTTAACCTCTGTTAGCATGATGTGCTATTGTCATTTATGGTTTCAAGGGTAATATGAATGCTAAGCCATACTCCATATTAAACAATGTGGTGCGATATACATATATATAAAACCTGGTGTGTTTTATACCCATTATTGCCAACGCAAGCAATCCTTCAAAGGAAGCATAGGAAAACTCATATTTCATTCATGATTATGCTGATGATGTTGACTCATAAAGTTCCAGGAGTGCATATTTGCACAAACACACTTAACATGTCATCCTTGGTTAGCATTAACACTTTGAGAGCCGGCGTACGATATATTCGTACTTTGAAATCAGCCTAAAATTAGCAGTTGTCAGTTGGCTTACCAACGCCCTACCTCCTCCGCCGATTGCGCTAGAGAGCTGTTCAAGGGCTCAAACGGATCGGACAGTCTTCTAGATTGCACTCGACAAAAATTTTTGGTTGGGGGTTGCGGATTTTTTGTGAGTGACGTCATAAGTGAAGTAGTTTTTGGGTCATTTTGCATCATGCTGCCTGGCCTAAGGCCCAACCGCTAGGCCAAAGTATTTCACTGAAGTTTTCATTGGAAACTAGGCTTGAGTTCGAGTCTTTTGAGCCTTTGATCAACTTTCTAGCATCTCTGGTTCAAAAGTTATGATCTTAAATAAACAAATTAATTAATTATCTAATTAGCTAATTAGTCAAAATTTTTATTAATTGAGATCATAACTTTTGAACCCGAAACCCCAGCAGGTCATCCAAAGTATCAAAAGACTCGGATTGTAGCCTAGTTTCCAGTAAAAAGTTCAGCGAAATACTACCATCTAACGGTTGGCGCCTAGGGACAGGTGAAGTTGGCCAAGGTGGCCAAAAAGTCCTCCACTTATGACGTCACTCACAAAAACCTGCAACTCACAAAAACCTGCAACCCCCAAGTAAAAAGTTTTTTTTCAAGTGCAAACTACAAGACTTGCTGTGTCTTTTGTCACTTCGACCAGGTCTGTAACCCGTACAGGAGTGGAGATATTCCCGCGCAAAGCCACGTGCGATCCGGCTGTTTTTTTGCTAATCACTTGAATTAACCCCGNAAAGTGTTAATTTAAGCATGGAAATGCACTTCATCAACTTTGACTAAAAACTAGACATTCATCAAGGCATGTTCCAATGGAGAATCTATATTTTGTGTTTGATCATCTCATCTGTCACTTTCAGGTGTTTATTGTCTTCAAAATGACATCTTGAACTTGCTGTTTCAATGCAACTAATGTTAGGACTGTCATGTAATGTTTGCGGATGAACTTGCGGACGTCAGTCACAATCATTACAACAACCACAAATATTGTTTTGCATAAATTTGCAAAGTTGTGTGACAACATATTTTGAGAGGTCTGCGAGATATACATTGCATATGCAATTTTTATTCTTTTTTTTTCAAATACTTATCAGTGCAAAGCAACAATCCCAAACTAACAGAGTGTCCACTTTTCTTTTAGAAGACAAAATCTTTCAGATAATAACAACTGACGCTTTTGCAACCACTCATTTTTTGACTTGAGGGTGCTTTATATGGTTCAGTATCAACAGAGTAAGTTTTGCATGATGGATCAGAACAAGTTAATGCAAAAACACCAATTGAAAAAGATCTGTCCAAACCTTTGAAATTTTTCAAATGTCAATGAAGACAAGTGCCTTTTTTCTTTCATAAGCGTACTGTGTGATTTGCACAATACAACTCTGAACATCAGGTTAGATTTGAACCAAAATTTTAATTTTTTGTATGACACAAAACAATTTTCATAATATGTTGACTTAAAACCAATGCCATAATATACACAAAGTGCTCAAAACATCTAAGCTCTTCCATAGTGTTCTATAGTGTTACTTAAAGCAGTGCTTGAGTTGTGATTAATATGCACAATGGATTTGACAGAGTTTGAATGTAACATAACATGTTGTTTGTTCGATCCCAAAAGAAAAACTCAAATAGAGAGCAGTAAGTCCATAGGCTATCAGCTTCCTGACAAATTGAAACAACTCAAAAACTTGCATATTTGTCTCTAAAACTAGGTCAATTTGGCATCACTCATTAGAAAGTTTTATGTGCAAAACCAAAACCAGTTAATTGACTGCTACTTCAGTCGTTTCATCATAGAATGTTTCAATCGCAAACCATTCACATACATGGGTAAAACAAACACACTGGTCAGTTAATCACATTAATTGGTTCACTGAACAAATATTCTCCATTGATTTGTGTATATTTGGCACTTAATCAATCATAGAAATCTATTCAAAAAAGTGTAGGAGTAGTATATTGCAAAAAAGTGTAAGAGTGGTAAGTCAGCATGTGAAAAACTTCTGTTATCAACCTATTTTTCTTGTGCAGCAAAATGAACAACTGATTTCACAATACAGACAAAATATTACTGTATTTTACATTGAAAAACCAGCACATGGTTTCTCTGCAAAGGACCTAAAATTTGCGAATGGGGCATGGCCCATATGCCGTTGCAGGTCTTACATCATTTAATAAACCAGTATATTCAATCCTCACTTGTGCTAACAGATTGCCCTGTTTATTTCTGACATGCATGATTGTACATTTAACACATAAACACCCTTGTAAATTGGCAATGCCATCAACTAGTTTTGTTGGTATTAGATGTTAAATAATTGTTAAAATAAAATGTATGTGAAAAAATCACATCCAGCAAACCTCACATTCTGCTCATATGAGCACATGGGGTGTTTGTCAAATGGGCAAGAATGCTTTTTGAATTTTTAACATCAAAAGTTGGTTAACCTCAGTGGTGATGAAAATATATTTTAGAAGTTGTCAGTGTGAATCTGCCTACTACTACAAAATATAAATACCTATAAGCTGGTTTTCCTTGACATATTGTATTGTCAGTAAAAATGAAAGCACATAAAATGTATATGCCATAAAATTAAATGCAAAACTATGTGAAAGCTCTCTTGGTTACCAACATATTCATTTTTCTACTGCAGTTAAAAACACTCTGTATTGCATGCAAATGTACACCTGCCATCTGTGGTGCAAACACATACAGCCTTGTATGAAGTGCCTCCAAGTGGCCTGTAACAACACCTACTGTATCATATTTTGCATTATATCCCAAGGAATGTTAGTGTATGCCCACATCACGTTATCTCTTTTTTGTCACAACATTTGATTTGATAAGAAACAATTTGCATGCTTTCATTTAATGAGGTGCATCTTCATCTAACTTTTTTATCTGCTCACTTCAATTGTTTGATGCCTTTTACAAATTTCCATTTTTCTCTCAATACGTAATGTTTCTGTCTCAGAGTGATCAAATGCAGTAGTTGCTGGTGCATCGTTTCAGTGTCCGTTTGTCTTCAATATTGTCTGTGTGTGTCACATAACACCCACTATGCGATGTGTTGTGTATAAGCATTTCTGTATCTTTGTGTTCTTTGAATAGCCCCTGTGATATGGACCATGTGTCTTAGCCAAATCAATGAATAAAAAATGCATAAAATAATTCTTTTACAATTACAGAAGATTCCATGTGAGCAAAACAGGTATATACATTGGTTTTCTTGTAGGCAGAATCAAACAGACAAATATTTTAAGCTACGAGTATATGTTGACCAGAACAACTAAGCTGCATACTTTCAGCTTCTGTCACTGGTGTGTTAACACTTTGAGAGCCGGCGTACGATATATTTGTACCTAGATTTCGGCCTAAAAAAACAGGAGTTTTTAGTTGCCTTACTAACGCCCTAGCTGCTACGCTGATTGCGCTAAAGAGCTGTTCGAGGGCTCAAACGGATCGGACAGTCTTCTAGATTGCACTTGAAAAAAAATTTTTGGTTGGGGGTTGCGGATTTTTTGTGAGTGACGTCATAAGTGAAGTAGTTTTGGGGTCATTTTGGTTCATGTTGCTTGGCCTAAGGCACAACCGCTAGGCCAAAGTGTTTCACTGAAGTTTTCATTGGAAACTAAGCTTGAGTCCGAGTCTTTTGAGCCTTTGATAAACTTTCTAGCGTCTCTGGTTCAAAAGTTATGATCTAAAATAAACAAATTAATTAATTAGCTAATTAGTCAAATATTTTTACTAGTTTAGATCACAACTTTTGAACCTGAAACCCCAGCAGCTCATCCAAAGTATCAAAAGACTCGGATTGTAGCCTAGTTTCCAGTAAAAAGTTCAGCGAAATACTACCATCTAACGGTTGGCGCCCAGGGCTAGGCAAAGTTGGCCAAGGTGGCCAAAAAGTCCTCCACTTATGACGTCACTCACAAAAAAACGCATCCCCCAAGTAAAAAAATTTTTTTCGAGTGCGGACTAGAAGACTTGCTGCGTCTTTTGACGCTTCGACCAGGTCCATAACCTGTACAGGAGTGGAGATATTCCCTCGCAAAGCCACATGCTTTTAGGCGTTTTTTTTCCGAAAATCCGCGAATCCACCCGGGTGCCAAAGTGTTAACCTCCATAGCTGACACCATTACTTAGTTACTAAAATAGTGTGGACATTGCACAGCAGCATCTTTATTTTCTAAGCAACCAAATCAACAAATTACCACCAGCAATCAAAATTAACAAAGGGCAAGTTGTTTTCTTAGGGAAAAATGAAGAAATGAATAGCTTAACATTCAATTTATAAGTTTATTAGAAGGACCAAGTGTGCATGGTTCCTACACAATTTTGAAAATAACTTTCCAGACTTAGTTTTTTCTAAATGAAATTTCAACTACAGGCATTATAATAGTTAACAAGTTGAAAGTAAAATTAGCAATGTTGAATGAAATACTATGAAAAGGTATGTCGAATGAGCAAATATGTAAAATAATTTTCTGCTTCCATACAAAGACAAAAAAATATTTTCCCCTACTTTTCCAGACTGGAAAATGACCAAATTTTTTCCACTTTTCCAGACTTTGTAGAAACCTTGGGTGTGGCAATCTACTTGATGAACAAGCAATGAAACTTACTGAACTGTAGACTAAAAATTTAACACCTTCGGCACCTGTTGCACAAGATATTCGTACTTCAAAATCCTGCATTGAGCACATGTTTTTGCAATACTTTCCCACCACTTTGCAACTTCATAGCTCGCCAGGCAATTTTGCAAAACAGCTGTTCAAATGCTCAAGTCTTCTAGATTGCAATGAAAAAAATTGGAAAGTTTTGGATTTTGAGTGTTTTGTGGGTGATGTCATATGTGGGGTAGGTTTTAGGCCATTTTGGCTCAGGATACCTGGCCCTGGGCACCAACTGCTAGATGGAATTTTTTGACTCAAGTTTTCATTGGAAACTAGCCTAGAATCCAAGTCTTTTCAGCCTTTGATAGGCTTTCTAGCATTTCTGGTTCATGGTCTAAAAACAATAAAAAAAAAAGTTATGGTCTAAAACAATAAAAAATCTATACTATTTCATAAATTCCCTTGGGGGTTAATTATTTTGTTTCTTACTCAAATTAATGACACTGTGGGCTTTGTGCAGTGCACTTTACACTTCTTTGAAGTAAAATATGTGATTATAGTGGATATATTAGTGCTTTAATGTTTTGTGCCTTACCAACCAACGCCTTACCAACGCCATAGCTGCTACGCTGATTGCGCTAAAGAGCTGTTCGAGGGCTCAAACGGATCGGACAGTCTTCTAGATTGCACTCGAAAAAAAATTTTTGGTTGGGGGTTGCGGATTTTTTGTGAGTGACATCGTAAGTGAAGTAGTTTTTGGGCCATTTTCACTCATGTTGCTTGGCCTAGGGCTCAACCGTTAGGTTAAAGTATTTCACTGAAGTTTTCATTGGAAACTAGGCTCGAGTCCGAGTCTATTGAGCCTTTGATCGTCTTTCTAGTGTTCTAGTGTGTCTGGTTCAAAAGTTACGATCTAAAACAAACAAATTAATTAATTATCTAATTAATCTAATATTTCTATTACTTTAGATCATCACTTTTGAACCTGAAACCCCAGCAAGTCATCCAAAGTATCAAAAGACTCGGATTGTAGCCTAGTTTCCAATAAAAACTTTATACAGCAAAACACTACATCTAACTGTTTGGGCCCAGGGCTAGGTGAAGTGGGCCACAGTGGCTTGAAAGTCCTCTACTTTATGACGTTACAAAAAATACCCACTCCCCAAGCAAAAAAATTTTGTCATGTCTTTTGAGCCCTTGAACAGCTCTTTACAGCTTTCGACGCCAGAGTTAGCACACTCGCACAAAGGCACGTGCTATCCAGCATTTTTGGCGTGAAATCCCCTCACAGTACCGGATGCCAAAGTGTTAAATAACATAGAATCTGTGACCCCATAGTTGCTATGATTGATAAAACTTCAAGCAGTTTTAACTTGTGTCAAGATAAGAACTCTTTGCTTTCTCTACTAATACTGTATAGGCCTATTAGAATGCTAATTGAATGTATCATAGACATCACACAAAGCTCTAAATCAGCTATGTCCAACCCAAATGGCTTACTGAGCCAAAAATCAAGTCACTATCTCAACCAGGGCCGCACATTTTATGACATATTAATGAGGGCAGCACATTGAATGGCTTACTTTGACCTTAGCAAACCAAACTTCACTTAAGCTAATGTACTGAAAGCGTTGGAATCATAATTGCAATGGTAACAGACATGATGAAACGGCACTGAGGACAACATATATCAAAAATGTCTAACTAAAGATTATCAAAATAAGGACAGGTTGTTAGTATGTAGTTACTCCTATTACAGTGAAAACCTAAACTGGGCTGCACAAAACCTTCAACTGGGGTGCATGCGGCCCGCAGGTTGGACATAGCTGCTCTAAATCAACATGACATTTTTGCTAGATTTTTTTGATTTTTATTGCTTGATTTAAATCATAATTGAAGTCAATCCACCCTGCTTGTCAGCATATTGGCCAGTGTACAAGTTTCATCTGATTTTACCCATCCCCAGTATATAAGACCAAATTTTCAATGCAGAACCACAACAATGGAAACAAACAAAGCAAAAACCAGATACAGTCGTTTCAAGTATGGTTAATTGCAGACATAAAGTGTATGACAGAGGCAGATTGTAACAATGCAATTTCCAATATTGAACTTGGATTACAAATAAAAAACATCAAGCAAGTTTTGCCGTAAAAAAGACCAGAAGCATAAATGTTAAATCATATACATTTAACACAAATGATGGTGGGCAAGTAATGGATGCAGAGTTGAAGCCTGTACAGGTAAGCAGGTGAATCCTGCACATAGGTGAGAAAAGTAAGCAATAGAATAATAGGGTGATGAAGTGGAGAGCAATGCAATAGACATAACATTTCTAAACAAAAACAAATTTTATCCACAAATTTTTATCCCCAGTGTAATCACCAGTGTTACTGCCTGCCACTTGCTTTTGTTCAATGCACAGCCATGGCTTTCTGATTGTTTGCGCTTTCTGTAAGTGGTGTTGTCCGTTTGTGCAGTGTTATTGCGACGTCTTTTTAGCCCTCTAGACTACCACATGGCCTATGATGAAAATACAGTGTTGTACTATATTTCACTCTGCTTGAAACTTCTGAGGCCATAAAAAAATAAAAATATAAAATAAAAAGTCACAGATAAACCAACAAAGGATTTATAAAATCATTGAAACTTGCAAACTAAATTTTTGTTCTTAATGCATTTTTACACATGGACTGATGATTTCACGAATGCCGAATTTGGGGGCTATTAGTGTGCAGAACAACAAGAGACAAACAAGAATAAAATCATGTTAGAAAAAAGTTCTTATTCAATCTTCCATTTGTACTTGAAATACAGAATATACAAAAGGCAAACAGAAATATGCACTCAAAATCTACTACTGGTACTTTGTTACAAACATCAGCCACAGTAAGATTTATTTTATTCCTGTGAATATGACACATAATATTTTAAAGAATAAGTTGTTTGAGTGGATTTTCATATCATACAGAATGCGAAGGAAAAAAACACCAACTTCTATAAAATTTCAACAATAGGTATTAGCTAGCCAAACAATGTAATTTAAAATAATTTCTAAATGTATAAATTACCAAAATTGTTTTATAACACCTAATCTCAACAAAGGTGATACAGTCAAATGAATCAGCAAATACAGCAGTGTTGTGCGGATATTGAAATTTGATAATCCGATCCGCTCCGAAAAATTTCAATAGTATCCGAATCCGATCCTGATCTGAAAATTTTGCTCAAAACATAATCCGATCCAGATCCGAAAATCCAAAA
>JGI24159J19872_10014404_pt1 | contig 10233 bp, 2 predicted proteins | sample Ectturendosymbi4_FD_19872 | JGI IMG/M metagenome (IMG submission 19872) | reverse complement strand
CTAGTTTGTTAAAAAAAATTAAAATGCAATAAAATAGTGATGGACCACTTGTATCTTGGCCCCCCTTGAATGGGAGTCCGTCCCCACGTCTCCCCAAGTTCCGCCGCCCATAAACTGCGGTGCGTGAAATGCGTTTCAGTACCATCTTCAGCTATATAAAAAGATTTATATCTAAAACGTCCAGTCTTAGTAAATATCTTTTGTAGTAGTAGTCTAAAGATTTTTTACCTCATGGACCCCCAAAAAATTTGTTTTAACCCACATGGGAGCGGACCAGTGTGACGGGTGGTTTTAGGGCTACGCCTTTTACTTGGAAATTCAATCTCTCTATTTATACGAACGTATTTACGGAAATACCTGCCACACAGTTGAAGTTTTTGTCAGTTTTGAATGATTCTCACCTTTCGAACTTGATCCTTGTGGGGATTCACGGACTCAACTTTGACCTATGAAACATTTTGGCTTGGTTGACTGATAAATTTATTTAGCTTCCAAGTATGAAGCGGCTGAACGCCACCAAAGACTTCTCATGATTTCCTGTAAGACCTACATTGAGTAAAAATTTGCGAAATATCGCGACTACTTGTAATTTAAACTTGTGGGTCATATGCAGGGCCCCATCATTTCCTTTACAGTTGGAGTTAGATTTCAATTCAGACTTCTAGTACTCGCTTCGCCCGGACGGTCAAAGCGAATACAATTTTTCAAAAAATTTTAAATGCAAGCTTTGAGCACTGCCAATTGCCGTTAATCAAAAGGTGTTGTTTGGTGCTTCAGTCTGAGCTAAGGTACATGTTTATGAGCCGTAAAAAGTTGAAAGCAACTGACGGGTCCCTTCTACTCACTTAATTTTCTCTTGTTACAGCGCAACGATGTTTACTTTGCTATATAATCCTTCGCTAGGCGTTGAAGCGTACAGGGAAACTTGGAACTAAACTTCTTGGGCCATAATTTGCTGCAGAAACATTTTGGTGAGCAACGAGTGGATTTTGTAGTGCTTGGTGGCGGTATATAGGGTTCTACCCTAGGCAGTTGCGTAGTCGGGAGCAACATCTTTTCCTCAAATATTTCAAAGCAGTAACAACGTTCTAGACCAGGGGCAACCTTTTGACGGTTACGCTGTATTTTTAGTGAAACTAANCACAAAAATTATTAACTGTCACNACTGCATATAGCAACACATGTTTTCTCAGTACGTTACCTCAACTCAGCTTTTGACTCTAAACAACTGATCCTAGGATATGCTGCCCAAATCTATCCTTGTAGGCAAATATGTAGAAAACAATCCTGTCTAGCCATCAAGCGAGCATTAATCCAGGGGTGGTACTTGTAGATATAACATTGTCGCCTTTTACTGATTTGACATTTGAGATTTTTTAGTCGCCAACGGAATCATTCGAAACGCGCGAGTTTTACTCTTGGTCCTGATCTGCAGCAAAGCGCCCTCTCTGGGAGCTTGTGTGTCATTCTTTGCTTTGCGCTGTGGAAGCAAAAAGAGTGTATTTTGTGTATAGCAGTACCAATAGTATCTGCTGCTTCTCACGCAAGATTCTTTGTAATACAGTTTGGGCCAAACTTTAAAAAAGTTTAAAGATCTATTTTTATCATGATGTTTTCATTCTTTATATTTTTCTCCTGGGCATGACACTGAACTGCAACTGGTGATGCGGTTGCATTACGGGAATTCTGCAGCTTTGGCAAGCTGGAATAGCTTACCGTGAAGCCACCATTAATCCCTGGTCCACTCTGGTCCGGAGTAATGACGCCTGACGGGGCTCAAGCTATAGACCAAGCTGTGTCGTTTACGGGCAGATAGCGTTCTTTAGCTATGCAAGGTAATCAGTCTAGGTATGGGAAGCCGATAGTGGAAAGATAAGTGGAAAGTGTTTCTCCACTCTAACAGTCACTTCAGCTGAATCTAGACCCATTTTCCATACCTTTGCTTGACACTGTCTAAACTCCGAACGAAAGGCACAGATTTCGAAGTCTGCTGATGACTGAGTAATTCGNTGAACCTAACCCTTGCCCTGGATCGACTTTCAAATTTTTTGAACGGTCATCCTCTCTACAGAACCGTCGCCAGAAATGGGGGNGTTTACGTTTGTTCAGGANGGCTTGACATTCTGAAATTTGATAAAAACTCCACCGATTTATAGTGCTTCACAATTCAGTTTGGGTGATCGGAGCTTTGTTTGAGGGACTAAGCCCTCAAAAGCCCCCCTTGGCGACGGGACTGCCTCTATGATAGAGGTTCTGCTGCATACACGTGCTTTCATTCTGCTAAATACCATAGACCCAATGATATAAAAGAAGTCTAACATTTGTATTGGTTGCACTTCTTATTATTTTGAAATCTTTCATTTTCCTGTTAATTTATAAACGCAACTGAACCAGATTTTTTGTGTAAAACTGACAAAGTTTTTTTGCTGTTACTGCTTTTTAGCATCTCGGCCAAATGGCACGATTTGGCTGTCCAAAGGGAATAAGGACAAATTTCTTTCTATTACGGTTTTTAAAAAATGTTTTGTAACTCCACCGCATGCTGCACAAATTTTCACCGAAATAACCTCTTACGTTAAGCTGATGACATGTAAAAAAGGAAAAAAANTTTCCAACACTTCTACAAAGTTATCATTTNAATTGACCACAAACACCATGTTGATACTTCAGCGAGTGTTTGATATTCATGCAGGAGAAACGTCACAGTGTCGGTGGACAGGGTCGTAACCAGGNGAAGGCAACCGGGCAACTGCCCTNCGCCCGAAATTTTCAANACATGTTTGGTTTTTAGGTACAACATCAAGTTATAACCATTTTACATCTNCGAAAATAATAGCTGGTTGCGGTCCTGTCGGTGGATAATGAAAAGTTTGGAAATGGTTATTTAAACTAGAGATGATAACCGACAAAAGCATGTAAGTAGGCTGTATTGAAATAATCTTAACAAGCAACAACGCAAAAAAAATAATTTACCTGAAATCTTACTGCACATAACCGGCCAAATGACTAATGGGATAGAGCGCGCACCACTTCAGCTGGCAGGCTGCGTTCGAATCCCAGTCTGGTTATAACGAGGACATACTTTCGGCCTGCCCAGCCTCGTGCTCGGCATTAAGTGATGGGTGGCTGGGTGCAGGGGCGTAACGAGGAGAGCAACGGGGCTCAATGCCTCGGGGGCCGAATCATTGGGAGGCGCCGAAAAGTTCCAACAATATCGCAAGCACTTTCTTCAAAACAACATATTTGCTCCCAAAAGACCTTAGGTTCGAACGTGGGGCGCCAAACCTGTTACTTGCACGGGCGCCATCTAACCTCGGTACGACCCTGGATGGGTGTAAGGGAAAGCTGCACGCGCCGTTTTGCTATCGGCTTGCCACCATGAAGTACAGCATCCACTGCAACTGTAGCCGCATGGCCTACGCAGCTTTAGATTCATATTGCACGTACTAAACCCAACCACTTTCATCGTCAGTAAAAATCTATTGAACGGTATTGTGGTTTGCAGAAAAATAAATTACAGGTAATTAGCAAAAATGTTTATGTGGATACCAACATCTGATAAATTACACAGAGCTTCAACTTCATACATCAAGCGTTTTAAACTGATTTTGTAAAAAGTTTTAGTAAGACAATCAGATAAATGTTCAAGGCAGTCATATTGTTTTTTTGCTGACAAAGCCCCCCATTTCTTGCTGCCCCTCTATCCACTAAAACTTGGCGACGTCCCTGCTGACGTTTACCATAACCGCAACATATATTAATAGCTTGTGCGTTGGCGTAGCCAAGAAGTCCATGCGTTGCAGGTCATCATGCACCCGCTGAGGTCACTGAAAAAGTTCTAATTTTTAGCTACTTTGTGCAAAGGTCATCTTGATGTCGCATCTTGATTTCTGGTTCATAACAGGATATGATATCAGCTGCAAGCATCAATAATTTTCGTAAGAAACAGTATTGCTGTAGCAGTGATGATTGTCAAGCAGTTGTTGGCTAAACGATTTATGATGAACTCTTAGAACAACGAAATAGGAGGAGCAATGTGACACGGAACACGAGAAAGTCGCTGATTGTGGGTACTGAACAAGTGGTTTCTTACCTGGAATCGTAACAATTTGAGAGGATGCCAATGGCCATTTTTTACAAAAAACTACATTAGTTATTACAAGTTAAGGTTCACGCCTCTTTTTTCTGATGTACAACATGTCACCAACTCAGACCAGTCGGAATCGTCACTACTAATCGTCAAAAGAACGAATCTCTAACACGCAAAATACCGTTTCTATAATGGTGAATGCCATTTCTGTAACTGAAAAGACAAACGCGCGAGTCATAAAACATATATTTGGGGAGTTGTTGCTACGCATGTCGTTAAAATTTGAGACCATTTGGAAAAAATTGGTCAAGATAAGAGACTATGTGATGACAACAAATTTTTAGGAATCGCCAAAAGAATATATGTCCAAAATCACTTTTCCATCCTGGGATTGAAGCTATGGGAAAAACAATACAGCAATAAATTGTGGTGTCTCCAATCGCTCGATGCAATGAGGTGACTCTTGTTCTTGAATCATTTCTTCGCTCAGAAATTTTGTTCTAAGCTCAATAGCAAACTAAACAATTTTGTTGCTCTTAATGCTTGGATAAGTTTCTGCGCAACGATACTGGCGCACGGACTGACAACTTCGTTTTATTCATGCCAACTAGGTTGCATTCGCGTTTGCTGTTAAGCAGGCTCTGGAATGATTAGCATAGGCTATGTTAAACGTCACCTGTGTTAATCTTGAACCTTTGCAATGAATGTTCTGAAAATATTGTCGTTGTGCTGATGTTCCTCCATTTCGAGTGTTCCATGATCTCTGCGTCCTCTTAAAGCTCTTGTATTCCACGAAATATCACCCTTTTTACTGTTGATCTATTGGCTTGTTTTCTTTCGCTTATGCTGACGTAAATAATCCAACAACTAGAAAATTCCTTTACCATTCTCTGTAAACCTAGTCAAAAACTCATATGCTCGTTCAGGACTAGCATTGTGCCTGTATGTTTTTTGAGGTCCCATTCGACGCATTCAGGGCCGGATTTATCTATAGGCTTAAGCCTAGGGCCTCAAGATCCAAGAGGCTTCCCAGCATACTGGGGTAGCCTACACACAGAGTCAATTGCCTTTCTTGGTACGAGATGTGTTCGATAAATGTTCGTCAACAATTTATGTCGTAACTAGTAATGAAATTAGTTTTATTTACCGTCTAAATCAGATTTCATGGTGGTAACGCCAGTTTTCGAACGGATTTCCATGAATGTCAAATGATCAGTTGATCAAGCCGCATGCAGGCTATAGTGTCGACTGTCGTTACACTCACATCTCCGTTGGCTGTATTTTACTGAATCGTACCGATTGTTACGTGTGAATCAGGCGAAAGAACTTGTATTTGTTAGTTCTTGGTAGGCTACGCACCCCCCAGTGTTGCCAACCTTACGGTTTTTCAGCGAATTTGGGCTTGTTTTTCTGTGGAGTTGCGTTTTTTTTTGAAGACTTGCGGGTTGCTTGTTTTAATTGAAATTTGCTCGTTCTTTGTTCGTTCTTTCTTTGCGGATTGTTTTTTTTCAAATTCTGTGGCACTTTAGCTGTTTCAACTGACTGTTATAGACATATTGGGCATCTTTTTGTGAAATTTTGCTCATTTTGGGCTTGTTTTTGCGGATTTGGCTCCCTGTTTTTTTATTCAATTTTCCTGCTAATTTGTCGTTTCGTTTAAATTTCCATCCAACACATGTTGGACTTTTTCGATTAAATTACCTATTTTTGGCTTGTTTTTCAAATTTACTTGCCTGTTGTTGCAAAATAACCTGGCGTCACTGTCCTGGCCGAAGCTTAAGGTTATACTGCAGATATACGCGGTAGCGTGTGTGTAGGGTCAGGGGCGTAACGCGGTTAGATGGCGCCTGGGGCAAGAAGGAAGTTTGGCGCCCCCATGTTCGAACCTGAGGTCCTTCGGAAGCACATATACGGTATTGAAGAAAGGACTTGTGACATTGTTGGGACTTCTCGGCGTCCCCCGCAGCCATTCGGCGCCCACCGCAGTGATTTTGCGCCCCATAGTGATTCGGCGCCCGGGGAATTGTGCCCTCCTTGCTCCCCTCGTTACGTCCCTGGTGGGGCTAGCAGTACCCTACAATAAGAACATAGTAAAATCCAATATCATATAGCCTACCTTCTAATAACAGTGAGAGCGATTGATTAGTTATGCTGTCTTAAGATAACAAGGCGAGACTCTGGAACAAAAATTAATTCTGTTAGAGACAGGTTTAATTCTGAGAAGTTTGATCCAGAGTAAAATATCACTAAAGGCACTCCCGTTGCCACGGGTGACTGTTATGGGGTTATACAAAGCTCCAACAAGCCAAGCCCCCTAACAAAGCTCCAACAAGCCACCCCAAATTGAAATATGGAACACTATAAATTAGTGGAATTTTTGTCAAATTTGGATGTCAAGCCCCTCAGCGCAAACCTAAAGCCCCCTATTGACGACTTTCTGGCAACGGTTCTGACTGAAGGTCAAGGTTAACCACTAACAATATTACAGTGCCCATTCTGGACGGGAGAAGTACAGCAGTTTTGCTAGCGTTTTTATGGTTATGACGAAAAGCTCGTTTTTATACATTCGGATGTGGTTTGTTTCGATTTTTATTTTTTTCAACTACTACAACATTAATTAATCGCGAAGCGACGATAGCAATATTTATCAAGAACGACAGATAAAAACTAGATGTGAAACTTATGGAATAGGCTACGTGATGTTTTCGCTTGGTTCGCCTGTGGAAATTAAAAATCCTGTTCCCGCTAGTCAAATACGATTTTCAACACAATTCCGTGCCATTGAACGCTTTTGCGTCACAGGTAGCAACGGTCGCAATGATCGTGGGACACTTGGTAAGAATTTGGAAAATTTTTATTGAGCATTTTTGGAGAGTGTCGATATCGTCATTTTCGGCCCTGCGCAAAATCATTAACGCTTTTCCATGTTTCCCAACTAGTAATAGTGGGATAGGGGACCTCACAAGGGGATTAGCCTAGGGCCTCGCGTTAGCTAAATCCGGCCCTGCACGCATTAGAAGTTTACGAAGCTTTTGATTGCTAATATTTTCTGTATTGAATAGTGCGCAAGATTTACAGTAGGTAAGCTACCTTACTGACTTGGGCAGTAGCGTACACAGGCATGAAGCCACCGTGTAAAATTTTGTTGTATATGCTATGTTAAAATAACTGTAAAATTTTTTATCAGAAATTTCTCTTCTGCAACTATTTATTCTAACTTACAAATTCTTTGAAGCTAAACAAATTGAAACAGCGCATTGCATTGTAAAATATGGCATTACAAAATTTTAAACAGAACACCGTTGAAACAACGCGTTGCTTACCGGGCTAACTGGTGCTGGGTCATCATACTAGAACGAATACGTTCCAATTTTTAAATAAGCCGTTGTTCCATGGGATATAATGTTCGGTTGTTTAGAGTAGACCTAGGCCTATAAGCTAAGCAAGAAATTCTTTCTTTCATGCCCGCAGGCTAACGACGTCGACAATGATGTTGGACAGTGCAAAGTAGACGGTGTGCAGCAGTCAAAAGATAGGAAGTTTTCCTCCTCTTAGATTAAGTTGCATATAAGTTATTTACTGCAAGTATGCTCACATGCTTTCGGCAGGGAATCATCCAAAACAACGCTAAGAAGTGTGGGTGTTTTCGCATACTTTAGTCTCATTCACAAACGCTCCAGCGAGTTCCTAGTGTTGTTGGCACTTGGCAGCCTGCTCAGGTTTTCGTCTCGCTTCGCTGAAATCCAGGAACAATCGAAACATACAAAAAAATGCTGGTTGTTTTTTTTTCTTGACGACGGCACTGCGGCAGCAAGCGGGAGTGTGTGAACGCCAAGCGAAGACTAGCAGACCACATACCAGCCGTAACACCGATATCGTTCTTGCTTGCTGTCTAGACGTCGCGCGCTCGTAGAAACGTGCAGTGCGAAAACACACACATGCGCTAACAACGTCGAGTCGAGCCAGGCGTCATTGCTAAAGCTCCAGACCAGATGTGTTTGCCCTGCACTCTTGTCGAGATGGCTCGGCAGACTACGGTAGTGGAGAGCGCGGACTGTGGCTATACATTCTGGCACAGGTCACGAATTGCCAAAAGATGTTACTGTAAGGCCAGCGTGGTATGGCTAGCCTCACACTGTATTTGCAAAGATAGGTGGCAAACTAACGCTTGCGTTGTTTTAGGTTGTGCGAAGAAGCCCAGTAGTATTGTTTGTCATTACTGTACTGCAGTATGGAGTGTAGTATGAAGCTTAGGCTATTCAGTTCTTGTTAGCCGAAAAAAAGTTTACCCTGCAGTGGCAAATGTTTAAGGTACATTCTGGTAAACGTTATCCATATCGGGTACTTTTCATGTATTGTAGATAGTTAACATGGAATACAGTAGCATAAGCGAGACTCGGAATTTTTGTTTACAAAACTTTAATTTGATATCAAGGTAAGGTTTGTTGCCCAATAAAAGGTACTAGGTAGACGATTTTCACTGATACATGGATGTAATGCATCATCCAGATGGGTATCTAAGATTTTCAGCCAAGTTTAAGATACCGTCACATGATGGCTTATCAAATCTTAGGCTAACAGTATTTCAAAGTTGTGCTAAAAGTTCATCATCGCAAGACTGGAGGTGAAGCTAGGGTACTGTGCAAGGAGCCTAATTTGAAACATTAATTTGTTTACCGCTGCTTTATGCACTTACTTTAGCAAGTTCAGAAGTGAATGAGAGTTTTTATACTGGGATATGTGGTAAATATAACTTGTGCAGAAAGAAGCCCAGAAAGTAAAGAAGATCAAAATTTCTGTTTGCAAAATAATGGTCTTGTTTTAAGTTGGAAACCTGTCTGTCAGTATTGTTTTTGTGTGCTTAGTTATGTCAGTTGGTTTTGCTTACNGATTTGAAATGTCTTTACAGAACCTAATTGTTTTCAACTGCTCCAAGTGAGTNCAAGAAAAGAACCAGTTAATTTTAATCTCTCGAAGAAGTGGAGTAAATGAGGAAGAATAAACTCTTGATCACATCAATTTCAGCTCATTAATTTTTTTACCAAGATATTAAGCATCCACATTGTCCAACATTATGCTATTGATTTGTTATGGTGTGATTAAAAAATACTCTCATGGGTTTGAAACACTAAGTACAAATGAATTTAAAGACAAATTGCTTTCTTACCATCATCTGTGTTATGTTGATGTCTGTTGCATTTTTTTTTTCTATTTTTGCTATATGCTACTTTTTGGTTACATATGGTTACGTGCTAACATATGGTTACATGCTTGTGTGGATTTCTTGTTAAATTGTTGTTTTTTTTCTGCGATTTGTCTTATGGTTACCATTGGTAGCTGGTGCACTCGTATCTGAAGACTGCTGTCAGTTGTGTGACTGAAGCGTTTTGCATTGTTATTCAAATTTTACTGTTAGAAGTTTGTCATCACCCTTATAGTAAAGTAACACTATGCTGCGGTGATTCAACCTAGTGTTACTTTAAAGTGTGTTGTGGTAGCACTTATTTTATAGTCCTTGCCATCAGTAGTCTAGTAGATTTTGTACAAGTGCTTCAATTGAACCTGTCATATGACTCAGTGATTTCTGATTGCTCTCAAGTATTCCTAACCTTTCGTTCATATGTTGTACCTAGAGAGTTGAGTTGATTTTATTTGGTGATAATTAATATTCAGCTAGAAAAAACACAAATTAGTGCAAGGACGCCAGGGCATTGAAGGAACCGGAAGGTTGTCGAGTCTATGCCCCTGTTGCGATCGGAAATCCCGAGCGGCATATGCGCAAAGCTTCGCACTGTGGCAGCAAGCAACAATAGAGTTCACATGCGATGATCACTCTCCGCGTACGCTAGTCGTTACGTTCAATGGTTCACAAGTTAATATCGGCAGAACTTCCATGCCACGATCACTTTTTTATTGCTTGTTCGCGCCACATATATGTATGGTGTTGTTCTTCACGCACATCCCGTTCGTGGTGAATCACACAATCAACGCAACACCACCGGAGAGGTTGCAACAGTACATAAGATTTTGGTTTGGGCTGTAAAAGGACCTCAAGAGATATTACCATTACTCACCTCAGTTTGGCCTTTTCATGTTTCTGACAAAGCATGTGGTTTCAAAAGAAAATTTTGTTGCAAAGTTGT
>JGI24159J19872_10014403_pt1 | contig 10233 bp, 5 predicted proteins | sample Ectturendosymbi4_FD_19872 | JGI IMG/M metagenome (IMG submission 19872) | reverse complement strand
TGGTGCAAATGGCTTGACATTATCACTTTCATGTGTTTATGATGTTACACAACGATGGTAGCCATCGGAAGAAAAGTGCGTTTCCACCATACGTTGTTTTTATGATGAAACAAAGGCCACAGTTCGACTGGGCAACTTCTAAATCTAGACGACACAAGAAGTTGCGGGAGGGTTTTGATACTATATACCAATGGTTCTTAACCGGGGCGGCGCGTCACGCCAGGGGGCGTCAACAAATTTCCAGGGGGCGCGAGCCCTTACGCACCCTGCAACATGGAAAGTTTGATTGATAAATTTACGAATAAATACGTTTGTTTGTACAACTTATTTAACGTCAGGGGTGCTTAAAACAAATGACAATCACTTTAGAACAACTTCTATACACTAAACAGCAACCACAGCAGGACTAGCTTTAGCACNCCAATATTATNGTGTTCGCGACTTTGTGCAGTAGGCGTGATGCACGAGTAGNTAATCATACTCATGCCAAAAGANCGGCTATTAGAAAAAAATTACAAGTAAAATTCAAATATATCTGTATTGAACAAAAACAAAAATATTTAGGCCTACATTCAGCAGTGATTACTAAAACTGGCAGCATGTGAAAATTGTAGAGAAATCAATAGATGTAGGCCTACTCACTGCAACATCAGAATATAGATTTGTATTCGTGTATCGCTTCCGAATCACAATTTTTCAAAGGTGTATTTTATTTAAAACAAATAATTATCATCACGGGGCCCCCTTGGAGTGAGGGGCCCGGGTCAATTACTCCGTTGCCCCCCCTTGATCCGACCCTGAGTGCGGGTGCATTAAGAAACCAGCGTGATTCACCTCTGCACACGGAAGGGCGCAACCTTGCACAACTTCAAATGAATAGTCAGCTTGCAAAACTTCAGGTCTCCGCAAAGAAGTGAAAGGTAGATCATAAAAAGTGGTACACAGTAAATCAAAACAGCTTCACTTTAACATGGCGTAAAATGAATGTGATCTCAAATGAATGTAGTCTCAAATGAAGTGGTCTCAAATGAAGTGGTCTCAAATGAAGTGGTCTCAAATGAAGTGGTCTCAAATCAATGTGGTCTCAAATGACTGTGGTCTCAAATGAATGTGGTCTCAAATGAATGTGACTGTGGTCTCAATAGTCATGGAACCCAAAGTGCGAACCCAAGCACGCACTTACTAGGAGTTTCTAGTGGTATGAAACGAATTTAGGGTGTTCTTCATAATGGCGCAGAAACTTGATGGCACTCATAAAACATCGTAGAGTTTCTTTTTTCCAGCACATATATCGTGCATGATGCTACAATTAAGCGATGTGCAGACCGTCCTATTGGTCGCGTTTCTTAGGGAAGAAGCAACACGTCATGAGCGCCTTGTCAATCACGCCACGCGGCCCTGGCAATCAAACGAGAAAAAGGTCGCCAAGAAACACAAAATCAAGAACACTGGTCTCACTCAAGAAATAACTCGGACAGGCAATTCACAAACTTACAACATTAATTATAACTTTTTTCCATCGACCGCATTAAATGTGAAGTGAAACAGACCTGGAGACAAAATGTTTCGCACAGTTGTATGTTGCATCACATCCCTGTGCAGAATGCTCTCCTCCGAATCTGGTCTTTTCAGGGACTTCCGTTTTTCAGCTCGCGGCTTCCCGTGTTCTGATGTCACTTCCTCTCGAAGATACGGTTGTGGTCATACAGGTCAGATTTCGTCCGAGCTCCGGAACTAGACATCCTCCGATGCGTTCTGCGGTGGAGGAGAACGAGCTGATGAGGAGGGTTGCACTGANAGGTTGATTCAGANCTTTGGTGGGTCGTTGTATTTCTTTGCTTGTTCTGGGTCAGGTCAGGAAGATCTTCCGGGTTTGTGTGAACAGTTAACACCTGGTCCTGCTTCTCAATTCGAAACAAATGTTTCTTAGGTCGTTTGAAATCTGTCCATGCAGAACCGAACGTTGTGCACAGTCACGTGATGATCAGTCAAGCATATCGCAACACGCGAACGAGGAGCTTCTCGACTTCGCGAAGCATTGTTATGGAACAATAAGGAGCTCCACGAATGCACTTCTCCATTGTTATGTCAAATTAGATTGAAGCACGTGCTCCTCTGAACAATGAGGTAAGTTCGTTGAAAACAGTAAAGTTGATGCATGGAATGAGTTTGTTCGTATTTGGTCAAAGCTCCCCAATCTGCGCCTTGTGGGTCACATGCGTTCCCCAGACCAAGTTTCTGCCCCCGCAGCATCATATCGAAACTACGTAACAATGCAACGCTCAATGAGACCAACTCGCCAACATGTGTTTAACTGTTTTTTAGGGTTTATTCAAACTTAGATACCCTCCGTTCTTCAATCCTTTGGTTTTGTGGCTTCCCCCCAAAAAAGTCCCTGGCAAAGTTCATTTGTTTGCTGCGACTAAGTTTTGTTTGAAACTGGCCGTTTTAAATTTTTTGCCATGTTTATAGAAAGTAGGCCTACTTGAAATTTCGTAAATTTCATGAAGTGATGAACAGGATTTGGTCTGAACTCCCAGCTTCAGAAATGTGTTACATTCAAATAAACACGCAGTAACTTGTGTACAACAGCGCTCTTCAACCTGTGTGCACGGTGCACCCTGGGGTGCACCATAATATGCGTGGGGTGCACCACAGCACCACTACGAAAGGTTCACAAGGGTGCATCACAAACTTGACACACTAAAGAGATACTTTTTACAAAAACTTTCTGTTAGCAAAAATGAACCAGTAACCAATCAATGACTTTCAGGTTTAAACCCAGACTTTGGACATTCTGCAGTGTGGTGCGTAAGCACCAGACCATGTCAAGCTAATTGCTAATTGTTGTAATTAGTTGATTATTTATGATTTATAAGAAACAGACAATGAGCCATTAGGAATTGAATTATGTAGATGAGTTAATGAATTAGGGTACTTGCATATTTAGGCCAGGGTACTTACCGACATGGCGCAAATAGGTGGGGGCACGGGGACGTGTCCCCCCACTTTTTCAAACGATGTGGATATAATATACCATGTTTAAGTAAATAGGGTTCATGAGTTCGTCAAAACATTTTTAAGGGTGCACCATAACAAAAAAGGTTGAAGAGCACTGGTTTACAACACATTGTCGTGCATTCACGTTGACACGGGTTAAGCCTGCCTAATTAAATTCGTGGTTCATGACGTGTAATAAGCTTACACGCTTGAATGAACGCACGCAGTAGGATTGATCAATGGCACCTGTGCGCAGTGAAGCATATCATCCACCCAGAGTTGAATTCATTGATTATTATCGGCAAAAAGTTGTTTCGCTTTCGCAAATCCGTTTGTTCGGGAACAGTTTTGTTTTCGTTGCAAAAGCGGTCGACGTCTTCACCCCCAACACACATCTAGTGTGGTAAATGTTTTATCACTGGTTTCGATGGTGATCCCAAATTCCACGAGCTGGTTCGTGGTTTGGACCAACCACAACTGTAATAATTTTTGTTTTGTTTTAAATATTTTTTGTTTTGTTTTTGTATAGTTTTTTGTTTTTAACATTTAATTTGCCAGAAATTCCTCATTTTTGACATGGATCTATTCTATCTCAGCAGCTGTGAATAAAGGAATGGAAAATTCAACCCACCATCTCAAATTTTCGACAAATTTAATAAATGTATAGAACTCTTTATGCTGATTCCAACAAACTAATTTTTTAAGTCGGTTGAGGTTTCACAATGTTATTGTCTATACAAAATGACTACTTTTCGTGGTTAGAGAAGCGTAACGACCAAAAAGAAAATCATCAACTAACTTTGAAACTAAATCATTCTCGTTGTAATCATTCATTTAATTGCTGTAAAAACTTGAAAAGATGTTGTCTAAAGCATCTTATCTACACTTGTGAAGTGAAATTGCAAAACTTCCATGCGCTCACGCCAATTTACATCATCTCATTGAGGAGATTTTAGTCTCAAAATATACCCATTGCTTAATCAAGGAATTATTTCCCTAAGGGATTTTTTGAGATTTCCCTAATTATTTTGCCCCTTCTGGACACAACCTTTGAACCAGAAACGCCAGAAAGCCAATCAAACACTCCAAAGACTCATGTTATAGCCTTGTTACTGATAAAAACTCGATTCAAAAAATTGGCTCCTGGCGTTGGAGACCAGGACCTGATGACGTCATCCAAATGTTCATAAACCTGCTCCACTTGTGATGTCATCGACAAAAAATCTAAAACTTTTCAATTTTTCTTAATCGAAATTACGGGACTTTCCGCATCTGCAGAGAGTTTGAAGAGCTGGCGAGTTATGGCCTTTAGCCAAAATGGCTAAGGTTACCTTTTGTGGGACTTGATATTTTATTAAACTGTGGGTTTTTGAGCCATTATTTTAGAGNCAGAAATGCTAGAAAGCTAATCAAGGGCTTTAAAGACTCAANTTATACCTAAGTTACCAATAAAAATTTGAGTCAAAAAATTGGCTCGTTGGCTTGCCGCCCAGGACCTCGATGACATTGGCCAAAAATGTGTACACCTACCCCCATTATGACGTCACCCACAGAAAACCCAAACTTTTCCAATTTTTTAATAATCTAAACTACAAGACTTCCTGCATCTTCAGCGTGTTTCAACAGCTCTCTAGCTCAATGGGCTGGCGAGTTATGGTTGTGCAAAATTCAGCAAGAAATGTGGCGCACGCAGGACTTAAAGGGTTGGTGTAACTACATTAAAATTTTATGCAAACGCAAGTGGAGATAAGATGCTCAAATTTTCACTGCAACTGAATGAATGATTACAACGAGAATGATTTAGTTTTAAAGTTAATTGATGATTTTCGTGTTGGTCGCTACGCTTCGTTGATCACAAAAAGTAGTCATTTTGCATGGTCCATACCTTTACAAAAACATAAACAATTAAAAAAAATAGTTTGTTGGAATCAGCATGAAACGTTCTATATGCTTATTGAATTTGTGGAAAATCTGAGATGGTGGGTTGACTTTTCCTTTTTTATGATTCATTTGACGTGAAATGACCCACACATGAATGCCAAAACTCATCTTTTCCAGAATTGTCATTTGCAGTCATTGTCAGTTCTGAGGCCAAACACAACATAATAAAAATGAAATAGGTGATGCTTGCCAGCAAATTTTGTAACCTGGGCCAAAAAAAACCTGAAATACTTTTTTCCAAAACCTAGAAATACTGAGAGCAAAATTTTTGCCTTTTCTGCAAGAATTTTTGCCACCCCTTTCCGTAAAGCATTCCGATTTCACACACGGATAACTTTTCTGGCCATAAAACACCACCTCTTGAGACACCAGTCAAAAAGCGGTTGTATTGTGAGAGGGTAGACGTCGATGCATCGTCGTCAAATCGTGATGTTATTTGCTCGCAGGCGAAGCATCGTTCATGTCTTGTAAAGCACTTATTAAGACCTCGAATGGAAAACGGTTGGTCGATGCCTTGTCGCTAATTGCATGCAACAGCTTTAGCAACGCGTGTGACAAGGAAGTGCTTCATGTGATGATTGGGTTGAAATCGTTCGGTGTTCTTGTAAACCCAGACACCAAGTTTTGACAAGTTTTAAAGATTTATTTACAGCAGATAGTTCCTTCGCTGTTTGACACACAATGTGGACATGTGATGATGTGGCAGACGGATACGGTGAGATGTTCACAGAAACGGAAGATTCGTGACTTGACGTCGCCTCAGTCAATTGTTTAGCGCCGTTTTGGTTAAATAAAATGAAAAAAAACATTGACATGACTTTTTCATGTAAAGTTTTGGACATAATGAAGGTGGTGGCATAGCTTGGTTGCAACCAGGTTTATGCGAAAGCGGTGCAGAAGTTCTATGTAGTCAAGCTTGCTTTTGCAACTTCTCCATTTGTGATGAAGAGAGAAATGTTGGTGCTTGGAATTCTTAGTAATTTTCTTGAAGCTTTTTTTCAAAACAAAGGGGTCGTGGTGGCATAGTTCGATTGTGAGCAGATTGTTTATGCAAAAGCGGTGTAGAGGTCGTTCTATGTAGTCAAGCTGGCTTTATAGCTCTTCTGTTTTTGATGAAGACAGAATTGCTAACGCTAGTGGCGTAGCCAGCCAAAAATGTGGGGAGTGGCAAAATAAATTGGAGGGGGTAAAATAGGCGAGCAACAGTATTTTGTTTTGGATATCTCAAAGCACAAAATAACCACATATGCTAAAAATCTGTGGTGGTCATGGCCTCCTAGGCCACCTGTCTGCGCCAGTGGCTGATGCCTGAGATTTTTAGTTCTTTCTTGAAGCTTTTCATGTTACGTTCAAGTGATAATGGGGGTAGAAGCATAGCTTGATTGTGAGCAGGTTGTTTATGTGAAAGTTGTGTAGAAGTCGTTCTATGTAGTCAAGCTTGCTTTGTAGCTTTTCTACTTGTGATGAAGAGAGAAATGTTGCCGCTTGTGATTTTTATTTTTCTTGAAGCTTCTTCAGTTTGTTGTTGATGTGCGGTCCATGCGAATCTTTTTCTCTCAGTGGTTTTGATGCTTTCTTNCCGAGATTCTTTTAAGCAATGGGTTAAAAATTTTGGCCAATAATCCCCTANTACTCGCATTACCTAAGTATGATCCGTGATGTAAGGATCCCAATTTCCATCCTTAACAATGAAATAGGATTTGTCGTATTGAGGTTCAGACACGAAACCATGCACCGGTAGAAAGCAGGGTTTTGAGGATTCTGCTATTGTGTTGCTGTAGCAGTTTGAAAAAATGTTATGCAAGTAATGAAAAAATAGTATAGGCCACGTACTATGTACACCCTCAAATACTATTTTTTGAATCAACAAATACATACATGGCCCATGTCGTCGCGTATGCGACGATCTGAACGGCGAAGGCACGAGAACATCTGCCGAAAGTTTTTACACAACGCAGTTGCGAGTGCAAGTAATTGCACACACGCAGTAACAGCACAACAATTGTCCTTCGAGTGTCTTCAACANTCGCCGGGGCAGGGATTTGTTTAGGTTTAGGGTGTTGAACAGATCGCCCATTTCTTGACCGCACGCANTTGGTCTTCGACGAAGTTGTTCCGATGGGAAGGCAAGAGGCAACACGACCAGACTCCGACGAAGATTGCATCCGCATTNGAGAGTTTCCCTACTANAGTCATTATGCCGAGCGCTTGGCCAGACTGAANCAAGTTCCAATTNTGTAGGTCTTGGAGGATTTTGCTACTGTGTTGGCGTAGCAAGGTTAAAAATGTTGTGCAAGTAGTGAAAAAATAGCATAGGCTACGTAGCAATCAGTGTCAATTGTGTTCAATGATCAAACAAGTGTAGTGCAGAAGAAAGTAGCCACAATGCTGTGATGTTCAGAAAAAACGTGTTTTTAAATTCTTCTGTACTTCTACTGGTACATAATCTATTGACATATTACCGTTTAACATGAAAACAACACATTTTTTATGTAGGTATTTGTTTTGAAGCTTGACTAATATCAAACCTGCTGCGTTTTAAACTTCGGTTGAAGCAAGATTTAGCGCAGGACAAGAAAATCCTGGTGAGGGGATGTTTTCCTATACTTTTTTTAAATAGCGGTGAAATGACTGTGCGAGCGTGAATGTGTTTGGTGCACAAAACCCACAAACAAATGTATTCGAGGTTTTTTTCGTGCTTTTTCAAAAACGATGGTAATAACCCGCCTTAGCTGGGCCGCATGAGACTCATCGTTTAAAACTTTGAGTGTGATAACTTGGCGAGACAATATTTTAAGCTCCTTTATTCAAAACAAACAAAAACAGGAAATCTCTTCTTACTCTGTAGCACTTGCCAGAGGGAAAAAACGTCTTGTGAAATAGGTTGATGCCTCCAAACACAACGTTTATTCCTTGTGTTTTTATCCTGACTACTGGAAGCCTAGAAGGTGCATTTGCAATTACTGGCTGATCTCCAACATAGAAAGGACGCTCTGTTATGTATGCTCTGCCTTTCAATTGGTGAAGCAAACGAAGTTGTGCGTGAGGTTTATCACTCTATGGCAGGCCTGCACAACATACAGCCCGCGATATGCGGCCGCATGCGTCCCACGAGAGCTTTTCTTGTGGCCCGTGAGAATTTCTCAGTTGCAGAAAATGTAACTTCGGGTATATTAATTGTAGTTCCAGAATTTTTTCCAGGCTACTGAACAATGAAATAGGTTTTTGCGACCCGCGGAGAATTTATGTAGGATAACTTCGGCCTTTCAAGCGCTTCAAGTTGTGCAGGCCTGCTCTGTGGTGACGAAGAGTCACGATGTGACACTTTCATGTCGAGCCACTTCTCCGATCTAAAATCCTAGGTACCAGGTGAGTCCAGCTAGTTACACCCTGGGGAAAAGTGGTCCAGACGCCGACCGAGGGTCAAGTGGGTTGATTAAATAAACGACCTGGCCTGTTCTCACCTTTTATTTAGGTTCTCACCTTTTAGTTCTGGCCTTGGTATGGAACCAACAGAACTATCAGAGGTTTCTGGGAACAGTGAAGTGTTTCGAATCTTCCAAGGGCTGCTGCCCCAGCGACCCTCCCAAGAGAAAATGTTGGAGTGAAAAGTGAAGTGGGTTTAGCTTGAAGCAGTGGTTTAATGTTCAATAGCCCCCCTACAGGAACTTTGCTTAAAAATCATCCCTCGCCTGTGATTTTAATGTTGTCTAAAAATATTATTTTGCAGAATTTTGAAAAACAATTCTATACCAATGAAGTATAAATAGATTCTCTTGTTAAAAACGAACAAACATAACGACTGCAAATGCATTTTTAGAGAAAACGTCATTCATTTCTAAACGCAGTTGATTCCAACTATTGAAAAGCTTGCTCCGGGCTTTTATCTGCAAGTCTTTTAAAGCAGTTTGCTCGTTGGTCAGCTTAACTCGAATGGCGCTTCCACCTATCATGTTTATGTTGCAGAGGTTGGGTTAGCCCGGCGTAGAGGTTGGTTGCAAGGAAGGTCGTCGTTTCATGTAGAAATACTGGTTTCCCCAAACGATACTAACAACGAGGCAGTCCAGTCGTTGTATGAGCACTTGTTCCAACTCCCAACTGAGATTCCTGGCATTTTGAGTTGCCAAGCCGAAACAAGGCTTGTGGCTCTCACCCAGTGGCGTAACTAGAGGTTTGAGCCAGGGGGACAAAACTTAGCTGAAGGGTGACCATGAGCCACCGTTTGGGTATGCAATAATCGGTTCCCAAAAACTCATATACGTTATTCCACAAAAAGAGAAAATATTTGTCCGGTGATGTAATGAGCTTCGATTGGGTAAATGACTTTAAAATAGAATTTCACGTTTTCATGTAACATATCCTATCTAAATTTGATACCCACCAATGACTTGTGACTAGGTAAGGTAGGCTTATGATTTGTTGTAGGACCCACCACACCCAGGGGCCTAACGAGGATAGATGGCGCTCGGGGCAAAAAGCAAGTTTGGCGCTCCCGTTTTCGAAACTGATGTTTTTCGGAAGTAAATCTATACTGTATTAAAGAATACTTGTGACATTGCTGGGACTTTTCGACGTTCTCCCTCAGTGATTCGAGGCCCGGGCAATTTTTCCCCGTCGTAATGCCCCTGACCACTCATGAATTTTGGTAATTAACTCCTAAATTAATTCCACTTTTCTTCTAAGCACCAAATGCTGCACTTAATAATGGAGCATGGGGTAGATTCTGGGCACTGCTTGAGTAAACAACAAAACAAATGTAGTAAGTCCAAAAAGGAACTTTTTGAGCAGTTCATTGATATCTACCATCAGTGATAAAACCACATTCATTTGGCAACTACCAAGCAAATAATGGCATGATGCCAAACAATATTATCTAAAAAGGGAGCTGCACACCAAACAATTACAAATAGGTATGAACAGTGCCGTAGCAGCCCAACTCTGGGCCCCCCAAAATCCTTACAGGTGCCCCCCTAATGGTGATTTCTCAAAATAGATTTCTAAAGCGTTGCTGTATTAGCGTTATTAATCGTCATGATTCAGTTATCGCTGTAATTTATCTATCGCTCGCATGGCTACTCAACTGGCGGACCGTAGTCATACAGCAAAACAAAAGTAATGACTGCATAGTGGCACAGTAGCACACATGAAAAATATTGCATAACGATAACCATGAAAATATCTGAAACAATGTCGCAGTAAAGTAGGCTACACTTAAAAGCACTAGTGTTTCTGTATGCTTTCGAGGAATCAGTCGACTGCCATCTGCTTTCGTCTTTTTGCGATGATTCAAAC
>JGI24159J19872_10014397_pt1 | contig 10236 bp, 4 predicted proteins | sample Ectturendosymbi4_FD_19872 | JGI IMG/M metagenome (IMG submission 19872) | reverse complement strand
TAAATTTTAAGGGGTAACTATCTAACCATTGAAAAAATGTTATGAACGCGTAAGACCGATTCAAGCACGCAATTTTGCCCCCACACCAAATATTTTTTCTGGCTACCTCCATGAGCGCATGACTGTTCTGCGAAAGAAATTTCGTTCTGCTTGCGTTACAACTATGGCAGTTACTCCTTTCAGTGCACTAAATTGCTATAGATTGCACCTCTTGCGTGTTAGATTTATGCAAAAAGCCATTTTATTTCTGACAGTGTTGAGTTATTGCCTTTGAAAAAGCTTGTTCGAGTGATACGTCACGGGAAACGAATTAAGAACATAATGTTCAGGCTAGAAGCGACCATGGTTACAATTCGGCGGTGCAATAATTTCGTTAAAAAATCAAACTTTGGGCTTTTCACCAAAATGTTGATTTTTTGGCTTTAATTTTTGAACCAGAAACGGTGGAAAGCCAATCAAAGATTCTAAAGATTCGTATTATAGCCTAGTTTCCAATAAAAACTTGAATAAAAAAATTGGCTCTTGGCGTTGGCGCCCAGGGCCCGATGACCTTGGTCAAAAATGCGTAAACTGATCCCCATTATGACCTCACCCACAAACAGTCAAAATCCAAAACTTTCGATTTAAAAAAAATTTAAACTACAAGGTTTCCCGCATCTTTGAAGAGTTTGAACAGCTCGTCATGTCAATCGGCTGGCGAGGAATGGTTGTGCAAAGTTCTACAATAAACGTAGCTTACGCGGGACTTAGTTTTCCAATTTTGTATGGATACATCGCACTTTCATAGTAAGACAGGCTTGGATATGGCAGAAAAAAATTAGATTGCAGCTGAGATGGTTTTCAATGTAGCTGATCAGTGGGAAGCGTGCAGAATCTTGATTTTAACTGCCAGTTTTCAGTGTTTTTTAAAACTTTCAACAATTGAACGTTTCAGTTCATTGGTATATATTACTACTGCAATTCTGACCGCCACAGGACTTAAAAACCCTTTTGTCTGTTCAAGAGCGTCACAATAACTTTGTGGTCGCCGATAAACAATCGGCAGCAGCAAATAACTTGAAAAACAACAAGGCACCTGGCCCTGATGGCATAACTGCAGAAATTTTCAAATTCGGGGTCAATCTGCTGCTACAGCGACTCCACTCGTTCATTAGCAATGCGTGGGCATCGAATATTCTTCCCACACAATGCAAAGATGCTAACATAATAACGATCTACAAGGAGAAAGCCGTGGCATTTCCCTACTCTCTGTCGCAGATAAATTATTTGCCCGTGGAATCTTGATCCGTCTTCTGACATACGTCGTCGACACAGTGGTTCCGGAATCTCAGTCTGGCTTTCGTCGCACGCGGAGCACCACTGATGTGATTTTCGTTGGAAGACTTCTTCAGGAAAAATGTAGGGAACAACATGGTGACCTTTTTATTACCTTCATCGACCTTACAAAGGCTTACGACACCTCCAATCGTGATCTGCTGTGGCGAGTCCTGGACAAATTTGGATGTCCTCAATATTTGCTTAGCATCTAACGGGAATTCCACACTGATATGAGTCCCCGCGTCGTGCAGGGAGGAGAAATGCCGAAGAGTTTTGGTGTTAACACAGGAGTTAAACAGGCCTGCGTCCTAGCATCTGTTTATTTTCAACCTCTTCCTTGTGGCAGTGAGTCTCGTCTTTCGTCACAACATCTCTGCTGCAGATTGCTTTCGCATCAAGTCCAGGCTCGATGGCAGCTTGTTCAATATTCGCCGTTTGCAAGCAGTGACGAAAGTAACAAACGACACCATCTTCGATCTACAATACGCAGACCTGCCCGGCCACACGCCAGATCGCCTGCAGCGACAGCTGGATGCAATCTCTTCTGCATACTCTCGTGCAGGACTGGTCGTTAACTCCAAAAAGACGGAAATCCTTCACCTCCCATCACATACGTCGCCGCCCCCAACTTTTTTCGTCAGTGGGGATCAACTTGGCCTCACTGAACAGTTCACGTATCTGGGAGGTATCATTACCTGCACATGTGATCTCGCTGCGGAGATTCAACATCGTGTTAACCTAGCGACCGCTTTCTTCGGGAGGTTGTCCAAGCGAGTTTTTCCGAACCGTGACCTTTCCACACGCACCAAGATGGCCGTTTACAACGCTATCTGCGTCTCGACACTACTCTATGCATGTGAGGGATGGACACCGTACCGTCGTCACATCAGAGCCCTCGAGGCTTTTCACATTCAGTGTTTTCAAACTATCCTGCACGTGCACTGGTGGGACAAAAATACCTGATGTCGAGATCTGTCGCAGAGCAGGCACAACATGCCTTCAGATGATACTCCTCCGACGACAGCAGAGGTGGCTTGGCCATGTGATAAGGATGCCTGGAGACAGACTTTCCAACCGCCTACTTTACAGTGAACTCTCCTGCGGCCGACGTTCGGTGGGGGTCAAAAGAAGCGCTTTAATGACTACATTAAGTCGTACTTAAGTAAATGCGGGATCTCTTTCGACAGATTTGAGGAATTGACCAGGGACCGAGAAGAATGGCGTGCAGTTTGCGACAAAGGACTGGCAACATTTGAACAGCAACATGTTGATGTGGCAGAAGCAAAGCGCATACGCAGACACCAACAGCGCAATCCACCACACCCAACAACAACGCGGCAGGGATCCGCCTGTACAGTGTGTCGCCGTGTTCGCACCTCAGCCTTCGGACTAAGAAGCCACATGTGCGGATGCAAGGAAACGCGTTGAGCAGCGTCATCGTGGATCAGACGGATAACTAAGAAAAAGAGAGAAGCATACCATGTTCACGGAAATAAAACCCCATACTACTTGCGCGTGTTTCAACTTATTTTCTCCAATCACATCGAGGTGAGGCACCACAAGATTCGTTTTGGCGACTCTGGTGTTGTACGTGATACAGGACAGCTCATTTTTTCATGCAAAGGCAGAAGTCTTTTGAACGCTTGGAAGTGCAAAAGTTTAAAATGAAATTGTGAATTTGTGTATAAACCAGTTTCGCGACCCCAGTGCGGCGAGTCTAAGTACGAGTGCATAGCAGTAAGAATCGAGTTCCAGTCCGAGTACAGTGCTTTGCTAAATACTCTAGACCAAGTTTGAGTTCAATCACGGAACTATCTTTCACTGATTTATACGTTTATCAAGTTGAAACTAAATATTTTATCTCACTCAGCAAAGTTTGACTTCACATTTATGGTTTGATTTATGCACTTTATCAAGATATTTTGATGATAGACAAAGCAATGCAATCTTTGTGGAAACTAATCCACAAACGTAATTTAAAAACGTTTTCAACNCCCNTNAAAACAAAACTAAAAGTNATATGTTATGCTTTTGTAGAAAATCGTTATTTTAATGAAAATCTCCTTAAAATTATGAAAGAGATTTCGTATGCNATTTGTAGAATCGCGCAAACGATAACTACCAGAAAGTTTGCCTGCCACTAACCTGCTCATACTTCTTTCGATAGATGAATGAACTTAACTGCAATGATATTCTCTGCTACGATGATGGTAGAGCAAAGTTGGGAAGTGGTAAATTTGGAATTGTTTACTGCGCTGTTCACCGCCCGCTCGGCATCGTTGCAGTCAAGTGTTTTTCTCTGCCCATTAGTGAAGCTGACAAAAAGCACATCAAAGATATGTAAGGAATTTCATTTCTAAAGTATGGTGAATATAAATGAACGAAAACAATGAGATTGTGTAAAGCATGTTCAGCAAAATTTTATTAATATCAATATTTTGGCTGAAAAGTGTTTCTTCAGCAGATAGTTATCAGCAGTTTGCTTCCAAAGGAAGAAGGGAGCAAATAAACCTTTGCTTGGCATACAGCATATTAACTTTTGTTTATTGCAACTGCCGTAAGAATGGAAAAATTACAAATGTAATGTAACGTGTTCAAAGGTTACAAATGTGCTGCTAACATTTTTTTATAACTGAAAGAATAGTTGGCTATTTCCAATTGATTTCTGCTAACTGAGTTTCACAAGGATGTATACAGGTTTCAAGCCCTAAGATACCAGTTAAATCGTGTGATTGTTGATTTCCTTTATTTAGCAATTCTCTTTTGTGAAAGTTGTGCGTGTTGATTTCATTGACTTAACCTTTTTCCAGTCTTATGCATGTTTCCACAATTTCATTCGAAAAAATCCTGCGCAAACATTGTCTTTATGAAAATCTAAGCAGTATTCTTGGTTGTTGGCATACTAGAAAGGTCTGTTTTTGTAATGCTTTGATTTGCTTGTAGTCTATAAACATATTTACCGTATTGAACGCAAACAGATTACTGATTTAATAGAAATGACAGAAATGAGTGTTAAAATACGTTTAGGTTGCAAAGGTAAATAAGCTAAAAAATAAAATACCCAACGTTTCTCGTAAGTTTGAACTGTAGCAACCCCTGCAGCTCAGTCTATCTCCAACGTATTTCCCACTTTTCTCCTTGGGAATGTCGTGAGTATGCGAATGCAGCACAGTGATGACTGGACAAAGCAGCGTCTCCGTCTCTTGACCTGTTTGCTTTGAAATTTCTAGAAACTTTTCCGCAGAGGTTTTGCCCCAAATGACTATCTGCTTTGTCCACACATAGAAATCTCAAAAAATATTTTCTGAGCGCTTCCAAGTCTGTTTGATTTCAAGGTGTACATGCTCTTTGAATTATTCACGCAGGTTGAAAGAAAACCTCGAACTGATTCAACGAGTTTATCACAACAACATTTTGCATTTTTACGGATGGGTAGTGTGGTCTAACTCAATGGCATTGATCATGGAATACATGCACGCCGGAAACTTAAGAGATATGTTGTTGAACAAAAGGATTGTTATGACCTGGGTTTTGAGGCTGCGGTTTTGTTCAGAAATCGCAAATGGGATTTCTTTTCTCCACAACATCAGTGAGAAGAAACCTGTGGTTCACGGTGATCTTAAACCGAGTAATATTTTGCTTTCAGAGAAGTTGCACTGCAAAATTGCTGGCTTTGGTGAAGCAAAATTGTTAGAACTCACCAAACCCAGAAAAGCTTCATCAGAACAAAACAATATTCAAACAGAGCTTGTTTTTTCTGCTCCTGAACAACTAAGTGGAAACTGTCGACCTGCAAAAGAACAGGACACCTACAGTTTTGCATTGATCATTTATACCATTTTGGCTCGTCAGTTGCCTATTTCTGGCTTTTCATCCACATCAAATTATTTGGAAAATGTCAAACAGGGTGGACGCCCTGACACTAAACACATTGAAATTTGTGAAAATAGTTCCACTGCAGAAAAACAGGATCGTGACATTCTCAAGTGCTTGGAATCAGCAATGTCCAGGTGCTGGTTACAAGAACCCAATAGCAGGCCAAATATGCTGGGCATCAGAGATGAACTGTCTTGTTTGCTTAACCAGCAATCCCAAGAAAACATCCTACGCGGTGTTTCTGCAGCTCTTAGTGAGATTCGAATTTATCGTCCTGAAAACCAGCATCGCTCTGTTCCCCTTTCGTCCTTCAATACCCTCACGGGAACATTTATCCAAGGTGAGGCATGGTTTAAGTCAAGTCTCACTTGCTGCCTATTTATTCAGTGACGTATCAGATTCACGCTTCATGAGATCTTTGTTCACGATAAAAACAGCTGTTTTTCGAAACGTTCGACATGATTTCATTTGAATTGTTGCTTGCAGCGTTATTGTTTCTTGAAAATTTATCATAAAATGATGAAACAAATGTTTGCTTAGGGCATACACGGCTTTTTGAAACGCTCAGAATTTTTTGATTTTCACATATTTTAGGATCGCCGTACTTTCTTCATCTTCAGAATTTCATTAGTTTCAAGCCCTTAAACAAAATTTATTTGCATGTGAATGCTTTAAAGATAAAGAAAGCTTATGGAGGCTTTTTTGTCTGTCAAATTTTATCGAGTTTGTGAGGTTTTTGCTTGATAACAAGCTTGTTAGCCCTTCAAGTAATACAGTTAAAAAGCAAAAATTGTTGTGTCTGCTGAACAGGCCAGCTCAAATGACACAGTCATTTACCACAGTGGCGGCTTTGTAGCTGAGACCTATGACACCAAAGCCTCGGCAAGCTTTTGTCAAGCTTGGTTTAATATTGCTGACGTTATCTGCAGATGATTTCCGAAAAGAACTGCGCCGGCTCTCTTCCTTCCAAAACTTCCCACCATCAGTTCCAATTGACGCTCAAAAATTCGCAGCTGCCGGTTTCTATTTCACCGGGCATTTTGACGAAGTAAAATGCTTCGCTTGTTCTATCAAGTTACGGAATCTTTCATCTCGTATAGATCCATTTCATGTCGAAACGCACAGGTAAGGTTGCCGTTTGCTGGCAGTTTTATAGAAAATAATATTGATCAAAATCATACAAATGGATGTTGGAATGTTTTTATTTCACGAATTGAAAACAACTTCGAAACATTTGAAGTAATTTTTAGAAAGATGAAATGATAGCTATAATCTGTTATCTACGATTCAGGACGAATGAAAAACAAACATTTTTGCTATGAAACCGAACGTTCCAAAAGAGCATAGCTCCACCAATGCGTTTGCTGTAGCTGATTATCAATTGCATTTGCAGCATTTGATGGTACTGTGCAATTGGTGTAGATCAAAACAGTCCCGTCACCACCGGGAAGGGGCTTTAGTGGGCTTAGCTTCCCCAAACAAAACTCGAAGCCTCCGAATGGAAATATGAAGCACCACACAAATCAGCGGAGTTTTTGACAAAATTTGTAATGTCAAGCCCTCATTGTAGACTTTCTGGCGACGGTTCTGGATCAAAATTTAAAACAATCCAGAAATACCTGGTAGAGCAGTTTTGTTTAAAGTAGGTTACATATATTTATACGAACCATCTTCGTTGATCTGTGATACGCTACTAGTGAAACGTTTCAGCATCAATGTAATTCAAATGACCATGATCTGATTATGTTTCGTTTGTCGATGAAACTAGCAATAGAAATATTGAGGGACTCTCGTGAAGCCTTCAGTCCAATCTTCTGTTTCTTTTATTTGATATGAGTTGATGATGCTTACTCAAAGGGCGAAATAAATACTCTGAAAACGCCGTAACAGTGGTTTACCCTTTGCTCAATAAGGGTTTATTTCGAAAGATGTTGGTCCTTATCCTTGCTTCAGTTATAAAACCCAGAAATGAAGTGAGACGGCAGCAAGTAACAGTCTACAAGCGAAACCCAAATCTCAAACTTAACTGTTCGATGTCATATTTTATAGCTTGATAACAAAAGAGCTTGCGAATAGGTGATTATATCAGTGAATTACAAAAGCGCATGACAGTATACAAAAAAGTTCAACTCACTTGTCCATACAGTACTTTATGAATTTAAACGCAATCCAAGCTTCCTTTCCAATATAAAATATTAAATCCAGTTAATCTCAGTCAACGTCAATCTGTCACTGACACTTTTAACCAGTGTTGTAATTCGGGCCCGGTTCGGGCTTAAATTTGTCAAAATATTTCACATACAAAATATGCCTGATCAGCCGAGAAAGACCCTTGCGATCCAGCACTCTCTACGCAACTGCGTTGATCATCTAGCTAGCAGCTCTTTCCAATATATACGCAACACTTTGATATGAACCTGATTTGTGAAAAAGATTATCCATCAGTCAAAGTGCAACGACTCGATTTTCAGTGCCCTGGCGCTTTTACCATGATTTTTTGTGTTGCAAATTCCCAATTCTCGCAAAAAAAACTCAATTCAACTCGCACCGACGGGCACTTTTGTCGTCGGTTACTGTTAAAGCATTCGAGTTGATTAAATCTTCAATAAAAATAATTAAGTATGAATTATTGAGTCATTTTTACTTTGCTACGCCACCAATACGCAGGAGTTGCGCAGATTCTGACTCAATCGGTAAATTTGGCTTTCGGGCCTAAATCGGGCTTCACAAATATGTGTCCGGCTCGGGCCTGTGATTTTGAGCTAGGGCCGAGTTAGGGCTTCAATTGAGGCTTGTTTACAACTTCGCTTTTAACTACGCACTTGGCGTTAATATTTGCAGTTATAGCATTTGCACCTGTCAGAATCAGAAGCTCGCAAGTTGAGGACTAACAAGTGACCAAATCTTTGCGTCTACAGGTCAACATGTTTATTCGTCAGAAAAGTGGACAAATGTGGAAACGAGCCTTTATGCGAAATGACTGGAAACGTTAACAAACCGGTATCTTTTGGTGTTTCCGAAAATGACTGCAATAAATTTTTTGCAATATTTCATATACAAGTTGTTGCTTGTTGCATTGAAAACATTCATCAAAAATGTTTTTTCCACCTGATTTTAGTGATCACAGTTGCGGGTTATACCTACCAAAATCAGTGTTATCTAAGTTCTGAAGTACATTATAATCTAATCATTTGCGTCCTATCTGCATAGATATATGAATGGTATACCCATGCTTTAATCTTCATGCGATAGCTTTCGAAGCCGTATGCAAGCTTGTGTTTTTGAAAATAGATCTTGAGACCCTTGACACATACAAAGAGCACACGTTTGTGGTTTTAAAACCAGTGCGAAACCTCTTGGAGTAGTTTGAATTTCAGCTTAATATAATATTCTAATTTCTTCTTAGGTTGATTCATTTCACGCGTCCTCGACAGACTCTGGTTTGTCTGGAAAGTATCCTCCCCAACAAACAGGACCGGCGATGAACAGTTTCTCTTCTTACTTTGAAGGACAATCCAGGTTGCAGCTTAATGGCAACGCAATGTGGGTAACTTGCATTAATCCTGAGATGACTTCATTTATTGTGCATTTCCTATACCAGGCCTGTTTTCGCATTACTTTGCTTGTTTTTGGCAATGTGAACACGGTGCTATTGATAACCCAGAACCCATTGCAACCAAAATCCCTCATTTTAACCAGGGTACAACCTAATCTCAAAGCCACGTGGTCTTAAAACCACCGGAACTGTTCCCGTTGACCGTGCAACATGAAACATTGGTTTCGAGGCTAGGGTTCCATCGATAAACGTTTCACGAACAAACGCATCATCACGGACTCTAAATGAGTTGCATTCAACCTTTTGTCAAATGATATCACTTCCACTAAGAATCGGCTGTTTGCTTTGGCGTACTTACGGGAGTTTTCCCAGCAAGAGTTGACGCTGTTGAACATTTTGTCTAGCTGGTGAGTAGTTAGCCAAAGTGCAGTGAAGAACTAAAAATGTTTTGAAATATTTTTATAAACTCTCAGGGTAAATTCAATGCAAGTCAAAGCACTGTAGCATTCTTCGGTACCTTTTGAGATACGTTACTATTTTTTGCTTAAAGAGCTTTCACTAATCAATATCACTTTTATGCAGTCAAAGAACTCCAGGCAGTTACCCAGGATTGGACATCAGCAACTTTCAAACAGCAAGACCAGTAAACACTCCCGCACCTACCAACGACATCCCAATCTACCGCCAGCTTGCGGCCATCCCAAATCCGAATCAGGCCAGACTGATACACTCGCTTAACTTGTTTCGGGAAAGACACAGATTCCAAACCTTTGGTGCTGGCTGGCCCAGTGATTCAGCTCCACCAGCAGAAGACATGGCAGCCTCAGGGTGGTTTTATTTGGGCAATTTGGACAGAACTCAATGTTTTTGCTGTGGAGGCGTATTGCGAAACTGGAGAAGATTGGATAATCCGAACACTGAACATATCACTCATTTTCCGCATTGCAACATGGCACAAGGGTGTGAAAGTCGAAACATCCCAGACCTGGATAGACAGGTTAGTGGATGGTTGGATACAACAAGGAGTGAAGTTATCTCTTTGTTTTATTTGTTATCCTTTTTTATTATTTCTGATTGGATACAAGCTTTTCGTAAGTTGAACTTTTCTTAAGCCTCGTAAATTCAATTAGAATTAAATACGGATTAGATCCACCTGTTGTGTTCTCAATTTAACACACAAACATGAGTGATACAAATTATTCAGCGACTTAAATTTACATTCGCACGTGAACAGTCAGGTTGTAAGAAATGGGCAGCATTTTGACAAATAGGTTAAATTGTGCCAGACTTTCTCCGCTGCACGTTACGGTCTGTTGCAAACCACGTGATCGCCTGAGACAAAAAGCCACGCCAAAAGCGATGAGTTTGTTTTGTCAGTCAGAAATAGCGCCTAATGGCCGTTGCGATCTGGGTTCGTTGAACAGTGTTGTAGCTGTGTTTAGTGGAAGAGTTGCAATTATGCTAAATTTTTGTAATCTTCAATTTTA
>JGI24159J19872_10014395_pt1 | contig 10238 bp, 6 predicted proteins | sample Ectturendosymbi4_FD_19872 | JGI IMG/M metagenome (IMG submission 19872) | reverse complement strand
ATAGTGGGAAAGGTATATTTGTTTGATGTCATTATTTCTTCACAGCGTAGGTCCATCAGAGTTCATCACCTTGTGTTGGTACAGCTGGACATTAAGGCGTTAATATAAATTAACTTCCAAGTTGAAATTCTCCATCGGGGTAAGTTGAACCATTCAAGTCGTGCAATTGGTTCAACTCACCCCAATTGATCCAAGTCGTTAGTTGTTGTTTCTTTAATTTAGCTGCTGTTATATTTAATCATTACAATTATAAAAATTCCTTTAATAACAAAAATAAACCAGATCGTGATTCTGTTTTGGAAGATTTTATGACATCCGCTGTAGCAAAAAGCACTTTAAATTGAAAAGCTGCAAGCCAATATGAAGGTATTCATCGTATTTTTTAAACGATTCATTGACCGAAAGGCCTCAGTAGCGAAACATCTTTATGGTTATGATGCTCTCAGTGATGAACTCAAAATGTTCAGTGATGGAAAATGATTTGGCAAAACATGTGAAGGAACTATCAAAAAGGTTTTTATCAAAAAAGGCAATTGGAGCGATCGCCCCCCCTAAAATCTACGAAAGTTACTTTATTCACCATGATTTTGTACAATTCGGAAAACAGCATTCACGATTTTAAGGCCATTTTTCCATCCACTGTTTTGTCACAGCAGTGTTGTGATGTATACTTCATATCTCTTACAGTAGTTACACAGTAATGAGACTTGACTAACCAACTATTAATGAAATCTCCCGCCTAACCATACTGGCTTTATCTGCCCCTGCTGCGAGCTTCACTGGTAAAAGAACTCTTTCATATGTCACACCCATTGGGAGAATTGATGACATAATTGGAGAATGCGAAGGAAATTTTCAAGAGGAAGAAATGACCCTAAACAGGAAGAACAGCCGTCACTTTCAAGTTTGGTGACGAGTGCTCTTTTTAAAAACGTGTCATTGTAAAGATACTCCCGTTTCCAGAAGTCACTGGAACGACCAAAAGACAAAAGAAACATGTATTTTCACCGGACTTCAAAAGTCAGACAAATTTACTCTAGTGAAAGTAGGCCTACTCCGTCACTTCCTCATGCATCAATGGTTAGAAGCGTTTACGACGGATTTAAATATTTTTGAATACGTTCACGCAAGTGTAAATATTCCGACATTTCATTCTGCATTAGCTCGTTTTTGTGGCAGAGCTTTAATTTGGTTCAACTTTCCCCACGCATGGGGTGAGTTGAACCGCAAAAATGATGTTTTTAGTTTTCAATTTCTGCTAAGAATATAAAAGGCTATATCAGACAACCTGCGTGTAAATGTGTTAAATGGATTTAACTACCAAAAGCCCCAATTTTAAGTTTCTAGTGCCTTGCCTACACCAAAAGAGCAATGGCAAAAAATGGTTCAACATACCCCGTTCTCCCCTACTCACATTGATCCAGCTCAGTGTACCAGGATTGTATCAGAAGGAATGGAGCTTCTCTCTATTACACAAACTGTCCTTACTTCTCTCTGGTTCAGTCACAGCGCTCAAGAGACATTTTTATTGATCTGTTTTATTATCATGCCAAGCATGAACATCCGGCAGCACTACCTTGAAAAAGGGCTTGAATTTCCTATCAAAACTGGCCGTGTTCAAATGTAGAAAACACCCTTAACATACGAACCGTTGATTTACCTTTGCCTCAACAGAAACAACTTTTGAAATTTACGTCATAATGCAGCAGCGCTAAACGAAGAAAGACCTGGGCGGAAAATCGCAACTTTTGCTGAATGAAAAGCCACTGTACCCATTTTGGCCGCGGTACCACGCTAAAACACTCCCCCAGTACGTTGGCCCTGATTGGTTACACCTAAGACCTAGAATACTTCCCACATTCACAAATTATATACTCCAAAGCCGGGGAGATTAGAACACTGGATCAGCTACTGTCCTTACGCAGAAGAGTTGAAGGTGTTTTATATGAACGAGACAATCACCATTGTTTCTGGCCCAAAACAAATTCACAGGAGCATGGCAACCACGTCCACAGATTAAAATGGTTAAATGTTATATTTATGGGTAAAAAGCGCACAGAACATCTAAACGCGGCATCTTTTCAATCTGCCCTTCTGCGCTGGGTACGCAAAGTGGACGCTAGTTTTCAGCACACATCTTTCTAGTAGGAAGAGTGTCGATAAGCTTTTTCAGAGTCTGGTCATTACTTAAATATCAGATAAATTTCAAAATCTTGGATATTGCCAGATATTTTTTGCAATAAACGTGTCAGCTTTTGGAGAGAAATGTTCAGGTCTCGAGTCACGATTCAGGTCTAAAGGCCTTTCTACACTGGAGACGTGCCAGGAGTTGCCGTGCGTTTACAGTGTAGAATTACCCGACGCAATAAACTAACAAAGTATTACGCCTGGCAACTTCTGGCTCGTCTTCAGTGTAAATTGGCCTTTAGTTCCGGCTTTTGTGACTGTTCCGTTCTCGAAGGTTGAAACCGGTCTCGGTCTGCGGAGTTTACAGTGTCGACTACNTCATTGGTAATAACATCGACGAATTCGTTCGCACCATTTCCATGCAGACCTTCAACTAAAGAAAAGAAACATTTTCAAAAGTCACCAAATCAGCCGATTTTCTCCAGCAAAAGCGAACGCCGTCGCGCCAGCAGCAAACTTCTGCGCGACGCCGTCTTCGGCGGCTTACGAATCGCGGGCGACGACGACGACGCGTCGTGCGCTGGCGCGATCAAAGTCACAGCAGCCGCCTCGGAGCTCGCGGCAGGAGCGAGTGACGCAGCTCGACGCTTTGGTCTTCGAGGCTTCGCTTTCTCGGCGCGCTTCTCCGAAATCGCCCCAACACTCTTCACCTTTGTTGCGTCAGCATCGTCGCTGGGGTCAATGTTGTTTGAACTTTTGACCTTCTGTTGGCCCGCCGGTTTAGGAACGTGCTTTTCATCCGATGGGAGCTGCACCTCCGTTTTGACCCCCGTATTCCCGATTTTTCCTCCCTGTTGGCCCGCAGGTTCAGGACTGACCTTTTCATCCGATGGAAGCGGCACCTCCGTTTTGACCGCGGTATTCCCGGTTTTGCCCCCCTGTTGGCCCGCAGGTTCAGAAACAACCTTTTCGTCCGATGCAAACGGCACCTCCGTTTCGACCCTCGCATTCCCGATTTCCCCCCCCACGCTGGCTTTCACGGAACGAAGTGACCTTACCCTGACCTTGCTACCTTTCGGCGGGGTTTTGAAAGTCACTTCGTCGTCTTCCGAGTCGACCAGTATCTCTGCCTCTTCTGTGGTGTCGAGCGGGTCAGTGGTGACCGTATCTAGAAAGGACGACGCAACAGCTGAAGTTAATTGCGTTAAAGTGCAACAGCTTCCGTGACATGAACGGTTTTCCAATAAACTCTAGAACAGATACAAAATATAATTCGCAGTGGATTAGTAAGTGTGGAAACTAAGCTTCCTTGTTGCTATGCACACAATGTTGCAAAAGTGGGAAGAGCGAAGACCAACGAGTCATAGCAAGATGTGGTCCCCATGAAAGCCGAAAAAAACTGTAAATTCACAGACAACTGCCGCCAAACATCTCTCACGGAACAAGATGAGTGTTTGCGCCAAATTATAGCGAAAGGCATCTCTTATCAACCGTACAAACCTTGATCAGAGGATTTTCGAAGTCGTCTCGGCGGTTCAGACCAGTTTGGGTTGGTTGCCAACTGCGAAGAAGAACATTACGCTTCAGTGAAGTAGGTCGATTTTGCAATCGCAATCAGCCACGCATCGTTTGTCTTGCACGTGACAGAAGTGCACATGGGCAGTGACGTACGGAACGGAATGAACTTACGATGATCTCTAAGCTACTAACAGCAGATAATATCGGGATGATGGACACGTACCCGCTTGCCGAGTTCACATACATGCCGATGTTTGCGTCCTGCATGGTCCATTGCGGCCAGGGGTGGCTATTAGAATTTATGGCTCGAGGCAAACTCTCAGAAAGGAGCCCCCACATTGAAGTTTTTTCAAAGACCCTCTTTGGCACATAATTTTGCTTTATTTTGAAAAACGTACTAGCTGCTTCAGAGCTTTATTAAATGTGGCTCTAGAGTGTTTCGTAAGCTTTTTAACAAAACAACGCAAAAATAAAGTGCGAAACTCTCGAAGGGGAGGCCCGAGGCGACCGCTTTTTTTGCCTCCCCCAATATCAACACCTGTTTGCGATCGCTTGACTTTACCGGCCCAAGTTTCTGCCCAGTTTTTTTGCGTAAGCTTTTAACGCGGAAAACGCTTTTCCAAAGTACAAAAAACTATTCTGCCTCCAAGGTGTGTCAATAAGGTTTACTACTCACCTTAAAAAACCATCTAAAAACATATTATATATTATAGTTTGTCAGTAAATGATCTAAACACTAATCAAAAATAACTTTCTCACAAGAACAAATGAGGAATTTGAGAGCACGCAAATTATGCGTGACATTTTCGGCAACATACGCGCTACATAACTATTTTAATTTTGACAAACGCGCAGTATTCGTTGATTACTTGACGCCAATACAAGCTTCTAATGAGCGTGTGTACCCAATAATTTCGATTCCACGCGTGTTTCTTTTTTATTGAAAAGTTCTGATTTGGCGGAAAGTTCTGTTCACAGAGTAATTCCACAGAAAAAGATTGTGAATAGAAGTTTAAACAAGAGCTTGATGCTGGTTTAATTCGCTGTTAAGACATTTCAGTCGTTTGTCCTAAATACAGTGGTGCGCAAATTAATTGGGACACTTCACAAAATTCAAAAAATTTGTAGAAAATCGAATTTTTATTTTTGTACTGTGAAAACAACATTTTCAAAGGCTTTAATAATTTATGTTGTCTCCTTTCGCATTGACAAGCAACACGTGTGGGCATTGAATGTAACACGTTGGAGCAGAGATTTTGCAGTTCCTCATCATGATACCAAATCTGAATTATCCCCTCTATCAGCTTTGATCTGGTTGTGCAATCATACTTTTGCAACCTTTTTTTTAGGATTGCCCACACGTTTTCTATCGGACTGAGGTCTGAGGAATTGCCAGGCCACTCTAAAACACTTAACTTGCTCTCTTTAAAAAATTTTGCATCATTTTTTATGTGTGGCACGGCGCCAGATCCTGTTGAAAAATGCCACTTCCTTCAGGAAAAGTAACTCGAATAGTTGGAAGCAGATATTTGGTCAAAATTTCTTTGTATTTGATGGAATTCCTCATTCCTTTCACAAGGATTAGCCTTCCCGTACCTTTAAAAGTAAAACAGCCTCAAAACATCTTTTTCGGGGGTGTTTTGGCGCTTGCTCAATATGACAACCTTGGAGGGGTTCTCCCTTACTTCTTCGTACATATTGAGACCGATATCCTTGAACTTCAAAACGACTTTCGTCAGAGAATATACCCTGTCTTCATTGTTGTTGATCCCATTTTTTATGTTTTTTGCCCACTGCAGCCTTTTCTTTTTCATAACTGTTGTTAAAAGTTGCTTTTTCTTGGGCCTTCTGGCAATTCTTCCTCTTTCAATCAACCTTCTGATAGTTGATGAATGTACATTCACCCCCAGCAACTGACAAATCTCTTTTAAGGTCTACACTACTTTTTCTCGGATCTTTAACGCTGTTTCTTATTATCCTTTGGTCATCTCGAGCAGTCGTTTTTTTTCTGCCGGATATCCCCTGTCGCTGGATAGTGACGTCATCACTGTCATTGTTCCTCTTAACAACCCAGCCAACCGTGGATTTGGGCATTCTTAACTCCTTCCCGATCTCTCTCACTGACTTCTTAGCATGTTTACTTAAAGCCACAATTCTCGCTCGCTTTCTCGGAGTCAAATCCATTCTCAAAATAAGTGAATTATCATAAGCAACAAAATGCAAGAATTGTATTTTTAAAGTGGAGTGCTAATAATTAAGCTGAAANATTCTAAATAAACGATCAAATCTNCAGTACATATGACAGATTACCGTAGGAATGCACATAAATGCAGAACTAAATTGCATAATAGCATAGAAACTTAAACCAACCATCAAAAAAGATTAAAAAGTCAAAAAAAGTTGACTGTCCAAATTACTTTGCACACCACTGTAGCTTACAAACTTTCTGGCATTGTCATTTTCGGACATTTTTTGACCGAATTGACTTAATTTTTTTCGGCCATTTCAAAAAATCCGGTAAATAACCGAAAAAAAAACAGGTTCGATGCAGCAAGAAACGAGAAGCCAACACATCTGATCACAAAGTTTCAAAACAGCGTCACACGTGTGAAAATTAAAAGGTGAAAGATTATGCCGGCGTTCCAAGCCGGGAGTTGAATTCAAACCGTGGAGACTTAACAGTCCTGGGCTAATAAGTGGTAGTCAAGCAATTCGTTATGAAATTTAAAGCCGGCAAAGCGGACTGGCGACACAGAAGAGATCTTGTAAAAATGCAAACCAGTGCACAGCAGCGAACAAGACGCGGTTGTTCGACGGAGCGATCATTTCCGGCGCTTACGTTGGTAAAATCGTATTCGACTCCGAGCTTCTCCAGCTTCGATTTCAACCTGGACTGAGTAAGATTTCGGCGCTTCTCTCTGTTTTTAACCTTTGGAAACAAAGGACTTGGACAGTTACTCTTCGCAACTCAGAAGCCGCAAAAGGGTTCAGACGCGACAGGCGTGGAAACTGTCCGGTAATTTCTTTTCGTTTTTGTTTTAAACCAATGAGTTATTGCAGTACTATGCTCCGCTTTAAACAGATCTGTCGCAACAGATATCTATAAGTTCTGCCGGGTTTTCAAACAAGTTTTTCTAAAATGCGTTTTTGAAAGCAGAAAACATTGTGGCAAACGCGTCACGAAAGTACGCCATTTATCAACAAGTCATCCGTAGTCTATCGACACTGCACCGCGCACAACAAACAAACCTTTTCGGCATCCATGCTTTGGTTGTTGAAGCGTTGAATCGCTGCTTTTCTTGTGCACGGTTTGTAAAACTTTCTGTTCCATCCCTTGAACACATCCGGATGAAGTTTGTCTTTGGGAACAACTTCGCCTGTAAAATCACAGCTGATTAACTCCAGCCTGGCCTTTGTCACGGTTTTGCTGTAAACGAAACCAGGCTTCAGCCAATTACAAAAAGACTCAAACACTACCGCTTTAAAAACGCTGCATAAAATAAACCGAATTTTATTTGACAAAGACCCTGGTCCGGTTCGAGAGATCGACCAAACTGCGGATGTAACCGCGGGCAACATTTAATTATAATTATAAGACTTCAATCACAAAAGCGTAACTGCGTGCAATAAACATTACCAAAATTTTGAAATGAGAAGGATGAGCCAGGTAACTGCAGGTAAAAGCTGATACAACTGTTGTATAACTCTAGACTGTTAAATTACGAAAGTAATTAACGTGCGTTTTTTTTATTATTTCTGAGCAACAAAATGGCGATATTTCTGTAAAATGCGTATGATTTGTTTGGAAAACAGATTCAAATCTGAACAGGTGTAGACACTAGACAGTCTGACACTAAAAACACTTGCAGACCAAACCAACAACTTGCTTAATACGTACATTTAAGTGATTTCTCGAACATAAGGTAATTGTTCATTGTTTCGGCGACGACCTTTGCCACCGCGTCGCATTCAAATTCAATGTAAGCATAACCTTTCGGACGTCCAGTCTGAAACAAAAGCATCGTCGAAATGCAACAAATATCAAACGTAAACGGACTTGCGACATGAATTTTCACAATGAACCAGAGTTTTGTTTAAATACAGCTGCGTTATGTGGAGTTATCAGTTCAATTATCCAGGCAGTATTTAGGTCAACATCTTAAAAGTTGATGTGCTGGTCTTGAGGCAAGATTTCATCCTGGCAAGCGTAACACGCAATTGCAATGTTTTGGTGAAGTGACCCCCACTTTTGCGCGCCAGTGGCGTAACGACGCCTTGGTGCAGTCTCAATTTATGTTCGTGTGGCCAACTGCTATGCAAACAGCATAGCAAGTGCTTCAAATACAGTGTGCACTGCTTGACCGAGGACAGACGCAAGATCACTGCATCCAAGAGATTAACAGCAACGACGTCCTGATAAGACACCTTACAGCTTCGTGCGTCACAAAACAAGAAACTTATAAGCCTGCAAGCCATTCACTTATTTCCATACCTGATTTCCTGTCACGATGGTCGCGGGGGCAGCAACCCTAGCCTAGGAGGACTCACAATGCCTCACCGTTTTCAGCAATCTCTGATAGTTCTGCTGGCTCCACGCTAAGACGGGACCAAGCCAGGTCAAAGACAAAATCACACCACCTGGTCTTTGGTCGACCTCCGGGCCGCATTCCCGTGGGGGTCAGTAGCGTAACTGACTGGGAGTAGGGGTGCAAGCTACCTCTAAAAACGAGCCCTCACTTAGCTTATATTTCGCCTTTAGTGTTCTTTGGCTTTTATTTCATACTTCAGATACTCTCTATTAACTGAATAAAAGAAGAATATATGCAATTAACCCCCTAAGGGAGTGCCAAAATTGTTTCTCACACTGTTATCAAACACTTAGAATGCCTTCACGCCCACTCTCATACATTCAAATTGCTTTTCACTGCCCCACACACTTTCACCTGCAAGTTTATCAGTTTAATGGAAAATAAGCTCATTTTAAATTCTATAATACTGCATTTATTCGATTGTAAGCTGCGGCTTATAAAGCTTTTTTTTCATCATTTCGTGTGGCTTAAAACCAAGGGCGGCTTATATTTTTCATTTCTTTACCTTATCGAAAGGTATAGATGATGCTTAGTCTTGCCTTGGCTACGTTTTGTGGACCAAACTCTTTTCACATTCTATTCGCTTCAGCATCACGTGCACATCCGCAATAGAGGAATTATGATGAACAGAAGGCAGTTGTGGTGGTGAAGCTTCATCATGGGCGCAATTTTGTTGTAAAATGTGGGGGACAGCTTGGTGTGAAAACAATGTGTCATCGGGTCGATGCAGAAGTGACGTTTTATATGTACAGATTCCCAATCTTATTTCTAGAGGTGTTTTGAAAGCAACACTAATCACGCTATGTCCTTGCAGATGATTTAAATAATGAAATACTTAAATTTGTTGCTGGACACGCTACTGTAGTTCAGCCTGTTTTCATTAATATCGTGTTTGGATATGATCAAGCACAGCAATATAGTAGAACACAGCTGTCAGTTGGAGTGCATAAAATGCTGAATCGCATTGGTCGCACGTGCATATAACTCTTACAATAGAAAACATAAGTTTTCATGCATTTTGTAAGAATTTCCGTTTTTTGAAAAAGCTACAAATCTTTTTAATGCTACTGGCCATCATCCATGCAGGTCCACGCCTACCAAAATCTCCACTGATATCCTCTTACCAGCAGTAAAAACATTTGGCCTAAAATTAGCGTAGCCTACTTCACAAAATGATTTCAATCTATTTTTACTTTTGGTGGGTAGAGGATGTATCCTTTCAATCTCCCCTTGTTGGGCTCCGCCTACATACCCACACAGAGTTGTAAAAGGGCCTTATTTTGAAGCCTGAACCTGGCCCAAGCCCGAATCCGGCTCGAGCCTGACATTTATTTTTGAAGCCAGATTTAGGCCTGAATGCCAAATTTACCAAGAAAGTTAAGATATGCGCAACTGTGAAGTAACAAAAAACGTTGTGTGCAGGTGTAGCTGCAGGTACACAGTTTATCACACCGAAAATAGCAACCACCTTGAACAAAACATTGGCATAAACTGACACAAACGTAGCATGTTAGTCAACGATAATACTGCGGAATATAATGTTTCTCAAAAAAAAAGAAATTATCACGAAACTATCTACAATGGCGCTATAAGTATGAAAGAAACTTTTTAGGATAGCTCTATAGAAATGAAAAGCCGGATTGTAGGCTTCGTAAAACAAGCAAAGAATCGCATGAGTGATTGATCTTTTGGACACAACGCCATCGCGTGCTAATTTCCTCACTGTTGTCGCCTTCTCAAAAAGAGTGTGAGACTAATCCGAGCAGAGAAGAAAAAAACGCAGCTGTTTGCAAATAGAATGAGCTGAAGAAAAATCACTGGTGCTTCCCACTAAAGTGAAGTAGACATCAATTAAAAATCTTTCAGAGACAAGGAATGACTTACGAATTGTTGCTTGAAATTGTTAGCATGAAAAAACTGAATAGTTTATTGTACCGCAACTGTAGTGTAAACTTTTTCACTGTACCGCCCGAACTAACTAGAGTTGGCATGCTAGACTTTTTC
>JGI24159J19872_10014393_pt1 | contig 10238 bp, 5 predicted proteins | sample Ectturendosymbi4_FD_19872 | JGI IMG/M metagenome (IMG submission 19872) | reverse complement strand
AGAAATGAAAACATACTTTGAAAAAATTTTGCTAAAGAATTATTGATGTACCATTCTAAAAGTTTTATATCGGCGGTTCCCAATTATTGATGTACCATTCTAAAAGTTTTATATCGGCGGTTCCCAACTTCCAGGTGGTACGCGAGCAGCTTTCGAGGTGTATGCGCAGTTTGTCAGACAATTCAATGGCCTCCATTATTGCAAATTGCAACTGTACCAAATTACACATTTCATCGCAGTATTCAATCACCGTTTAATTACCAACGCTCACATAACTTAAACAGCGATTGTTGCTTATGTTGAAGAGTTGCAAACCTTAAATTACACTGTTTTTCATTGATGTATTAGTATGTTTTATTAATTACAAGTACATTTGAGCAAGATATGTTCTTGTAGAACAGGTGCCGGTGGTGCACAGCGACAGTAAAGAACACTTGTGGGTACGTGATCAGGACAATGTTGAATATCACAGCTTTAAGTGAAATCTACGCTGATGTGTGAAATTCCTGATGTATTTTTGTATCTTTTCAAACATTGCCGTTACCGTCGCTCCCTTTGTAAAAAATAGAGGTAGCTCTGCAACCGCTTGTCTAATTTTACCAGGGTTCTCTCCTTGATATAACAATGTTGCTATTGAAGATGTAAGGTGATTATTGCCAAGGTGTAATCAGATTTTTTTGTATTCAAAGTTCTATATCAGCTATGTCAGAAAAATTTGTGAAGTCTTAGGTTTTGTCGCTTCGAAGGAATGCTGCTGCAACGCTGCATCACACCAAGCACAATATACAGCACACAGAAAAAGGAAGAGTAAATAAAAATGAGGAATCGTCAAAATTTTTCGATGTATTTGTCGAACTATGCATTTGTTGTTGCCAAAAAGTGGCTGACCTTTCCAAAAATGGAAGTAATCATTATTAAATTTTGTGAATATCTGATTGCAACAGCATTTGGAACAAAACTTTTGGTTTTTGACATTTTATCGTTGTTTTTTAAAAAACTTTGCTCTGCATAAATTAGGGGGATTGCTAACCAAGCATAGTGCACGTCGCAAAGGTTTATAAAAAGCATAGTAAGTCTTCTTTGCAACCCCATAATCACGGTTTTACTCATCATATTCACCCAAGTTGCTTTAAATTTAACGGTATATTTAACAGAAAAGCTTCCACAAGGAAAATTATGGGTAAACGACAGTGTTGAGAAAACTGCATTCCACAAAGCCAAAAGGGATGGGTCTTGTAGGGAAAATAGTCGGAGAAGCTTCATGTAATTACCTTTTTACAGTGAAAAACATAAACATATCATTGCAGATACCTGCTATACTGCTCATCAAGTCATTACATTCCTGCTCAGAATTTTTTAGCCGTGTCAGCAGCGTTAATTCAAAACCGTTGGCCTTACGTGTTCGACTCCGATAAGGGTGTGTGCAGTCAGTGTCACCACTCCTCTTCATCGTAAGTCTTACTCAGATAGACACTAAGCACCGAATCGACGAGGGTGTCATTATTGGAAACTGCAGGATCGACGTTTACTCCTTTCAGATGATTTGGTGCTAACTGCATCTTCTGAACAAGCCTTCAATATGCACTTGATCTGTTTGGAGCTGCGTCAGATCAAACCGGAATGGAAATGAGCACTAACAAAACCGAGGCATTATATCTTTCCAAAAACGCAAGCCAGAGTACGGTGCAAATAAGCGGCAATACACTGCAGTAGGTCAAGTTCAAGTATCATTATAGGGGATATTTACGAATGACGGGAAGTAGAAAGAAGACATTGATACACAAATTGGTAAAAGCAAGCATAGCGCTGCGTGAGCTTTATTGTTCCATGGTCACAAAACGGTAGCTATCAAACACTGATTACCTTTCCTTTTTAAATCTGTCCTTGTTCCGATCCTCACCTATAGTCGCAAATCTTGGGAAATGACCGAAGTATGTAGCCCACTATCTCAACTTCAAGCGGCAAAGATCTTTTTTCGGAAGAATTCGCGGCGTGTCGCTTCGCGACCAAGTGCGCAGCTGTTAAATGTGTAAAGCAATGAATACCGAGCCGCTTCTCCAAATGGAAAAACCCCAGTTGCAATGGTTCGGCGTTTGTGTCGTGTGCTTTGAGACGATCTTTTCACGTACGTTTCGGCCGTGTGACCAAAATGTCCCAAGAAAGGTCGTTGAAGCGAGTCTTGTTGGCGACTCCCGCAGGACGACTGACCCAAAATCAAATCGATGACCAGGTGGCGTGATTAAATCTACGACCTAGTTTGGTAACATCTCAGTGTGAAACCTGTAGAACTATTAGAGGTTGCTGAAATCCGTGAAATGTTTCGAGATGTCTTGGAGCTGGAAAAGTGGGTTTGATAAGTGAAGTAAAACCAGTGGGAATAAGCTGCATATTCTACAACAGCATTGCTGAGTTCTCCTTAAAGTGCTTCCCTAGACCTAAACAACAGCCATTCAACATTCCAAACTTTTAATTTCCGTTGAAAATCTTCGTGTTTCGCATTGTTGACTGGAAATCATTGTTGCAGATAACCCAGCTTTTGCTGGCTAAGTGCGATGGCATGCGGACCAACAGCACCGACAACACGTAATATTACACATTTCAAAGTTTTATTGCCGAGTTAATGATTTATTCCATTTCCAAGCACGCAACGGGCGAAGTGTGGAAAGAGTAGTGACAACTCAAATCACTTTGAGGAGCATGCCACAGCTACCGAAAAAAACAAAACGAAGCACTTTTGAAATGCCATAACGGATTTATTTTGAAACAATTTCGTGTTGCTTCTAACGCTGCAATTACTTTTTTTAAAGTCTCTAACACAGGTTCAAGTCTCTTCCACGTAAATTACTCTGGTAAGTTGAACAACAGCTGGTAAAAAAACGGAAAGTTGACTGTATTTAATATTTTGTAAAAGTATTACAACTTGATGAAAATCAATTGTTTTTATTGGTTTGTTCAGTGGATTTTACCCTTGTGTCAGTGGAAGTACGTATATATGTAGATCTTGAAAAATGGTATAAATTCTAATACCTGGCTTCGACATTTACGTAAAATCCATGCCAGCAGCTGTGCAAACAATCAACTTTTTTCTCAGAATACATTGGCAACGTTACCTGCTATGCCAAGGCAATCGCGGCCATTCCTGAAAATCTGCCCTGATCTTTTCAGGTTCATTACTATTACAAACTACTTATTTTGGACTCTCAGACNAAGAAGGTTTTGACCTTCGGTAACATTTCATACAAAGAAATGGACCAATCAAAACACTTCGCAATGCTGACTGTCAACAATCAATATCCTGCATGTNAAGCTTGTCCTCGTGCCCATAGCTGCTGTCTTCCCCATTTTCGAAACCCATTCTACATCAACAATAAGAATGATCGGTTTATCAACCTTTTTCAAGTCAGCGTAGTCTTTCCTGAAGACTTACAAAAATCATTGAAAAAACAGTTTACATCGCCCTTTATCTCCATTCGACGGTTACTGTGGGAAGAAAATGTTCCATACAATTTTGGAACATGCTTAAAATAGTAAATTGGATGTTTGTAAACAACTGCACTGGCAAGCTATGGCAATTTTACAACTTCGAAATTTAGTTTTAACCGTTATTTGCATGAAAATATTGTTCCCTATAAACAAGCCTTAACAAAGGTTTACTGATCATCAATTTTTTTGACATGCATTTGGTTTGAAAGTTTTGAAAAGTTCGGAGCCGTCTTTTCTGATTCTTTTCAGTTGCCAGCAATACGAAGTTTAAAAAATCGCGTTAAAATATTTCGCTTGCGGGGCAGAGCTCTCCCGTCGCTAAGCTGAAAATATTTTGGAAATTTGCCACTGAGGACCAGCTATACACGCTTTTATTACAGTAAGCTACACTATGTACAGTGGCGTAGCCAGCCCAAAATGTTGAGGGGGGCGGAAATGTTTGATTTTAAACGATAAACCTTATTTTGTTTACAAAAACGCCTTTCAAAGCACAAATGACTATATTTTCTAAAAATTGGGGGGACATGGCCCCTTTGGTCCCCTGGCTACGCCTATGACTATGTACATCATTGTTTTTAAAACTTTTTAAGGTAAAGGTTACGGATCGGAAGAATTGTTTGCGTGTGCTTGATTTCAAAGGCTTCTTTGTTTATTTTCAAGCATTTCACGTGTTTGTTGAATAGGAAGTGAGCTTTAACGAGTGTTTGCTTAGCCAAGTGTGCATTTTTTCTTGAATTTGATGAATTTATCCAAGTGGAGCCAAGTCAAGGAGATCACCAGAACAAGAATAAAATCAAATCATTCGAATTAAGCACTTGGCGTGAAAAATTCCAGCTGTTTATTGGAATTGCAACAGAATTTCCATTCTTCAATGACGGATTTGCATGAAGCTGCAGCCTGTGGCGACATCGAGCGGCTGCAGGATGTTTTGTCACAGACAAAAGTTGATATCGACAAAAAAGACGAAGACTGGGAAGATCGCACAGCGCTGTTCTGGGCAGTTATAACACAGCACGCAAAAAGTGTGAGGATATTGCTTCATGTAAGAAGTGCAACAAATTGAGCTTTACCAAAGTGATTTGCAGTCAGCTTTATTGGCGTGACTACCCGAGAAAAAAAATTGGCAATTCCACTTGTTTCCAAAATATCTGCAAACACATTTCGCTTAATTGGCTTTATTCACCATTGTCACACAAGAGAAATTTAGTTCAGCTGCTGAACAAAGTTGAGTGCTACTTATGCACGCGGCAAATACAAACATGCAATGCATTCTTTGAAACGTTTGCAGTTAGCCTGGATTTGAAACCTGAACAAAAACTCCACAGTTAATGGGTGTCAATGGTGATATAACTTGTTTAACGAGGTCAGAGATTACCATGCTTACAGTCATGGGCGTCGGAAGAGGGGGCAGGGGGGACTTGGCACCCCATGAATTTTGAAAATTTCAGAAAAAAAGTCATTTTCTCAACTTCGAGTGGGAAAAAACAAATTTCACCACTTTTGGCCCTCCCCTGGAAAAAATCCTTCCGACGCCCATGTTTACAGCAAGCATTATACTAAATTTGATTAAATAAAATCCGTTGCAAAGTCAAGTCGCCTACGTCTGTAAATGCAATTCTCATCACATGACGTTGTAAGAAGCAAACACATCTGAAATTTATAATATTGAATTTCTGCGGAATTGATGCTGTTAAATTTAACAGTCGAGCTGATTCCGTAATGGAACCGTTATTTGATGCATTCGCAGGCAGGAGCTGACCCAACTGTGAAAAACTGTGAGGAAAAGACAGCTGCTCATTATGCTGCTGAAAGTGGACACTACGAAATTCTGAAGCTATTGATTGAATACGGATGTGATATTTCGGCCAAAGACAAGTAGGAATGGTGGTTTGAAATAAAAAGTATCTATTAGAAACAAAAGTTTGGGAATAGTTTCAAACAGCATTTTTGCTAAACTTCAGAAAAAAATTGTGGGATTTTTTACAGACACCAAGACACACCTATGGATTATGCTTTAATTTACGGAAATTTGGAATGCGCACAATTAATAAGCATGGCGCTCAAAGGAGAAATAAGGTAAGCGAGGATAATTTATTGAAATCATCCTTCCGAAAATCAAGTTCGAAAACAGAAACAGACCCTGTAGTTATAATTCCTTAGACGATTTATTCCAACTGCTCTACGGTTTGTTTACGTTTTTACCATTTAACTGTTTAGCTATATTATCCGCGAAATATTGTAACAACAGTACAGAAATTCCCGAAGAAATGCTTGAAATAACAATTTTTGCTTGTAAAATATTACAATTTTACATTTTGTTGCGTAAGCGTGGCAGCATTAGTGCTGACATTTCTGTGATATGTGTTAAGGCCTGGAACTTCAGGCACTTTTGCGGTGATGCCTTGTAGGTTCTGAACAAATATATTTTTAAAATAATCTTGTCCAATTTTCCCTTCTGAGGAAATTTTTGTGGTAAAAAAGTTCGGAAAAATTTCAAAGCAAGTCATATCAGACCTGTCTCGTCTGAAATTTTGGGTTGCTAACATTTATAAACAGACATTTAAGGCTCCCATTTTAAACGATAATATCAGTGGCGTCGTTTGGGTGTGGCGCGCGGTGGAAGGTGATTTCAGCTCCCTCAGGCGACGCACACATCGGGGGCTGCGGTGCCTCAATTTGCATTGCTCTCCTAGAGGTGTTGTCTGTTGCAGAAAAATTGGACAGGATGTCCTTGAACTTTTGCAATCTTCTGCAAAACATTCCAGTTTGCGCAAAAATTTCTTGAAAGCTGTGCAAAACTACATTGACGACCTTTCCTAGTTTTGATGGTCTATTTAACTTTTTCTTGTTGACACTGCCTGGAATAACATTCTGCACCCTCGATTGCCGCTGAGCTGATAGAAGCGTTTCTAGCGACGGGCCTGCGCCTTGTAATCCGTGTTTGTATTCAATGACGTCGTAGATGCATCCTTATTTTTGCAAGTGCTCTTTCAGTTAGACGTGGTGCATGCAACGCATTTATAAGTTACACGCTTGTTTGCAGGCCCGTAACTACGAGGGGCGCAGGGGAGACCAAGCCTTCCTAGAAAAATTTTTTCCCCGCCAGGAGAAATTATTTGGACATAGTTTAAAAAAATTTGGCCTTTCTCAGAAAATTCTTGGCTCTCACTGGTGTCCCAAGCTGGTTACGGGCCTGCTTGTTTGGTTTGAAACCTGCCCTGATCAATGCACGTGAGAATTAAGTCCGCAGGCAAAATGGCAGATTGAAACTAAATCGTTTTAATGCAGTAGGCTAACATTAGTTCAAAGTGTTGCAAACATTCGTTCAGCCGGAAAAAGACGACGAGAGAATGGTTGGAACCGCACACAACTTCAGTCAACGAAGAATCCGGAGCCGGCAAAAAGCACAGTTTTGCGTCACTGCTGCAAGGACTTCGGCAGAGAAACGAAATGGATGAAGCACGCAGACGAAGAAAATCAGGAGCGACGAAGCATCGACGATAAAAACTTTATTACAAGCGTGCAATTTGAATCGAAATCGCAACTAACTCTTACACAAGGACTGCTTCACCAACCTATTGAATGTTATTTTATCCTTGCATTGGGATGGAAAAATGTATCGGCTAGTTGCGAAACTTCATACCATATTATACTAGCCATACTGCAGTAGAAGCCAGCATGGGCAACCCTTACGTTACCGAGGAAACTCCTAGAAAATGTCACTGCTTTGTAAGTTTTCTACAAAATTGCTGAAGAGACAGAGTTCTCAGAAATGAAGCAATCCGTTAATTCAGTCAGTTTGCATGTTCTTGTTTGTTTTATTAGTAATTGACTAGGTGTTTATTGAAACATTTAACTGGGAGCCACTCTTTTGTCATTTTACAAGATGCTACATGCGAGAAATTTGTGAGGAAGTGCGACACGGACTTCTTAAATAAAGTTTTAAACGCAAAAAACTCTGACTGAAGCAGGTTGTTTGGTTCCAGAGTTTATGAGAAATTATCACATTAGGCTGTGGTTGGTAAGAGAGTTAGTGATACGACAAAAACGTTGACAAATGCTGCAATCTGCATTATACACTATTGTGTTGAAATATTTGTGCAGGGTGGAAATCAGAGGCTGAATGAATCGTTACCGTTCCACTTTCAGCCACCGAGTCTTAAGAGTAAATTGCGTTGTAATTCCTCTTCCCTTAACAAACGGTAACCTGTGCAAGGCATACTTCGATAGTTGATTCCTCTCTTGAAGTCAACCGGCATTATGAATGGGCCTCTAATAGATATCTAACGGTCTGACCAAAAACCCTCGGCCAAATCACGCAGCTTTGAAAACAAAGGTTTGCAAATAACGACGAAACGCTTTACCATCGCTGTTCTGACGGGATTTAAATTGGCTCTGCGAAGGATACATCAGCTCACCAGATATTAGTACACCTGTCGTGAAATGTAAAGCGAATATTGATTCAATAGCTTACGCAGGCGCGGATTTACCATTAGGCTAAAAAGGCTTAAGCCTAGGGCCCCCGATTTCGGGGGCCCAAAAATTTTAGGAGTGAGGACAATTTCCAGCATTTCTGTAAGCAATTATATTTGAATTTTTATTTTGGTTCAATGCACGTTTTTATACTATGCCGCTGACAAAAGATCTCTATAACAAAAGAATGAGCGCGAAGGATTGAAGTGAATGACGATGAGCATTCAATTTTTCTGATGTTGAGAATTGGTTATTGTTACGTATAATGTGTGGAACCAATGGCCTGAAACCATTTGTCAGATTACAGGAGGCCAGTGAAGGTACTCAATAAATATGCAATGGGAGTGTGGTCAGATAACTTCACCGCTGCTTTTTTCGTTGGTTTCATTGTGACTGTTTTTGTTCCTGATATCGATGGGAATTCAGAATAAAGTAATATGTTTATGAATTGAAACAACTTGTTCAGTGAACGTAACGAGCACGAGTAGTGCTAATTTGTATGACATCAGTCGTCGCAAACCATCCACAAGGGCCTCCAATTTAAAATAGCCCAGGGTACCGAAAATGAAAATTCGCCTCTGAGCTTACGGGTCGAATGCACGTTACGCAGGGGCGGATCCAGGGGGGGGGGCGATTGCTCCTCCTAAAACCCACAAAAGTCAAAAGTAGCTTTATTCACCATGATTTTTTACAATACGGAAAACAACATTCGCGGTATAAGGCCGTTTTTCCGTCCTCTGTTTTGTCACAGCAGTGTAGTAAAGTATACTTCATCCTGCTCATAGCAGCGAAGCCTTTATGAGACTTGACTACTAAATATTACTGAATCCGCCCCTGACGTTGCGGTAGAATAACGTCTCTTAATGCAGAACAGCCACAGCCAGGATTTATTCGCGGTGATTAAACTGACAACGGAACGAACGTTATGGCAGCCAGACATGAGGTACGGTTGCTGTATCGCTTAAAAGTTTCGTCATCCGACTTGAATATCATTGACCCTAAATAGACGTCATGGTTTAGTGTTGGCGCATGTTACTCTAGAAAATATCAGTTGCAAGGGAATATCACGCTTGCGATTAACCAGGGAAGGGTCCAGGGAGGGCGATCCTCCCTAAAACCCACAAAAGTAACCTTATTCACCAGGATTTTAAACAATTCAGAAAACAACATTCGCGATTAAAGGCCGTGTTTTCGTCCACTGTTTTGTCACAGCAGTGTTGTGAAGTCTACTTAAATCTCTATCATTGTTGCGAAGCCCTTATGAGACTTGACTACCAAATATTACTGAAATCTCCCCCCCCCCTAAAATTACTGGCTGGTATCCGCCTCTCCGATTAGCCAGGTTAGCACGTCACGTTCAACGCAATAACAACTTTATGTTAAGTAATTCCTAACTCACAGAACTTGGAATATCTGTAGCGACAGAGCTTTCGAAAAGTTGGAAGATATTTTTGATGTGGCAAGTAGCACTTCGTTCAACATTGTTAACCTAAATGCAAAACGTAAAAAAATGTTGTTTTCGCCCCGCTGCACCCCTGCTAATGAGTGTAGGATCTTGGTGAAAATGTGTAGACATGTTGTCAGGAGATGCGCATTGGTGAAGAGAGAAAGGTGCATTTTGTCTTTTTGATTTTTGGTTGAATGAAATTAGTGCAAGTCACACTTCTGAGTGCAACTGACTTTGGTTTTCAAAGCAAGCATGTTCATCTTATGAAGTTTGCGAATTTGCCTGTGCGGTAATATCGAAAATTTAGGAATTTTGGACGCTGCAAAAAAGGAAAGTGGTTAGTTATGTGATTGAAATGGTTTTGCAAGCTTTTGGTTTCCAATGCAGCAGGTCGGAAACTGTGGATGTGGAGGATTGCCTGTCATGCAAAACTACGAAATTCCTGGACGAAAAATTAAGTTTTGGAAGTTTTTTGTGAAACAAAATTTTCAATAGTCCCCAGTGATTTTTGTAAAGTGTGGACAGTTCACTTGTTAGCGTATGTTTCGTGTAGCCTGCTTGTTTTTCATTGCTTTCAAGTAAGAAGACTTTGATGTGGCACATGATTATCAAAAATGGATGGCTTGCAAATGATTTGTGACAAATTTTGAATAAGGGTTAATCAGCCAAACCATTTTTCAGAAATATGTGGGCCTATGCGCTTTGAGTTCAGAAGTGGGGAATGCTGCTTTAAAACAAACGGTGCTATTATTGTTTGTCAAATGCAATCGTGGTGCTGCAGCCACTGAAGAGAAATTTTTCTGAGTTTTGTGGTCTTTTCTCATATCAAGCGTTA
>JGI24159J19872_10014389_pt1 | contig 10238 bp, 6 predicted proteins | sample Ectturendosymbi4_FD_19872 | JGI IMG/M metagenome (IMG submission 19872) | reverse complement strand
TAGACTATTTTTTGTTTAATATATAGAAAGGTTAAGTATTTCCCTATGACAATCTGGAAAGAGAAAAATGAATAAGGTCATCGATAAAGGTTTTAGATGCTGCCGCTTTGTTTCAACAATTGTGAAACACCCTGTAGTTGTTAGGTACAGCAACAAGTTACATCATACTTCCCTCAGAATATATCAGCTGGTAGTGGTCCTGACGTTTGGGACCCTTTTTATTCTCCAACATTAACAACTAGAAGCTTCAAGAACAGATAACTAATACGGCAAAGAAATAAGATAAAGGCTGAATTGAAAAGATCAAAAAGTGTTTCAGAAGCAATACTGCAAGACAATAAACCATTTGATCTCTTGGAATGGCGGACAACTTAAATGTTATCCAACTAGGTATCACCATCAGAATGAATGTTTGAGAGCAAGAAAAGAAGTAACTAATGATAACTAATCAAACTAATTTTGCAAACTCTGATGAATGTGCATCGAAGTTTTGAAGTGCATCAAAATTTCTAACTTGTATTGCATCACGCCTCCACTGCATACTGTTTCCAAGCAGTGCATAAGACTAGATAATGCAATTCTTAACTAATCAGGTTCGACTGCGTAACCGATTGCATTGCACTACAGGGCCACAACCAGCTGATATTTTCGGGGGGCAAGATGATTGTAACTGGTTTTGTGCCTAACAATTAAACATGTTTTTGAATATTTGGGGGATTTCCCGGTTGCCTCCCTGGTCGCGGGCCTGTCGCACTAACATGTTACGGCATTGGAATACATAGCAGTGACGAACTACAGGGTTGTAATCAGTGATGCATTAAGTCCAAGTAGCACTTACCAATATGCTGCTATAGCAACTGTATGTCGCCATCACATGGCTGTGCGAGAAAAACGTAACGCCACAGTCGGCAGATGCACTTTTGATCCTCGTCGTCACTCATAAAAGTGATGACGCCGACAAATGCACCTGCAAATGTTGACATAACTTGCTGTAACTTGTTAGAGGAACCACAGTAATAGAAATACGTGATCGCCGCGTGGTGTGATCTCCATGCCTCGTCTTGCCAGAAAATCATTGTGACGAATGTACCTTCTTCTCTTTGCTGTAACCAATCATATTTCGACAAGTGCAGCGATCAACTGGTTATAAATATAAGCGCATTTTGCCTTTCTGATTGAATTGCGGTCATTCCAACACAACTGGCTGTGGTCAGAAGACCAGCTGCAACGAGGAATTTATCCAACAGACACAGTTAGGATAGGTAGTTATTTTGTCGAAGTGGACACGTGCTTAAATTAAACATGTATATAACAGAGTGCCGTTAAAATTTTTCATGGAGGGAATTGTTTTTGAACTCCTAAACCCTGGTTTAATTGTTAATTATGCCTTTCCGATTTTAGCCTTTCGTAAGAACGAATAAAACAGGGCGATTGTTGTCGCTAGTAGTAGTTGGGATACTTAAATTGATCATTTAAGTACTAGCTAGAGCAGGGGCGGGCAACCTTTTTCGGTTTGCGTGCCGAAATCGGCTAAATCAATGACAAAATTCTTCCGCGTGCCAACCAAAATTTGTGAGAACATACTACTTGACATCNTTAAAGGTGTGTGTGAAGAGCCTTGAAGAAACGATACAAATTCACCCAAACAGTGAAAACACAAGATAACCAAATTTACATTTATTCACCTTGAAAACAGCGCCCAAACAAAAACAATGTGGCAGCGTGGGTCCCCCCAATTGGGGGACATGGTGTGCGGCTGATACGGCTCTGTTTGTAGCCATATGGCATCAAAAGCACATATAGGTTAAATTAAATAACGGATTGTTAACAAACGAAAATAAAGATATGGACACCGAGTTTCATCAGATAATACTGCGACTTGTAAGTTATTAACTCTTTCATTTGAAGGGGGGAGGCCTCGCTCACGTGCCAGACAGAAGTTCTCGCGTGCCAAGTTCGGCACGCGTGCCAGGGATTGCCCACCCCTGAGCTAGAGTATAGTGTTTGTCTTGTGTAATTTCTAGTTGTTTAGCCATGAATAAACTTTTGTTGACGCCAAAAGCTTGTTTAAAATCTAAGTAACGTTTGACAATTCGAAGAGTGACACAAATCTTTTTACATATGTGCTTGTTATGCAGTAGATCACTAGAAGTCAATCTGGAAATTGACAGCACGCTTCCTCAAGCCAACTTTCGACGACCGTTATTCAAATTCGCCATAGAGCCAGGCATCGACCATGCAGCCAACATGAGTATTTGGAAGGAATGCAGTAGTGCAAGTACGTTGAGTAAAGGATGCAAGGTTAATATAAATGTTACGTACTGCCCTACATGATATTATTTTTTCAGAAGCATCATTTGTTAGTAGAAACCAGTGGTTCCCAACTTTTTTGCCTATATTTCTGTTTCGGAGACGCCAGGACTTCGACAAACAAACTTTAATCAGGCTCGACTGGTGGTAAAAAGATAAAACACTAAAACACTTGCCAACGTTTCGACATCTAAATTTCCTTCGTGCTGTCCAACCGCTTGAGTCGTCATACTGTTGTTTTTACCGTCTTTTCTTTAATCAGCATTTGGTAATATAAAAATCTTGTGAGTTAAAAAGTGAACTCTATCTCACGTGAGGAGCTTAAAACGCCAATACATTGGTTTAAACATGCTTTGGACCCAGATCTCGTCAATTGGCCTCAATTCCCCTTAAAAGTCAAATTGCCACCCTGTGTGGCATATGCCCAACGTTGGGAACCACTGATATAAATGTTCCCCTGTTAATAAGCATCAAGTAAATGCCACGAGGTGATGAAATAGTAATCATAAGCCCTTTAAAACAGTGGTTTCCAAACTTTTTCTGATCGTGTACCATTTGTAGATCCCTTGCTGTCACCACGTACTACCTTGTTCGGGGAAAACCCAATCTGCCAAATATCGTTAGAACAAAAGCTTGGAAAACCATAATTGACACAAATACAACATAAACAAAATGGCTATAAGAATTATAACGGCCATTTTTAGAAATCAACAAGGGAAGTATGCTGCACAAAAATTCAGGAATTTATTAATAGAACCCTGCAAGTAAAAACTATGACTGTGAATATACGTTTCTGCAAAGAAAAACAGAAAGTAGGCCTATTTGTGTACCACCTTGAAGGCCTTCGCGTACCACAGTTTGGGAACGCACTGCCTTTAAAACTTAACAAAAACCACCGATCATTTTTCTGTCTCAAAACGCAAGCCTTTCACACAATTGCGATCTATCTGATGGAATTATAACGTCTTTGTACCGTCCAAACGGGTCAAGTTCTTACTGTTAACGAGGAATGTCCACCGAAAAAGTCTCATGCTTTGCAAACTTCCACTACGCCGCGTCAAGAACACATTTCCTACATTGAGCATAAAAGTTTGCCGAAGTTCATCGCGAATCGGGAACTGTAATTTCCGAAAATATACTCGGTAAATCGATCACTTCAGAATCGCAGTGCTCACGGACCTTTTTTAGACATACTGTAGCAATTTTATTCGGTACGAAAAAAGCAATCGCCATTCAACAGCCTGTTTTATATTTGTAACCGTACGTGCAGGCAATTGGAGATTGGTCTTTTTCATAAAGTCAAAACTGGACAATTTCCGGCATCGACAAGACATTCGCTCTACGTGGGGTAAAAAAGGCCATCTGAAGAACTGTTGCCTATCGATCGTATATGTTGTGGCAACAGAGGATGGATCAATCTCTGAGAAGCTGCGAAACGAATCTCTTTCTTACAAGGACATTTTGCACTTTCGAGGCCCGGACGAATTCAGGTTACATCAATTATGCATTTGCGGTACTGCGACATGTAAGGTTACATGTTTGTGAAAAGCTCTGCCAATAGACGTTTCGTCATAATTTACTGCTCATTCAAGCCAGACCTGCGTTTGACAACAAAAGCGGGTGTTAAACATCAGGTTTGCCAGAGCGACGACTGTGTTGTTTGATTTTGAAGTCTGGGAGAAAATATTGATTTCACACTAAAAACTTAATAAGATCTTCATCGTTATTTGACTGCAGTCAAAATTATGCGATTTTATTGCACAACCAAGTCAATGTTGATTGCGCAAACGTCTTTCTGTAAGGGGGAGACAATTTTGCACACATGTTTAAAAGCGTAAGCCTTTGAAACTTTAATACGCATCAACGGTTCGCACGGATAACAGCCGAATGTAAACATATCGTGAATTTTGAAAAGCTATAAAAATGAGCAGCACTGCAACCAGGGCCCCAACCAGCTGACGTTTTCGGTGCGGTAAAAATGAATGACTTGTTGTTGCACTATTTTCTGGGGGCGGGCAAAATGGCTGCAACTTGTTGTTCCTAACAAATAAACATGTTTTTGAAAATTTTGTTGGGGTCAATTGCCTGGTTGCTCACACCCTGTTGCGGGCCTGATTGCAACCATTTTATTCTACAGTTTTTTCACTGCAGACATCATTGCTCTGATTTCAGGCAATATGATAGTTTGTTTTACAGTTATACTTTGACTCAGGGACCAATTTTCAAGGGGGACGAGGGGATATGTCCCCCAACTTTTGGACAAGGGGGAGACACATTATCTTTTATCCCCAAGAGGAAAATCTCCAGAAAAAAGCCGGGGAATACTAGCACAGTACTATGCAACTGCCAGAACACCATGGGCATAGCCAGGGAGAACCATGCTTTGTTTCTACCGATATGTTAGAAATTTGATGAAACTTCTGCTTTTACAAAATGAGAATTGACAAACTGGCATAATTACTCATATAGGAAGTCTTGTTATACCATCTCAAATTTTTTTCAGTAGAAAAAATATGCGTCATTTCGAATCAGACACCACACAGAAGCCGAACGTTTAAAATGGTCAATACTGTATCTTGATTTAACATCTATGTCAAGTTTAACATTTTTCCTCCGTGTTCCTTTGATGAAACTCCCAATAAGCAAACTCGTCATCAGAACTTGCGTTTGCGCAAACAGCTGCTAGTCTGAAGACTTTTATCCTTTCTATTTTATTTAATTGTCAACTTTTTTACATACCTACGTGCATTAAAGTCGTGTAGGGTCACAGCTCAGTCTTCAGAAATAGCGCCTCTTGTCAATAATGAACGATGGCTATGGGAAAGTTTAAAACATGATGAAATTTATTGCCACGATTCTACTGTTGTGTTCAAGAGGTAGGAAACAATGCGTATAGTGGGGACAGAAGGTAACATCTCACTTCTACTATTTTAAAGGAACAAAAATATTGGCAATTACGATGTCACTTTCTAATGACGTTTTCAGTTATCCCAACGGGTGAAAAGCATGTCGTTCATATTAAAGTTACCACTAGTTTTTCTTTCTACGCTACAACATTGCGAATTTCTGCATACCTGGTATGCGAAGCGAGTAAAAGGAAGTATTTCGCTGCTTTAAACATTTTGTTGCGTAGGTCGCTTGTTCTGAAGACGCTGGCTGGAATGCAGTGGGCATCAACAAACTTGCCAGACACTTATTATTATTCTTCGGGCGACGACGACATTTACGTCAAAATTGACAAGCTAATTGAAACTATCGAAGAAGCTCGGAAAAAGCAAGCTGATTTAAAGTGGAACACTTTTCCAATCATCTGCATGCACAACAGTCCGATGGTGAACACACCGTACAGAAGTAAAACGGGGAGATTCAAGCAGTGGTACGTGTCGGACAAACAGTACAAGTGGCCATTCTATCCCCGCTCATGTCGCGGAGGGCTATATACAACAACCGTCGATGTCATAAAGCAACTGTTTAACATTTCCAAATCAGTTCCTTCGCTTCCTGTTGATGACGTTTGGGTCACAGGCATACTTCGCAAACTGTTGGGCTTACCCGACGGTATGCTTTTTTTGCCAAAACAAGAAGTTGTACTGCACGGACTGGGAAAAAAACCCAGAGACATTGCCAAGTAATTGGAGCGTAAATCCTGCGTCATTGTTCAATGCTCGGCATGCGTGAAACGTCTCAGCAACTCAACGACTGTGACCTCGGACAGTGAAAAGCTGGTGTGGAGCGACCCGCCAAGGCAAAGTCAATGATCCGAAACCTGAGTTTGCAACATTTAAATTCTAGATCAGTCATGCTCAATCCGCGGCCCGCCTGCGACCCAGTCGAAGGTTTTATGCGGCCCAGTTTAGGTTTTCGCTATAATATAAGTGGCCTACATACTGACAACCTGTCTTTCTTTAGCAAATCTTAAATGTGACATTTTTGATGCAGGTGGTCCTCAGTGCTACTTTATCACGTCAGCACTGTGTAGTGCAATGTTTTTCTGCCGGGTTTCCGCGGAATCTCACGGTTTCGCGAGTGGCTGCCTTGGTTTCCGCCGAACCATAGATGCGACATTTCTACCCATTTGGTTTAGTACATACAGTAGGATAGACTCTTGGATCATTGCATATTTATTGTTCATTGAGCAACGCAAACATTTGCAGAAGGTTCCGCTGCAGCAAAAAGGTTGAAAAACACTGACGTAGTGGGAGATTTTCATATGTCCACTGACACCTTGGTACAAAACGTTCAACTAGTTTTCTGATTTCTACCCTTGTTCCATTGGCACTAAACCTGCCTATGAAATCACACTTGCAGAGTGGTTAAAAGTGCCAAATAGTCGTTACCATTGCAGTTAGGATTCCAAAGCTTTCAGTACATTACCTTAAACTAAATTTAGTTTGCTAAGATCAAAGCAAGTCATTCAATGTGCGGTCCTCCTTAATACGTCATTCGATGAGCGGCCCTGGTTAAGATAGTGACATAATTTTTGGCCAGTAAGCAATTTCGGTTGGACATAGCTGTTCTAGATCGAGAATCATTTCGCCGGCACCCATTCTCATTCTTTTTACATGTGTCTCTTTTTGCAAACTGCCTGCGTCAGTGGTTTGACTGCACTCTCTCTGTGCGTGTCCACCACGTTTTTTTGTTTCTCAATAATGTTTAAGTCTAGTAATTTTGTCCGTAGTAATTTCAACATACAGGTCTATTTAATTGTCCCGTTTGTGTAGCAAGGTTTTATTGATTGCTTTGGACGAGATACCAGACGTTTGCACCTCTTGTTTCTCAATGATGCTGACAAGACTTGCCAGCTGATCTCGCAATTAGGGGGAGAGCAATCGGGCGATTCCACCCGAAATTTTCAAAAACGTGTTCAGTTGTTAGTTCAGTTGAATATATCAGCTGGGTGCAGCCTCGCTTGCTAAGTAAAGAGTACTAATTTTTGGTGAGTTGAAAACCATGGAAATCCAATGCTTTTTTCTTTAAAGATCATGTATATTTATCATATAATTCACAAAGTTTGATAATTCATTGAAAACTCCACTTGCTCAGTCCTAAAACAAATATTTGCTCAGTGTAAAATTATCTTAGAGGGAATGCTGATCGTCAGCAATTTGAAAATGATAAACAAATGTTGACCTTTCCCCCCTAGAAAAAATTTCTGCGGATGCCCATGAATGATCGTGCTTTCTCGCTTTCGTTTTTTCGCTACTTTCGTGCTTTCACGCATTATGAATTGTTTGTTTCTTTCCGTTCTCTTAATATCGGTTTCAAAATCAACAGAATTAACCCGCTTCTTGTTATTATTTCATCAAAATTACCTTCAACAACAAATGTTATACACAAATTACTGTGGGTGTTGCAGACTATTCCAAACAACAATTAAAAACTGCAAGGTTCCCCATTTGAAGTGCACTGAGGTAAACTGCATCCAAGTGACTACGCTCACTTACTGCAACATACAAGTCAAACAGCACGACTGCACTATGCTGGCTACTGCCACTGGTAATTGTGATGTAACAAACGTAACCAACAATGCGAATAAGTATTATGTCGTCACATGAACTGTTTATCTCGATTCCTCGATGTACCTGCGCCGACGTCAGTGGCTACGTCAGATCGTTGTTATGTGCCACATTGCTTGTTGGTTCCGTACCGGTGCAGTGTAAAAGTTTGACCAGTTTTATCACTCAAGCTTCCAAACCAGTGATTCTCAAACTTTTCTGCACGTTGACCCCTAATTGAAGTATACAATTTTGTATAGACCTCGTGGCCTAGCCGAGCAGTTACTAATACAAGGAAAATATGCGTCAAATTGTTCTCCGTGCCACTGCGTAGCCTATACCAGGTCCCGTCGCAACGGGGGCTTTGGTGGGCTTAGCCCCTCCAAACAAAGCTCCAAGCCTCCCCAAATTGAAACATGAAACACTATATATCAGTGGAGTTTTTGCCAATTTTAGAATGTCAAGCCTCTCCGCGAAAGCGAAAATCCCCCCCACAGAAATGCAAAGCCCCTTATTGAAAACTTTCTGGCGACGGTTCTGCTTATACATCTGTAGTCTGTACGTACTACCAGTCTAACAACTGCCGAACTGCGACACATGGAATACAATATTGTTTTGTGACGTAACAAACAGAACAGTTTTCATAATGTCATCACAATGGATGATTTTATAAAAAACTGTTCGAATGGAATGTACTTTCAAACTAATGTAGCTGAGATTTGATTAACCCTCTTAATTTTGTTTGATTTGCTGAAAAACGCCGTTTGCATTCCTTGCCCGATTAACAATAATTTTGTATTGGAAGCTCCATTGCTCCAGTAGACCCCAGCAGGTATTCATTGACCACCTGACCATTCAGTGACCCCCATTCGACCCTGTGACTATTTATCGACCCCTTGGATGGTCCAGTTGACCCCTGGGGGTCGATATCGACCACTTTGAGAACCACTGTTCTAGACCAAGCTTAGACTTGTGTCCTCGTAAATGTACGTATGCAAAAGTGATTGATTTACGCAAAATGGTCCTGTGAAGCGTTGGGTTCATTGCAAATCGATATCGCATCCCCCCCACCAAAATAGCCTGTGTCCGCTACTGTTCGGCACCCGGGGAATTGTGCCCTCCGTACCCCCTTCGTTACACCCCTGTGTGTGCTGTCACCACACTTCCTCATAGTCTTTATCAGGGTTCTCCAAACTACGGCCCGCCGGCCAAATCCGACCTGCGAAACCATCTCACCCTGCCGCAAAACACATTTTGCCAATAATGAAAAAATAATATATTCACGAAAAATGTGTTGATTTGGTAGAATGTAACATATCCCGAAAATATTACATTTCGCCAGATTTCAGGCCCTCGAACTCTTGTGCAATAGCTTATATGGTCTTATGCCAAATTTGGAGGGCCCTGGTCTATAAAAATTGGATAGACACTCACAGACGCGTCGACGAGGGTGCCACTGTTGGGTACCGCCAGAGCTGGGCAGTAGCGAGCTTCTGTAGGGAGCTAATTTTCTAGTAACGTCAGCGGGAGCGTCGCTCTTTTTCGATAAAAACAACGGATGCGCTAGGGAGCTATCACCATTTCACCCCTACCGCCATTCGCTGCTTTGGTGTGAGTAGTGGCCAAAGGAAAAAGCTTGCAAAAGCTTTTGTCAGCACGCGTTGATGGTAACTGCTCTTCTCACTGTTTTGAGCTGATTTCGGATGATTTGTTTGCTGTAAGCCAGCAGCATTAGGAACGATTTAGCCCAGGTTACTTTTGACCTGATGGACAGGTTCGACATTAGTTGGGTACAAACTCAGCATCAGCGACAAACTTTGAAGCAGTTGGGGCTTCGAAGCATTGGCTACTGCTACCAGTAAAGCTGCGCCTGACGGAATTCAATACTTCGAAAAATATGGCATTGGGTTCAATATTTTGCTGCATGTGCAACCAGGACCGTAACCATGGGGGGCGCAGGAGGGCGAAGCCCCCCCTACAAAATTTTACGCCTCCCTGGAAAAATGTGTTGAGCATAGTTGAAAACTATTGGACATTGTTTAAAAAATTTGGGCCCCTCTCAGAAAGCTCTTCGCCACCCCTGATGTCCCAAACTGGTTACGGGCCTGTGTGCAACTATGGTTTTTGTTTTGAAGCATATGTCAGTATGACAGTTTTTGTAGCTTGCTTCGACTTCAGGATATTTGGCTGTATGCAGAACTTGAAGCAAACTTATGATTCTTCCTTGAAGACAGAGGCGTAGCCATGGAGGAAAGGGAGGCATCTATCCCTGGGCGCAGCATTTTGACGGCGTAAATTGAGGTTGGAATGTCACGTAGCAATTACGAAATGTTGAATGTCAGCGGATGCTAGTAATTACGATTTACAAAATGTCGAATGCCAGTCGCTGATACCCAGTTGCAAAATCTCATCAAGATCACCAAGGTTCGCAAA
>JGI24159J19872_10014386_pt1 | contig 10240 bp, 8 predicted proteins | sample Ectturendosymbi4_FD_19872 | JGI IMG/M metagenome (IMG submission 19872) | reverse complement strand
ATTGACGTCACAGACGAAGCCGTTATAAACGAATTCAACTGTATAGAACAGATTTACAAGAGGTTTCAGGCCCCATTCGGATTAAACTAAAAAAGTTTCTTTCAGGGCAAATTGTTATTTTTAGGGCAAAATTTTTCGCCCCCCCAGTAACGCTTATGCGGTCAACGACGGCGTAGCTGGGAAATAACATTGAATTGTCATTAATAAATAAGAAAACCCACACCAAAATTTACAACAGAAGAAACCTTGATTACACATCACGACTGTTTGGAGAATGCAAGAACGTGGGGTCTATCTAGGAAAGAAACAACTTTTACGCAAAGCTTTGGAGACGGGGCCTTTCTTATGCCACAACGCCGAAAAAGGACTTCACACAATCATGTGGTTTGAATAAAAATTAATTCGATCCAAACGTCATACGAAACGCTTTGCATGTTCACCACGCGAAAGCGAGTAACTCTGCGTTGTGGTCGACACTCGATGTCGCCCTGACTATCCGACGAAGCGCAACGTACGAAGTTGTCGGAATCGATGCAAGTGATCTCGATCGCGGCGCAGTTGTGACAGAATCTGAATAACATAACTGCACCATAAGGAACAAGTAAATTTTTGCAGTGGGCTTTCCAGAACAAAAATTGTTTTAAGACTGTTAAAAAACACCAAAGAAAACACAAAAAAAATTCCATCGTCTCCTCCTCCGTTCATCAGTAAACCTGTGCACTTTTGCGCAATTTTCGCAAATTCACGATAACGAAATGATAATTCTCGAGGAATGTATTAAAACGCTACACCAGGGGTGTCCAAACGTTTCTCAAAGAGGTCCAATCCTGATTCCGTGAAGGTGTCCGCGGGCCAGCAGTCCTATCCGGCAGTTTTTAACCGCAAGGCGCAGGTGAGCACAGTCCAGGAATTTTGCTTAAGATCTGAAGCAAAACACTCCTTTCCGACGTTTTGATTGAAAATAGGTTTCAAAGAGTGTCAAAGACTTCCCGCATGCAAAAGGCAAAGCCACAATTTTCAACTAGATTATTATATTACAGACCTGTCACTTTCTATGCAGCAACCATAGGTGTACGGGAGTGCATATTTTTGGGGATGCAAAGAATTTGTGTACAAGTTTGATCTTGTTTTTCCCAAGTAACGTATAAACAGCAAGTCTTAATGTTTAAGACTAAAACGTAAAATTGCAAACAAATCAAGGTGTCTGCACGCCTATATTACCAATTACTGGGTTTCAAAGCCGTACGCCCTCAACTAGCAATCAATATTATTCTGCATAGCCATATGTGAACAATGGTAATATTTATTGTGTTGAAAAATGTTAGCTAATTACAATAAATTCCCCGAAAATTGCTGTTCATGCCACCACGTTTGGAAGGTGCTGTTCAGCATCTTCATTTTCAAGTTTTTATATACGTTCTAAACTTATTCTTCCAACATGATCAGCCTAATAGCTAAGATCTATTCTTCTCTAGCATAGATGTGTGCATTTGTGTTAGCCATAATCGCAGTCGATCTGGAAAAGGAGTAAAATATCAGGTTACGATCTAAAGTATTACATTGCTGCAAATAAGTCAAGTCTCAAGTAAGGAGAGGGAACGGAGGCAATTTGATACATATCATATAGCTTAGCCTTCCACATCAGGCAATCTTCACTGCATTGTGTTCTAGTTAAAAGACTAAAACTTACTTAAACGTTTACAGCTTCTGAAAGTCACATTATGAAAACTAAAAATCCACTCCAGTTTCGACAGTTAAATGTGCGCTGAACACAGCGTGCTAAGACAAAATAGCAATATGGGACTGATACACGTAAATACTGCAGCCTATATGAACAACTACCAAGGAATGTGTACAAATGCACATTTCCAATGACAAATGACTTATAACCTCAACAAAAATGTTTTACTAAAGTAGCAAACTTCACTGGACTGCATTAGCATTAGCGAAATATGCAGTGCAATAAATAGTACAGTTGCTACTGTTCATGAAAACTAAACTTTACAGCATTACATTGAAGCATCCAAATTTGGCAGGATGCAACATATGAAATTAATTTCATGAAACAAACGGAAAATATGAAAACCTAAACAGTATAAAATACATTTCTACCACACAACATATTACAGCTGCAGTTACGTAGTTAATTCTGTTCATGAATACTTCGTGGAAACAGATTTTCACTTGCAAATCTCACATCAAGCACGATCGAAACACGAAAACGTCACAGTATCATATCACAGCTAGACCACATTACTTCCACATAACCTTCTGCAGCTACAGCTACACTTTAGTTGCACATTTTACAACATCAACAATGTGGGGTTTACGAAAATTAGAGTTAGCTGGAATGGTGGGTTACCACTGCATATTCGTAATTTTAAAATGTTTGTAACTCAACCCAATTTTGAATGAGGTTATTTCAGTTGGCCCAAATTTGATTTGGGCTGTAGTAATTTGCCCAAATATTTATAATATATGTGAATCTGAACGAAACTCTTCCAATGTGCCCAGGTGGTTCCAGTTGTACCCAAGTTTGAATGAAGCTGTTTCAATTACCCAAATATGATTGGAGCTGTTGGAATTTGCCCAAATGTTTCTAATTGTATGCAAATATAATGAAGCGGTTGTATGTTACCCGAATTGCAATGAAGCTGTTTGAACCTCCCCAAAGTTGAATAAAGCTGTTTGAAGTTCTCCAAAAATGAGAAAAGCTGTTTAAAGTTACCCAGAATTGAATGAAGATGTTCCACTTGGCCCAAATTTGAATGGAGCTATTGCCGTTTGGCCAGAGTTGATTTAGTCTGTTGGAATTTGCCCAAATTTTTCCAATTTATGAAAACATTTCTAGCTTCACCCAAATTTGAATGAGGTTGTCCCAATTTGCTCAAATTTCATCGAGATTGTTAAAGTTCACCCAAATGATTCCGATTTTATCAAAATTTGAATAAAGCTCTTATAGTTCACCCAAACATTTCTAAACGTAGTCTACTAAAATTTCAGCAGAGCTATTCTATACAGCTTTGCTTTGAACAAGACTGTTTGAAGTTGCCCACAATCGAATGAAGCTGTTGCAATTTGTCAAAATTTTATTTGACGGTGGACCTCACCCAAATGTTTTCAATTTATCTAAATGTTTTTATTTTCACTCAAGTTTAAATGGACTTTTTCTCATTTGCCCAGATTTGATTGAAGCTGTTGGACCGTACCCAAATGTTCCTAGTTTACTCAAATGTTTCTAATTTTACCCAAAACTTGAATGAAGTTTTTCAGTTGGCACAAATTTGAAGGCTGTTGGAATTACCACATAATTCCAGTTCACTCAAGGGCAACGTCTATTTTGCCATCAGGAGTAAAAAAGAATGGCAAAATAGTCCCCGATTATTTTGCCGTTTTGGCCATTATTTTGCCTTAGTTGGGAAAATAGACAGTATCTCACTTACATGTTGAATGTAGCTGTATACTTTGCCCAAATGTTGAAAATTTTTGCCCAAATATTGGATGCGACCGCATCCCCTGCATCCCCATGCCGTACGCTTATGACAGCAACTGATATGCAACCAACATCTAAACATTTATTTGTGTGCATTTCTGGATAAAGTTTTGGAAACAAAACCACCAATGCAAACCTTTGGTCAACAAAGCCTCTGCTTCTACAGATACGGATGCACAAGATTTATAGGAAGTTTCATAAAAACCCTCAGAGCTCAAATCTCAAACATAAACTCATTACACGTGAAAAAGAGAAGTCAAGAACAGTTTGAACACCAATTCAGCATCCACTAATCAAACCCTGCCCAAACATGGAATTTAGTGAATCAACTTATGGGCAAGTTACATCAAAATATTTATAAAATTTAATCACATGCTCACTCACACCAAACCAATCATTTGATCTACAGTAAAAAAGAATCATATTCAATCAATACTTCGCATCAGTTGGCACAAATGTGGTTAAAACAATACAACCAATTGATCGCATTAACTATACGAACATGCATATCAATGAATCCATGTTTATACAATCAATTTGTGCAGATGAAGTCTTGCTTCACATTGATTTGTTAGACAGTCAAAAGCCACTGACACTTAAACATGATATCCATGGGCATATCATGAAAATAAGTAAACATATGCTATATCCTGTTCCAAAAATTATCTTCAAAAATATAACTGTATTGTTGAAGGAATATATCCAGATGCTCTAGAATCAGTTAATGTTTTTCTATAGGCTGCACAAATATGGTGATACGTCTAATCCATCTAATTATAGACCCATTTCTATACCTTTCCATTTCTCAAACATTTTTAAAATTTTGTCACAGGTTTGCAAATACCTTTTAATAAAACAACGCAATTCGCCATATCCAATTTGGTTTTAGAAACAGTTTTTCCACTGTTGATGCTTTGATGTCTCTACATGACATAATAATCTCAAAAAGAGATGAAACCCTTTACACATGTGCCACGTTTCTAGATCTGAAAAGATCGTTTCATACAGTGGTCATAGCATCCTTATGAAAAACGTATATCATTTTGGAATTAGACATAATACAAATCCTCTTTTCTCAAGCTATTTATCACATCGCCGTTAGTTTGTGTCAGCTTCTACATGCAAATCAGATAAAGAATATGTAACTTGTTGGGTACCGTATGGAAGTTTTTTGGGGCCTGCTCCTTTCCTAATTTATATTAGTGACCATCCAGATTGTTATGCAATGCAAAGACTTTCATTTACGCATGATACAGCCCTAAATATGTTACGTCCAAATGTAATTGATCTACAAAACACAATTAATGAATGACCTCACAATCAGTGATGAAAGTTGACCTCTATTTGACAACAGGAAAGATATAAAAAAGAATCCAAATATGCGAGCTTGTCGGAGGTCCAAAGAGAAACACAAGGCTGATGCCGTGGCTATAATTTTGCGGGACAAATATCATAAAACATTCTGGCAGAACATAAAAAAGCAAGAAATCATGGCTTCCACCTACGGTGGGAGGTGAAACAGGAAATGAAGCAGCTACTGTCATGTGGAAAAAAACACTTTGCGACATTGCTGAACTCATCAAAAAACTGTGAAATTGGTAATTTTGTGAAAAAAATATTAACTCAAATGGTAATTTTGAAGGGTTGATGACTTGATGTGCAACCGCTATAAGATTGAATCTCCGCTGCCACAAACTGCCACTAGATCGTCCAGCTGGAAAGGATGGCATTTTTACTGAACACATTTTTAATGCTGATTCAAGTGTGTGCAATCACCTGAGTAGTCTATTCAATGTGTGCTTAATACATGGAAACATTCCACAGGAATGCATGGAAACTGCCATTGCACCTATTTGTAAAAATAAGAATCGATAAAAACTCTTTAAACTCCTTGTCTAGTGTATGAGGATACTAATCGACGGCCAAACAGTCGTGTGGAAGCAGGCTAGGCTCAGCGTATGGAAACCAGGGTTGCAGGCTCAGCGTCGGAGCCGGAGGTTTTTGGGTGGAGCCGGAATCGGATGCCTAACAACACTGGGAGTCGGAGTCGGATTTTTTTGTCCGACTCCGGATGTCCAATTGGATCATTTTTTTTATATCACACTCTTAAATTGGGAATTCCTGTTGAAATGGTACAATTTCTTTTGAAACTTTTGTTGAAAGAGAGATTTCTTGCTGTGCACCACGATTCCCATTGATTTCAACAGCCAAATTTCATTCCCTTTATGTTAAGGAGTCGGCGTCGGAAATTTTGGAAAGTCAGAGTCGGATATTTTACCTCCGACTCCGCAACCCTTGCGGAAACAGAAGCATAGCAAAAATAGACATATCTTGAACTCACTGGNGGCCGTATTTCAAATACANNAACTATGCGCCCGGCAATAGCGAAAAGGTTGTTCACCCGCGCCCAAGCATGCTCCGCGCTAGTGTTTTACACTGTGTTGGCNNTTTCCGTAGCTCAGAAAAAAACAAGGCAGTANTAAAANTATCACATTTTCAGACGAAGCTTGTGCAGTTACGCATACATGGATAGGCTACATTGTTCTTGCCGAAGCGACAATTCAAAAACAAAACATGATTGAAAGGCATTTGTTATGACATTATACTCCCATTTTAGGCAGCTCCGCTGACTTTCGCGAAAAACGATCACACAATCGCATAATAGATTCACACTGAGCCTAGAATCATTTAGCCCTAAAATACATTTAACGCCACTAGCACTAACAAGATAGAATTTCAGTCAACTGCTATAGCGTTTCACATACTAGACACTGGACGGCTGATTTGATGTGAAGAATAAAACTTTAATCCCATTGGAGGAGTTCGTGAAGAGAAGTTGTGAAACTCTTCAACTGAAGTGGGGGCAGGCGGGCTGAGCCCCCCCCAAATTCACATTCAATACCTCCAAACCCAAGCTCTAGTCTACCCGATAAAGCCATTTTCCAGTTCATTGTATGCTATTGCAAAGCTCCCCAAAGCTTAAAGCCACCCCCAACGCTGTCGACCTGGCAATGGATCTTCTTACCTCCTGGCCGGCAAACACAGGTGATAATCAGCCTATAACAAATTTAAAACCAAAAATCTCCACCAACATCACAGTGACCGATAAAAAAGTTAAAATGTGCACCATAAGATTGCTTTTCTGCTTAAATTTTTGTGATGTAAGCGGAATGATCTAAGCAATAAGCTATGCATTTTGTTTTCGGTTGCAGATTTCACTAACCATGTCAATTTTATCTTTTCGTGGCCAGCGTGAGTTGTCTTCGGGTTTACGATTGCAACAAAAGGACCAAAACCACGTAGCCATCAATCACTGTTTCCATGCGCGTAGCCAGATGAGGGCGAACGACGCCATCGTTCCCACCAAATTTTGGATTGCAAATACTGAACCGCTGAGTAAAGATTGTCATGACCGCGTAAAGCCAATTATTCATTCCACCAATCTCTAGACAGCTGGTGTTTGCGCAAAGTTTCTGCGTCAGAGCTGAGTACCATGCTTTGTTGTGGCAAGTCGTGCTACCAAATAGTAATTCAGTGCTACGCTGCGTTGTCCCCGATGGCGGAGTGAGGTTTTGAACAACTGAATTGTTAGGTCATAACTCCTTGAGCCAATGGAGCACGCTCAATGGACTTTTGCCAGATAAGGACAATTTGCTGACGTTCATCTATACTGTAGCTTTTCAAACGCTGTACTACGGTTCAATCAGAAGCATTAGTTCAGAAAAGAAATTCACCCACTCACCTTTTTGTTCGAAAACGTCGGTGTACTGCGCACTCACGGACTACACTGGCAACAGCAGGGCTGCAACCAGGGGTAGGGGCAACCGGGCAAGTGCCTACCCCGAAATTTTCAAAAACGTGTTTGGTTGGTAAGTACAACATAAAGTTACAATCATTTTGCCTCCCCTTCCGAAAATATCAGCTAGTTGCAACCTTCTGCAACAGTCCCGAAATTGTTTTTTCGTCTAAGAAGCTTCTATATTCTTGTGTCAGTTATAAGTTTTCTATATTGCATTCCTATTTTCACTATTGCCTTCACTTCCAAGGCTGCTATCTGGCATTAAAAATAAGCTTGCAACAAGACTGACCACTTTCGCACAGCCCAGAAACTAGTCGAGAACTGGTCTAGCGAAAGTTACCGCATTCTTGATTACCTGACCTCAGTAATACTGAGCAGGTCTCTCACGCGGGATGAACGGAACAGTATCCTATTATTATTACGAAATAATAGTATTGTTGATACTATTGGATAATTGAAAGAAGAGACACCATATTGTATATTTGAAAAGAAAATCCCGTTGTGCGGTCTGGGGATAGTTTCTATGCAGGGCTACCATACTGTCCTTATTTCTAAGATTTGTCCTTGTCTTGCAGTACTACGTCTTTGAAAATATTGATGTCCTTATTTCTGAGAAATGTCCTGATTTGTGACTTGCGTCCTTATTTTTTTTTATTTTCTGTAGCATCACAATTTTAAATAAGCAATATCTGATAGACATACAGACCATTTCTATCCCATCGTAAACATTTTTTAATCAAAGTTTCGTGATGTCATGAAAATAGTATAATCTTGCAAGATAGAGACGTAATGCACTATCAAGTATTGTTGGCACAGTAAACTGTCTACTGTGGTTAAGATTCTTAGGAAAGCTGGTTTTGTAGCGAAGGTTTGGTATTTAATTGATTCAAGCAATAAACAAGCGAAAAAAGCGTTTTCCGCGACTATTCTAAGAAGGAAGTCGAGAATAAGACATTGCTGAAGCAAATGGTTCCTGGAGATAAATAGACAAACATATGATCTGACGTTAGTCGTGCAAACAGAAACAATTGTTTTCTTTTTAGGTAGTAAAATTAAATTTTGCTCAGCCGTCCTTATTTTTGGTTCTAGATCGATGGTAGCCCTGTTTATATGTAAGCTGAGGGTTTTCGTATGTAGTTATGAACTTCATTTTAAATTGATTGAATGCAGATTGTGCTGAATGAATGCAGATTGTGCAGAATGCAGATTTGTGCTGAGGTAATTTTGCAGTGTTGTTACTTTATTGCAACGTATTTACTAGGGATGTTACATAACCTGAAATTCTCCTTTCCGACGGCTTTCAAGCTCATACTCGCTCTAAGCACATCAAACCACAACCGAAAACGCCGCCCGTAGCGAGAAACCGCTGTCGTTCCGTCACAGAAGCGTTATCCACAGTTTGCACGGCGGTTACAACGCAATCTAAACCCAAAGCCGGGGATTTGGTCATGTGAAATGTGCCCGCGGGCCGTACGTTGAACACCCCTGCATTACACGAAATGATTAACACATCAAAACAGCAATTAGGTGCACTGATGTAATGCTTGGAATGCAACATCAAGACAAACGTAACACATTCTTACTTCATATTGTCACTTCCGCCAGTTTTGACGAGGATTTTGTCGACATGGTGCGCGTCTTTGAAGGTCACCGTCAAATGATCGTCTGGACCGGAGGAGGAAATTTTAAAATGTCGAACTTTTCCGCCGCTGTCATTGTAGACTAACTCTGCGGATGATCCGTCCGCGGAAAGATATGAGGTGGTGATCTGCTGGGTCGGTCATTTGGCGGTAGAATAGGTTTATTTTGCGGAAAACAACACGAATGTTCTTGTAGAAAGGTAAAGATCAGCTGTCGAATTAAACCCTATACGAGATATCAGACCGATCTGAGATTGTAATGGTACACTGCATATAAAAAGTCTGTGCTCATCCAGATATTTTTGGATGTCGTTCAAACGACTAAGATCAAATCAACCAATCAACGAAGAGCTACAATTTGCTGATTGCGGCGTAACAATCGGTTGCTGACAACCAAATACGTGGAGCGAACTGCGAACGTTTAGTAAAACTGTACCAATCAGATTACCGTAGCATTGGGGTTGTGGTACTCATTTGGTTCCGGCTCTTGTTTACTGAACTTGGGGTCAATAATTTTCTGGATTTTTCCTTTCAGAGAAGATTGTTTACCTGAAAGGCACAAATCATCATTTCAAAATATTTGCATTTCGTCGCGCAAGCACAACGACGCTCATGTCGAAACAGGTGCCGGATCGGCAGCTTCGAAATTCGAACTCATTCTTGTCATTTCGTACAAATTTTCGGTTTGTTTACCGACAATGTGCGTTCGAAGAACAGGAAGAGCTCGTTAGTACTCAATCCAAGGACCAGCCAGGAGTTGCCAGGCACGATCCTTTGTTTGTTTTATTACGTCGGGCAACTGTGCACCGCACACGGCTTCGCACAGCAACTGCTGGCAAAGCCAGAAAAAAGTAACGCCTCGTAGCATTTCGCGCGGCAAGTACGCCTGCTGAGTCCAGGGCGCTGTGCCAAAGGTACTGTCAGCAGTTCCACTACACTCTGTAATGTTGAGCGTTGGGGGAAGTCACACACCACGTTGGACGGCATTGAATAGTTATATCGCTCATTTAGCAAGTAATGCAGGGAATGTTTGAAATCGAGGAGTATACTCTTTTCAGCAGAGTACATCGCGCTTAGTGACGTAGGGTATAGGCCAGTGGTTCTTAACCTGGGTTAAATTTACCCATGGGGGTTAATTTCATCTTTCAAGGGGGTAAATTTACTGAACCATAGATTGCAGAAAATGTAAGTTTTTATAAATCATTCCAAATTGTAAGAGTTTGTTAATTTCGTCTTTTCAGTAAATGAGCACCATTCAGTGTACTGTGGGTAGATCTGGTAATCTTCTTTGATAAAAGGGCTAGATAT
>JGI24159J19872_10014383_pt1 | contig 10240 bp, 7 predicted proteins | sample Ectturendosymbi4_FD_19872 | JGI IMG/M metagenome (IMG submission 19872) | reverse complement strand
CCAGCGGACAACCTTCCAATCCTCGCAGGCATCCAACCTGCTGAGCTTCGTCGCAGAGGAGCCACACTATCTCTAGGACGCCGTGCCATGGAGCCTGCTCCACTCAGCGCTCACCCGTCCATCGGGTGAAGCTGCACAGCGCCCCAAATCGAGACACCCATTTGTACCCGACGCACAGCAACTCGTGAGTTTTTCTGACAACAACATACGTGCGGCTCGGTGGGCGGACAACCCCACAAGACTCCGCACTTCAATTCCAGATACCGGTACACACACACCCGGAATGACCCTCCCAAGAAGAGCCTAAGTCCGGCTCAACCGCCTCCGCACCGGTGTCGGACATTTCCGCTCCTGCCTGTACAAATGGGGTATGGTCTCCTCTGCGGCAAGTGTGGCGCAGAACAAACCGTCGACCATGTCGTCCTCCACGGACCAATCCATCGACCCCCCCACGGACTACACGGCCTGACGGTTCTGGACGATGAGACAACCGAATGGCTGCTCAATACCTGCCCGATATCTAGGTGGGCTAGCAGTGGATAAAAGAAGAACTCGCTCAAACGAAAGTGCCCAATGAAACTGCAAACGATTTCGTCAGCTGAACTGTCGACTGTAGCTTTTTTTTACTCGCAAATTGATTGTTAAAGTCAGGTCATGTAGTTGCAGCAACGTAACGTACAGTTGTCGTGTAGTTCCTGTGAAAAGACTGCCGCCGGAGATCCCCTACTCGAGGTATACTTCTCAACGCTCAACCTATCAGTGGCCAGCAGAAGTGCCAGAGAAGTTTCGAAACATGGTCAAGACGACTCGATTCGGACATTGCCCGCACAACCAAATCCCTGCGGTAGGCATTGGTAAGAATTAAGGCTAATTGTCACTATGCTCGCATTATATATGCTGGCTGGAAGTCAATTTGCTACGAATGACCAAGGTTGATACAGCATGTTAAAATTCTAATTATGAGAAATCATTGAATTCCCGAGCTCCAGATTTGAAAAAAATGTCGATTCACTTCTTGAAAAGCGGTTGCTGCTATATGCTCGATACCTTCCATCATCGCTTTCTAAATTAAAAACTGAAAATCAAAGCACTTGCAGGGGCGTAACGAGGGGGGGCACAATTACCCGGGCGACGAAAAGTCTCAACAATGTCACAATTACTTTCTTCAATACAGCACATTTGCTTCCGAAAGACCGGTTCGAACATGGAGGCGCCGAACTTCTTCTTTCCCCGGGCGCCATCTAACCTTGTCACGCCCCTGGGCAGTTGTGTTTCAAACATCAATTTCGCGAACAGATGTGAATTGTGATGAAATATATCTCAGAACCAGCCAATTGAATACAGTAAAAATTATAACTTTTAGCGGAACTGTTGTCTTTAAACCGACGCCAAGGCTTCAGCCTACTTTTCACAGCGGACCTTCATTAGGTCAATGACGAGTAGAGACGAAGTCACTGCTAAGTGATAAAGCGCAATTAGTGTGAAGTGGTAATAAGAATTCAAAAAAAATTTGTGATGAAAAACTTGTTCGAGAGATACCGTTCCTGGGTCGACCAGGGCTGAGGAAAACAACAAATCATTTGACCTTTTATTTTTGTTTCGCAATCATTCAGGGCGGTCAAATATAACCAGTTGGGTAATGCTGTTGGTTCTGTGGTGTACACGAGTCTTAATCTAAGAAATTTTCGCCACGTCCAGGGTGGCACGGTATGCACCAGTTTGTTTTGAAGAATCTGTAAATTTGATTCAAAAGAGTAATGAAAAAAACCAAGCGATCGCGATGCTTTTCACATGACGAGGCACAAATCGTGTAAAATCCGAAAGAGTGCCTGTAATAGCTGTTCACGCATGCGAGTTAACCCAAGCAAGAAAAACACTACATTCTTCAAAAACAGTTCGCGAACGAAGCTTTATTCATTTGCGAACGTTCACTTGAATGCGAAAAAACATACATGTGACAAGAAGCAGTTACACTCGCAAAGCGCAGTGTGTCACGTTTGAAGCATTTTTAAACTGGTCAAATCGGAGTGACAACACTCAATGGTTTCACATACATGGGCTTGTTTCAGTGCCAAACGTCCTTACCATCGACTGCATCGGACGACCCGACGTCGACACCAACCTGCATCCTGGCCTGGGTGGAAGCGGCTCGAAGCACGGAGACGGCGCGAATTCAGAATACCTGCCCCCCATACCGGGCGGGAGCGCTTCCGGTGTCGTTGCACAGGCATAGGCAGGGCGCAAGGCGCCTGCCTCGGAACCATTCGACTTGCACTGAGCGTTGTAAACTCGTTCTGTGACCATCGTGGCCAGTTGCCGGGAATAAACAGCCAGAACCACTTCCTGCTGCTGCCTGGTGGCTCGTCACGAGAACGCGACACAAAAGGCAAAATGCGCGTCGTCGTCGTCGTCGTCGAAGGAAAGGCCGCTGCACAAAATTTCGCGCAACTCGTTTAGCCTACATCAAACAGCGTGGTGGATGCGCGACGCGTCACCATGAACTGCAGGCGTCACTGATGTCTTACTGCTACATTTGCTACAGAAGTCACGAGTTGGTTCATCCGCCGCACGCGCGTGCTCATATAAGCGTTGTTTCCACAATTTCCACAATTGATAAAATAAATAGGAAAGAATAAATAAATGTAGGAAGAACAAAGCCAGCTTCACAAGCTGCTGACACAGTCAGATCTCAGTGAAGGAAATAACTTTTGTCCTCCGTGCGGCTCTAGCACCGCGCGTTTCATAACTTGTCAGTTGATGTAGGCGGCACGTAACCTTCCAGAAACTCGATGCTATGGAAGCGTGACAGGAATTTTTCCATTTGCCAGTCAGCGGCAATAATCTTCACACGCAGACGGTAATCGCCTTCCGCAACGGCGGAAACGACAGCGCATTCCATCTGCAGCCACGTGAAGTGCTCGTCGTCGGCAGGAACGGTCAGCTCGACCTCCCTCCGGCCGGTCACCTCCATCAAGCGCTCTTGTATTTGTAGGCGAAGGTTCTCGATGCCACGTTCCCGCGTGGCCGACGCATGGCAGACGACAGACGGAAGCAGTCGTGGCTTTCGATGTGACGCGTCCGGGCTTCGGTTCCAGGACCTGATCACTTTCTCGTAGTCTTGCGCAGAACCCGCGTCGTCGGATCTGCAAATAGCAGCATCGTAGCAATCCACTAAACTGAAACATGACGGAGCGTGTCGCATTTGCATTATATCGCAACGAAACGAAACTTTTTCCTTTTTCCAATGTTTCAGAGGCTACAGCTCACACTTTTGGTTTCCAACCCGAGGTACGCGATGAAGACTCCGGCGGTGTGACGGTACTGGAGTTCATAGTCGAATTTTAGTTTAATCACATTTCCTTCGAACCCATTGGATCAGGCAAACAAGACGGAAAAAATCATTAAGAGTTCTTTCTATCACCAGTTCACGAGTGGTTAGTCACTAAAACTGAAATTAAGCCAAATTTGTTTTTTTTCTGGACCGCAACGACAGTAGTGAACTTCCAAATGGAACACGGTCAGAAAACGGTTCAAAACTGTTTACTTCTTAAAGTTTCTCATAATTAAATTTCATCAATTGTCAGCAATCGACGGTTTGCAAAATCAAATTGGAAATTTGTGGCGGATGTTTTAAAACAAAAATTTACGTCAGCTTCAACATTCGCAACTCGTTCAATCAACCTCAGTGCCAGGAGCAGCTCAAATCTACTGACCAAAGACAGCACATCGAAAGTGTGTGCGGGTAACACAAACACAAAAAGTACAAGTGTTTGTTTTGCTCCAAAAAGTAGTTAGCCTTGTGTTTAATTAGTAACCGAATGCATTTCACAACATCAAAGTGAATATCGCCCCAGGGAAACCGCAGCTGACGCGGAAGCGAATATAAGCCCCCAACACGCTATGTCGCGTACGGACCTATTGAAGTCTTGAAATCCAGGTATTGTTTCCTGTGACAGCGATCACATTAGAACAAGTTTTGCATTATTTGACGCGCTGGTTAATCTAAGCTAGCCTTTTGAACAAACATTCTAGTTGAGTTAAGTGGCTAAGAAAGCTGTGAGCGGCGTCAATCACCTTCAGTAGTTCCAAGAAAAGAAATGCTGGACTGAACTTTGAGGTCCACTGTGGCAGAAGCCAACTTCATTAACCGACTATCACTTCTAATGGGTCATTGAAGTTTGCTTTAGCTGCCGAGTTTCGCAGTTAGAAACTTCACAGATTACTGTCACTCTCAAACATTGGCATTGCTATCAAACATAAAGCGAAAGCTAGTCCCTACTCTGCTTAAGCAAAACCTACTGCAGGCCAGTGTTGCGCCCAATTTGGTTGGCTACATTTCGCTATAGCTTGATATCATTTGGTGACGCTTTCACAACATCTGCAATTTCACTAGCAGCTGTTCTTGATGCCTATGCTATGCCACAAGTAATCCCTGCACGGATATACCGAAAATCAAGTTTGCAGTTTCGACTTAAACATATAATAATTACGAATGTAATTTGCAACAAATTAGCTCTTGAAAAAACGCACCATTTCCTTGGTTGTCAAGATGAAGTGCCACACTTAGGCTGCTAGTTGAGCACCCTTGCAGTTTTAATACAAAAGCAAACTTACGGTAATGTTCTATGCTATGGCAGCTGATTTCACATTAAGCATCAAACAAGCAAAGTAAACGCAAACGAACATCTGACCTGTTTCCTGGAATGAGTAGAGAACTAATGAAATAAGTCTGTTAAGGTAGAAGTTTAGATTGGAAGTATGACAAGTTGGCAGAAAAAAATACAACCTACACCTAAATGCATTTGCGCTCAAGGCATGACATGTTGTGAAGTACCGGGCAAGCAAATAACCCAAGCCTGTTAATGTTCAAAGTTTCGGAACCAGCACTGGAGGATAATTTGCCAAGTTCACGTACTTACAATCGCCCGTGGCCTACCTACAACATGACTACTACATAACTGGAAATAATTTGTTTAGCGCAGAACACTCACAGTCCAGCGCCACAAAAATTTGAACGAAAACCCGAATACATCGTCTCACAGGTGTTGGCACACTGCAGAAAGACTTACGTTTTCCAGATTTTGTCCATTTTGTTTCGCACCTCGATTATGTTGCCCAGCAACTGGGGATTGACGCGGAGGTTGGACAAAACTCTGAGCACGTTCTTTAACTGGTTTTTGTGGTCGGGATGACTTAAGTCACGGACGTGAATTAGCAAATCCTGAAACAACGCAAACCGGCAATTCGAACTTTGCGACGAAAGCTTCTGCTTCAGATATATCTGCAGCAGCGAAAAATAGTTGCGCTTTGTATCGCAGGGAATCGGTAATACGAATGACATCTTCCACTCGCGATTTAAGTTTTGCGAACTCAAAAACGTTCGTCACGCACGTCCGAAGGAAGCCTTCACGGAAACAAGGGCGGAGGACAATCTTGAGCGAAAGGTTCACCGTTAAGTCAAATCTTATGTGGACAGCGGAAAACTCGTTCCCTTAACAAGTTCATGGACTACCCATACACGACCGGCAGGATAACAGTTTGTTTTAAACGATTAAGCGAGATGACAACCTCATGCAACAGCAGGCATGACTGTATCATCCCAGACACATACTTCCACCTGTAACACAAGCGGAGTTAAGACAGGGCGTGATTACCGCTTCAAGCATATCTTCCATTGTCGCAGAAAACGCGTCAATGAGCGAATGAGGTAAGTCGGACAAGAATCCAACCGTGTCGATCAAGACGTATCTGAGCGATGAGAGGCTCTTGTTAACCTGAGCAGTTAGAATCAACGGTATATTCAAAGCAAGAATCTTGAGTATATTTCGGCAATGGAAGTTCAGAAGAGCAAATTAGTTGAACATACGCCGTCCAAAAACGTAAGGTCTGCTAATCAATCTCAATACAGGACTTGCTTTTACGCGAAGCAGAAAAATTCAAACCAACTTTTTACGTCATTTTAAGAAACTGGTTGGAGAGCATCCATACACTCATTGGAAAAACAAGAAACGTATCGGGAGGGAAATGTGAAAATGGTCGTATCCGAAAGGAAAGTGTGTAATTACGGTATCGCACAACTTTTCAGATCACGTGTAACAGGAGTTCAAGAACTCCAGTCGTCGTTCCTTGACACTTGGCTGTATTGAAAACACAACATTTAACGCTGGGGTGCCGTAACTAAGAAATGCCGGCTTTTTTACCTCATGTTATTGGGCAGATGCGCCTTGTGAGCAGTGACATCGAGAGTTGCGAATAGCTGGTCTTTTGGCTCCAGTTTATGCGACTTCGAAAGAGCTTTGATGAGACTGGTTTTGCCTGCATAGAAACGGATGCTGGGGTCTGTCTGATATGTTGATCTGCTTCGCTTCACACAAACCGTAGCGTGTGACAAATACGATATTGGCCGTGCAAGCCCTAGCATTTTAATCGAGCAAGATGGAGAAATAGAGTAAAGCTAATCTTGTCATGAAGGAGGGAAATTCGGCCACCCCTGTTTAACGGGGACAGGACCGGATCAAAACTGGACTACTACTTCGATCACAGCTAACGTCGACAGAAAACTAGTGATAGATTACAAGCAGGAGTCTTCGAATACGCATCCAAGAAATATTGCAGTAGGTTGCAACTTACCAGCATTAGTATATCCCACCACAGCGACAATAGGAACGGCAGTTTTTCTGCGTGACAAGCGAATCTGATTGCGATGCTTCCAAAGAGAATGTAACTTTTGTTTGATTCTCTTTTCCTTTTTTTGAAACTCACGTAACGCAAGTTCTCTGTAGGTTTCGCCTGCACCACCGAAACCCTGACGTCTGAAAATGTATTTTGATACCACATCAACCTAAACGCGAACGAAATCTAACGATAAAAGAATGACTTCATAGTGTCTTCTTCCCAAACAAATGGCTTGCAGTATTTTTAACTCCAACTATTTAGCACAGTGTGGTCCAAATACAGGCCAGCGGATTGAATTTTTAAGGCCCGCGAGCTTTCTCAGTATTGATTTAATGTTGTGTGTAACAGAAGCTCATTTTAATTAAAACAAGCATAAAATCTTTCAATAAAAATGTACAATATCAACGGCGTTAGACCAGACCGCAGAGAGCTTCTGGAAATTAGTCAGCAGAGATAGAGTTTCCCAACCTCCCAATGATTTTGCACTAAAAGTGCACTCATTTTTGGGAACACATACGTGTGTGAGAGTACATTTTCTACGATGAAGCAAGTCAACTCCAAAAACAGAAATCGAATGACAGACGAAACATTGGCCGATGTCTCCGACGTGCTGCCACTAACAATGGTCTTGATAAAGGAGGAATAGTGTCAGAGAAGCCTCCACCACAGGCATTTCACTGATAGAGATTTGTAATTTAATTTGCTATTGTGTAATAATTTCAATGACACATCCACTTATCTTATTGTTTTAGCTAAAAAATCTTGTGAATCTGTTGTTTCACACATCATTTTGTTGTAAGTGGCCAGCGAGTTGTCACGTTTTTGTAGAATGGCCCGTAGGTCAAAACTAGTTGGACCACGCTGATTTAGCACTTACAACACAAAACAAAAGTCATTAAAGGACTGCAAACTTCCACCCCAAAAGTAACTTTCAGCTGTTGATTACGGGCTGCTTGAATGCTCATTTTAATAAAATTTCCACTTCAAAGCTAAAAAACACTCCCTTACTCTTTATTGCTAGACTTGGCGTTCTCTGCCAACATAGTGGCTTGAATGTACGGTATTGCAGCTAAATCCACTTGAAGTTGGGCCTGTTTTGTTTTCGCTCGAAGGCGAAATATTTGNAACACCAGAGAATACCTGTGAGTCAAAAACAAGTTACATTAAACATGAGCTGTGTCTGCGAATGGAGCCAAATTTGAAAAACACAGCTGGAGTACAAGTCTCCCAAACAGTCATCTTAAACACTTGGTGAGAAAAGCACCTTTGTCAAAAATCTAACCAACATCTACATAAAAGTATACCAACATTACTTGTCATAAATTTGAGGGGACGTTCAATGCAAACTTATCAAGAGGACATTTAAAAGCAGTAACAAGTAGAATGAAAACAAATAATGATCACCTGTCATAAACTTCCTCCAGATTTAGGGCTTGGGAAAAGGTTTGCTTCTGCTCTACTGTAAGCATGTCAACACTCACAAAAAGGCTAGTGACAGCTTGTGTTTCTTGGATTAGACTGGCTAACCTGGTAAGGGTCCGTTCGTCAAGCAACTGACTCACATCATTATTTCTAAAATAGACAACAATACCTGTTTTATGACAAGTGCACAGCTGTGTGCCACTACCATAAGTGATGCAACATATACAAAAACTTTGTTTACAGTTGCTCGTACATGACAAAACTACATATATTTAAGACTACATATTTTACTACTGATGATGACATCGCTTTACCAACTTTTTTGACATATCTAACGTATGTCTTGGTGCCCTGCAGCTCCGACATAGGAAATATAGCACAACATGAACTAAGTATGATCACACGATAATGCGACGGTCATGAAACTGACTTTGGCCCTCCCCCAGACATACTGCTTCAACATTTAGCAATGATAGCAAAGTAACTGGAAGCATCACCTTTCGTTCCTGGTTGCACGTTGGCAATCAACAGCTTAAATTTTTTTTATTTATATGTTCACCAAGCAACATGATGAGCAACCTTTTTATGAATATACATTGCAATTATAACGCAAGGCAACCTTCACATGAATGAAAATAAAACGTACGAGATAGGTAATGCAGTTTTGTCCACAACAGTCCATCCAGGAATGCTATCGACCAAAGCTATCGATTCTTCCAATCGAAATAACTGAGAGGGTTCATTGGCACATTTTTCTGAAGTAAGAAAAGTTCTTCAGTGATCCTTTGGCAACGCTAGTATTAAATGCACTGAAGAATCAATGTTGACATGCTGCATGCTTACCTTCCACAGGCTGAACCAAATACACATGCCGATCACCACTTAACAAGGTTTGCTCCCTCCAAAGTTCTACTGGTTGGTTGATATCAACCACCTTGCCATCAAGCTCATTTTTATTTATGTAAAACCTTTTGAAAAACGTATTTGAAAGAAGTGCTTGGTCACACAGTCTTGGCTGCAGCAGAAAATGTTTTGCTGGAACTGGAGCCAGACCTGGGCGTAAAAATTCCAAGGATGTAAACAAAATGCGACGGAACTTGACATACATGTGGAGGAATATGCTTGTGTGACAGTTACAGTGAAAATGCAAATAAGCTACAGCTGGCACTGAAACTGTAAAAAGTAGAAGTTTCATGAATGCTAAAAAAGACAAGGCAATGAGTAATGATGATCATAGCATAGCCTAGCAACACAATTTGCACAAAACAAAAACATTAATAGATTGTGGAAAACATTACGATACTCAAACACGCAGACACTTTCAATGAATGAACAAAAGCTAATATCTTTTCACAGGGTTCCAACATATTTTTAAAAATCATTTTCCATACTTTTTCAATACTAAATTAAAAAAGTTCAATACCATTACTTCTCTTCCTTTTTTTGAACTATTGATCATGAAACTCAATTTTACACATTGCTCATCACTGCATAATTAATTAATTGCTTTGCCTTCGGCAAATTCCGCTCAGATACTTCAGATTTCTTTTCCATTTAGAATTTCAATACTTTTTCAATACCTAATGTACATTTTAGCCAAATTCAATACTTTTTCAAGGTCTTGAAAAGCAATTTTGAAATTCAATACTTTCAATACTGCGTGGGAAACCTGTTTTCAATAACAACCAAGTTTTCGTTTGGGTGCAAAAACAATACAACACTTTTTAGCAATGTTCATAATGACATTTTTTTGCAACCACTTATAAAATTTCTAGCAAGCTGACATCTTAAACAATTTTCACCACATTTCAAGTTTGATAAATTTGTCCTTTCTTTCTACTTTAACTCTTTGGGGTCCGGTTGGTTTCGGGGATTTTCGGAAAAAAAAACGCCTAAACGCACATGGCTTTGCGGGGAATTTCTCAGGTTCGGTATGCTCTACAGACCCAGTAAAAGTCTCAAAAGACGCAGCAAGTCTTCTAGGCTGCACTAAAAAAAAATTTTTTGCTTGAGGGGTGCAGGTTTTTTGTGAGTGACGTCATAAGTGGAGGACTTTATCCACCTTGGCCCACATTGCCTGGCCCTGGGCGCCAACTGTTAGGTGGTAGTATTTCGCTGAAGTTTTTACTGGAAACTAGGCTAC
>JGI24159J19872_10014381_pt1 | contig 10241 bp, 6 predicted proteins | sample Ectturendosymbi4_FD_19872 | JGI IMG/M metagenome (IMG submission 19872) | reverse complement strand
TGCGCACGCCATTGCTTAAAAGCTATCAGCGCTCCCAGCTAGGATATCGGAGGAAAATCCAATCAACACTAAATCAACACTACGACACGGCAGTTCGTAAGTGCAAAAATATTAGGCTGCACGTTGAAACAGGGAGTAAAACACACTCGTCACTGCGTCCGAGCAATTTACAGCTGCAAAATGAGGCTGCGCTGGTGTCTTGTCGAATACGAGCAGTCGAGCATAGAAAGTGTGTGGCTGGACCGGCTGGCGCACAAGATCGAATTTTGTAAAACTACATAAGAATTGAGAATACGCATGAAGTGCGCAAGAAAACTTTCAATTTTTTATTGTACATATAAGTCCAGCAAACTTTTAGTTTTCATTTTTTCCTGCTGAGACGTTATTATCAACTTCCTGAATTCTTCCATGTTTAAAAAAGCTCTTTTTGAACTCGTGCAACAGTTCTATAATGCTACAGAAATTGGTAATGTAGCCATTGCGGTCAGCGCTTGCGCTGATCAGCCTTAGTAGACAAAATAAAGACAATTGTTTCGGATAAGTGAATAATCGCGGAACACAATCTTAAAGATGCGTAGTGGATGGAGGGTCTGCAAAAAGTGGTGAGGTGGTTTCTGGAAGCAAACGATAGCCCGAATTCCCACCAAAACATAATTATTACTTTTTGGCCCATTAACAATGTTCCTTGAAATTTGCATGCAAATTTATTCCTTGGTATTTACATTAAGTCGACAAATTAACAAGCAAAAAGTATGCGGAAACAATTAATCTCCTTTGTGCAGGTAATAAAGTTTTGTAAAATATCATGCTCAATGGGGGGTTTAACCCCAAAACCCCCCCTTGCATACGCCCTTGTCAAAGACGATATTTTTTCACATGACTAAAGTCGTCAGATTAGAAAAAATGGAATCACGTAGTTGTTTTGAGTTTAGTTAGCACAATCCGAGGCACAAAGCTCAAAGTAAAGACCCTGCGACCGCGCTTACAAAAATAGCGTTTCCCCAAATTAACTGCAATGTGAAAGAAACTCTGTGACGCCTGTAAGAAAAGAACGTGTGATGTAGCAGAAAAGCGACATTTCATTACCAAGGTTAGTTACAAGAATTTTTCGTGCTGGTTTGAACGAAATTAAATACGACTACGTAGATTTCAAACAGCATTTTTATCTACACTAACATGTTGCAGCAAAAGACGTGACGGCACTTTGCAAAAAACAAACGACACTTCAAACAGTGGCGTACCTCGGGCTTCTCGCGCCTGGGGACAAACTCAGTTTAGGCGCTCCCACCCAGCCTCTTCGTGACAGCATAAAATAAAAGAAACACCGCAATCTAATTCTTTACTTGCAATTATCTAATTCCAAGGACATAGTTTTCTTGTTTTTGCTGCTGAAAATTTATCCCCTACTCAGTGGCGTGCAGAGGTCTGGTGATGCCCAGGGCGACTGCTTCATTGTATGCCCCCTACCAAATTCTAGTATTGAGAAGTGGCGTATGGTGGCCATTGTTACTGGATTTACACTGTGTGTGACGTCACAATATGGCGTCATATTCACGTTTCCAAACCAACATTTTGGCGAAGTTTGTTGACACAATCTGCATATTATTCTACACGCACTCTCCTTACTCGTTGTACAGTATGTCATTGTAAAGAACATGAATTATTATCAAGGCTTCAAGTTACGAGACCGGAGTAAAACACAACGTTAAGACAAAGCAGTTCATAACTGCAAAAATATCCGGCAACGCATTAAAACAGCGGAGCGGAACACACTCCGTGTTACGTGAGCGCAGTTCACAAATGCAAAAATTTTAGGCTGCGCAATAAAACAGTGGAGTAAAACCAGGGATTGTGGAGTAGGAATCAGAAGGATTTTTAACATGAAGAGTAGGAGAAAATTTTAATGACCCTGACTCCGGGCTGACTTTTTGCTCGTCGATTGTGACTGTTTCTGCCACAAACGTACGTAAGCATCACGCTTGGCAATTTTTCAAACCGGATCCTGATAAACGAAGATCAGAAACTAATAGATAAGCCAGCTCTCTCTCGTCTCACAATGAAGGTAAAAGGACTGGAATCAAAGATTTGGCTGAATGAATTTACTGACCAACAGAATGTTGAAGTTGATCACCATTCTTCTTCATCCAGCGAGGACCACACGACTTCAAGTATCTGGATAAGGTGGAAAAAGACCAAATAAATAAAAGACGTCTTGATGTAAATGAGCCTTTTCAACGTAAAGTTGGAAACGTTTAAACAGCATTTTCGTCAGGCTGTTGAAGAGCTAGAAGAAAAGTACAACGGTTCGTGCAAATTGCGACTGGAAGAACTTATCCCACTTTACCCCGAAATCATTCGAGATGCAACTCGTACAGTCACAGCTCTTCCTCCGACGTAGGTCAGTCTGTAAAGACTTTTCTCTGCTCTGAAAATAATAAAATCTAACCTCTGAGCTTCAATTAAGGGAGACAATGCAGATGCTACATTATTCCGCAAAACGTACAAATGAGTTTCGGTTCTTTTGTCGTACAATTCCAATCACAGACGCAGTCACTTTGAAGTTGAGCTGTAGTGTTTTTCGTAACTAATTAATGTCGAGTTCTGCCGTTCTATCGCAACTTTTTTGTATTGAAAAATCTATGTTGACTGGTTCTTAAACCTTGCCATTTTGTTGTACCTAACTGAAGGCTGGGTGGTATGAAACGTTTAGATAACGAAGAATAAAGCGAATGCTCCCAAGTGATTAAGTTAAAAACCTAACTTATTTGTTTTACTTTCTTTCGTGGTACACTCCCCCAATAATGAATTTTTTAAACTTATGGAAAAATTGCTATAGACTCACTCATGCTTCTTTTTACAAAGTACAAATGTACGTGGTTTACCGCTACCAGCATGCAGACCCGTAACCAGGGGGGGCGCAGGGGGGGGCGAACCCTTCCCTATAAAATTTTTCGCCCCAACCTAGAAAAATGTTTTGGACATAGTTCAAATCTATTGGACATAGTGCAAAAAATTTGGGCCCCTCTCAAAAAACTTTTCGCCCCCCTTGGTATCCCAAGCTGGTTACGGGGCTGTCAGCATGTCACTGTCTCGCTACATTACTTGTCAAGATGTCTGCGTTCAGCAGTCTCATGCAACAAACGCCTGCTACCGTAATACAAAATGAACCTTTGCAGATTTGTTGCCATGTTATTGTTACGCAATAAAGACCAACAGTAGAACAATCCGCTCGCGACTTTCGCAACCCGCTTCTACAGGCAATGGAGGGGACATGGTGAACTGCAAGCTCATCACTGCATGACACTACAACTGTGAACCTGACTCTTGTGCAGGGTGGGTTTCATACCAGCAAAAAGACTGTCATTGCAAGAATCAAAACCCTTTTGGTCCCGCGATCGCCAAAATTTTGGCGCAGGGTTTGCAACGCTGTAACTCGCCAGCCGATTGAGCTAGAAAGCTTTTCAAACCATCTACGGATTCAGCAAGTCTTCCAGTTCCGAGTCGAAAAAATTTTTTTCATTTTGGGTTTGGGGTTCTCTTGGGGAGAATGTCACATGTGGGAGTGTTATTTTCAGTTTTTGGCCTGGTTTACGCGGCCCTGGACGCCAATCCAATGAGTCAATTTTTTCGCTCAAGTTTTTTTCGAAACTAGGCTATCATACGAGTCTTCAGAGACCTTGATTGGCTTTCTAGCATATCTGGATCCAAAACTATGCCACAAAAACCAAAATGAGGTCAAAATTTCTACCCCTACAAAAGGAGACCTGGGTTGAATAACACCCAGTTTGGATATGGCCATAACTCGCCGCCAGAATAGGCTAGAGCTTTTCAAGCCCTCCAAAGACTCGTGAAGACTTGTAGTTTAGACTGCAAAAAAAAATTTTTAGCTTGAGATCTCGGGTTTTTTGTTGATGTTTACATAATGAGAGGATATTTATACATATTTGTTTACATTTGGATGATGACGTCATATCCTGGGAGTCGAACAATCCATCAGATTTTGTGGCTCAAAATTGTTTTGGATTCTAGGCTACAATACGAGTCTGTAGAGGGTTTGATAGACTTTCTAGCATTTCTGGTTCAAAATGTATGGCAAAATAACCAGAAATTCATTAGAGGAATCCCCACTAATTCCCTAGGGAATCCTTACAAGATTAAGGGTCTTTCGGCCATAACTTGGGCACCAGAAACGCCAGGAAGTCGATCTAGGCCTCTACAGCTTCATATTCCAGCCTAGAATACAACCAAAGTTTGAGCCACAATTTTGGCTCATTGCCCGGGCGATGACGTCATAAAAGAATAATCACAAAAAAGCAAAACCTTCCCTCATTCTAACGACACCCACCGAAAACCCCAAACCCAAATCTCAAAAGTTTTTTTTCAATGCAAACTAAAAGACTTCACGAGTCTTTCGAGAGTTCGAATAGCTCTCTAGCATGTTCTCGCGGTGAGTTATCGCGAGCCGCGCTAGCCACCAGTGGGAGACTCATTTTTTTCTGCAAGGATTGTGCACAACGGAGTTTTTGAGCCATAACTTTGGTTCCAGACATGCTAGAAGGTCAGTCAAGGGCTCTGAAGACGCGGATGATCGTCTATTTCCAAAAAAAGTTTGAGCCATAAAAATGGTTCATTGGATTAGTATCCAGGGCCAGTTAAAGCGGGTCAAAAATTCAAAAACATGCCTACTTTGCGACGTCACCAAGAGAAAACCCCACACCCAAATGAAATAATTTCTTTTTCAATCGAAACTAGAAGACTTGCTCAAACCGTGGATGGTTTGAACAGTTAGTAGCTATAGTAGCTGGCGAGTTATAGCGTTTAAAGCGTTTTAAACCATCGCCAAAATTTTGGCGATCGCGGGACTTAAAGGGTAAGTGAAATTCAAAGTGCTACAGTTATGTTGGAGAAACACTGCTTGGTCTTCAATCATCTGTTACCTTCTCAATGTTTTGCAGAACTGTAAAATTTTGACATGTGTTACCTTGAAGATCTACAGAACACAGTTTCAAAAACTTCACTCTTTTCAATAGCAAGTAGAAAACTATTTTTAACTGAGCCAAGCAATTTTTCTGCGCGGCAAAGCACTAAGAGCCCCGTTAGGAAGTTATCAGTTTTGCGTTTAAACAGTTTTCAGTGCATAAGCTGACGTTTCATCAATTTGCTTGCTTAGCTCTAAGAAAATTCGACCTTAGTGAGCCATTCACTCTCTAATATTAACCGAATTTGTATCACATGGATCATGCATTCATTCAACTTCGCAAGAAATAAATGTAAACGTAAGAAACAACATTTTGTCATCCAAATAGGAAACATTTCGGCAATTCTGTCACTGCAACTTTCTTAACGGGACGGCTAGGCACTTTCAATAAACTTCGCCTTCCTCTTTATTCTTAAACCCTTCCGATTTCATTAACCTGACTTGCAGAGATGAACATGGATTTGGATTTTACAATTTATGATTAACCGGATTTGGAGTTAATAATTTTGTTTTGAATTTCTTTGTAACTTCTGAGTGGGTTATGGGACTACAGATTACTGTATTTATCTGTTAAGTTTGGACAGTGGAGTCCCTCACATCCATCGGATTTTTTTATCTGAAGCTATTTCTAGTGATAAAACTTCGCTCTATTATGTATCATGTCATTAGAGTTACAGAAGGGTGTGACTTTCGTAGATCTGGTCATTTTACTTGACTCATAGTCATCGTTATTCATATGTGTAGTCTAGTCTATTGCTGATGAGTCGCTTGTGCTGCATACCTGATAAACTTTCTGGTTTGGTATCTTACACGGTATTACTGATCTTCTCATTGCATTGCTGCTAACAGTGATTACCTTGAAGTCTTTGAAGTATCAATTTTTATGATACAGTGAGCCGTATGTATAGCATAAGTTAAATTCAATTAGTTTCCAAACTATTTTTGTCTTTGAATTTTTTAGTTGGATTCCATATAGCAGTTTTTTCAACCTTTTTGCTGCAGCAGAACCTTCCGGAAATGTTTGCGTTGCTCATGGAGCTCTATGATTATCCAAGTGTCTATATTGCTACAACCGCACGGAACTGTAGTTGCGAATTTTGTCCCAGGTAAATTCGGTCTGTTTCGGCGGAACCCCTGGTAGCCACTCGCGGAACCCTGGTTGAAAAACAATGCCTTATTGCCTAAACATTAGAAGGATTTGGGATTTATGCAGGTTTTGGATTTTATAACTGTCAGTTTTCGGATTTGGATTTCGTTTCGATTTTGGATTGAAAGTATTGGATCGGTTGTGGATTTGAAACGCATAAATCGGTTCATCTATACTGACTAAAGTGTTAATTGAGTTCATCAAATTCTGAATTTATCTACGTACTGGAGATGGCACGGTCCAAGATTTTTTAGCCCGGACCGCCCATTGCCCGCAAAATTCAGCCCATTAACGGCCAGTGCACCGAGGAGAATTTTGCTTTTTCAATGCGGCCCTCCCATTGCCCGATAAACAATTACACCGTTTACGTATAAATATCAAACAAAATCGATTTGACTGCTAAAGCAATAGCGATTTGGTAAATATGAAAAACACTGTTTATCAAAAGGTAGCCTTTTCCAGCAAAGAATCAGTCACTAAGATCTTACAGAGTTAATATTGCGCCTGCTAGGTATAGGAATCATTAGCTCTTATTCAAATAGAATCTAAGAAAAACATCTATTAATTTTCAAATAACTAGTCTCGACAACACCCAGATGGTTTCACTCACTTTTCACGACACCAAGTGGTTCTCCTAACTCAAAAAAGTTTTTGGAAAGTTTTTTCGTCAATAGCGGGCGGCAGCGGCACGGTGAAATCTAGCCGCTAAAAATACCTTAGCGGCCCGTGCCATCTCTGTTCCCGTACATAGAATATTTTGGCCACCGGAGGTGAGCGGACTATCATTTAGTGGTATATCCAGATCCATTCCTGAATTTTTAAAACTCAATCTAAGTCCATCCTTGACCCACAATTTTATTAAATGTGAAGCCCAAGTCCAAATAAAGTCCCAAAAATTAAAAAAATAGAGGTTTTTAACAACAAAAATACTGCAATTCTTTCCCATTAACTCGGTCCAAATCCGGTCCAGATCCTAATATTTGAAGCGATTTACAATTCGGAACCAATCCAAATACAAAAAATCTGTGATAGTCCGGATCCAATCAATCCTAGTCCAGACCAATGCTCATCTCTGCTGACCACTGTTGCCTTAGGGCAGTGGTTCCCAACCATTTTTTGCCCATGCCCCAACTTGTCACCTCGGAAGTCCTAAATGCTATATCAGGGGCGGACCCAGGGGAGCGAGTGGGCTGATCGCCCCCATACAACCCACAAAAGTAACTTAATTCATGATAATTTTGTACAATTCGGTAAACACCATTCGCGATATAAGGCTATTTTGTCGTACATTGTTTTGTCACAGCAGTGTTGTGAAGTACACTTCATCTCTCTTACAGTAGGGAAGCTGTTATGAGACTTGACTATCAAATATTATTGAAAGTGCCCCCACCCCTAACCTTACTGACTGGATCCGCCCCTGTGCTATATAAATTTTATGATTTTAAAAGTAAACTCTATTTCAGCAAAGAAGTTTCAAAACGCTAATACCTTGGTTGGAACAAGCTTCAAATAACATAGCATCCACGAAAAAGAAGATTCAAATAAAAATCAAATTGGAAAATTGGACCCAGACCTCGTTAGTCAGCCACATTGCCCCTTTCAAAGTCAAATTGCTCCCTGTGGGGCGTAGGCCTACGCCAAACGTTAGGAACTACTGTCTTAGGGTGTTTGGTTGGCTTTCGAGAAAGGAAGGACAATGCATTTCTTGGTTTCTGCCTATACCACAAGCTTGGTAGGCAAATATTTGCAGATGACTTCATTCACTCTGAGCAAACAAATCGACCTGTAGAAATTACTTGCGCTATGTTACCTAAGCCACTGGCTAAGCAGTGAACATATCTTTACATCAGCCAACAGCACTGTGACGAGGTTTACATATAGGTTTGAACGAACACATGTCACTCACAACTGCATGTGCATAACATTATCGTGAAAACTTTACAAAATCTCATGAAGGAAATACCTATGAAACTTGGCTTTTAAGACTTTCGAACTCATGAACACTCAAATGTGACAAACGTTGTGGATTGTCTTGCTAGCTGTGGTTGTATTTCACTTATCAATAAGCCAGCTAGATTTTTAACGAATTCAACTCCTTTTTTTCTAAATCACATATATACAAACATTTGTGATGAACAAAGAAAAACTAATTCTGGAATTATTAATGTTTCTGATCATTTACTAGTCTTTGTAAACTTAACTTTACTCTCCACCATTCTACCAACTAAGGAATTTAAACCTGGAATCAGATACAGGAAACATTTTAACCCAACTAACTTTTGAGCTGAACTCAGTCTCAAAATATCCAACCTCAATCCTGAAGCTGGTGTCTTAGCCTTATATACAATGAAAGGTTTGTTTGAGATTTTGTAATATTTATACTGATAAATGCAGTATTTGCACTTTTTTGCCCCATGTGAAGGACTGTGGTAACACAAGTCATGACAACAAAAAATTGTATGGATTTTTTCGACTGCCATGTACCTTCCTGTCTTCTTCAGTGATTATACTCCGAACTAACTTTGAAATCACCTTTAACCCTTTAGCACCTTTAACCCTTTATTGCATCTGACGCGCATTTAATGACAAGTGTCGCAAGTTTCAGAGCCTTGCCTGTGCAGCGTTTGTATCGTGGCGTTTCTGCAAATGCTGTCTAATGTATCCTTTTTTGCTCTGTAGAACAGTGTTTGTGTATTGCTTTGTCGTGTGGCATGGCGAAATTAGTTAAAACCCCTTCTCCTCAATATTGGCCCACGCCCGGCAAAGGTTTTAAGAACCTACAAAACAGATCACACTTGATTTATATTTAGAAACGTGTTGTTTGAAGGATGTTAGTGTAAATGCAAAGTATGTGCTAAAACCCTCAATTTAAGGCGGTTGTTAAGAAAAGTACGAACGAAACATCGCATTTCTACTTCGAAGTACAGTACAGAATGCAAGTTCTTTAATGTGAAGTCAGAAAGCAGGATAATACAGGACGCACATTTAAAAACAATGGCTTTGCTGCGAGTAAACCATGAGGTTAACAACTAAATGGCTTTCGTCTAGCAATACAAGAGGTTTTCCATTCAGTACTCTTCATCCTCTCCTTCTTCTCCTTCACCCTCAACTGAATCCACTCCAACTTCTTCGTAGTCTTTTTCAAGAGCTGCAAGATCTTCACGAGCTTCGGAAAATTCGCCTTCCTCCATTCCTTCTCCGACGTACCTGATTTTAAAAGTTTAAGTTTAATGCAGTTAGTCCACAGCTCAACAATGTGGCAAAGTTCGAGCCAAGTAAGGTATGAAAAATGAAATTGTAAATGCGAATTTTTGACAACCAGTGGTGCATTGTAATGAAGGCAGCTTACCAGTGCACAAATGCACGCTTAGCGTACATCAAGTCNAACTTGTGATCCAAGCGAGCCCAGGCTTCGGCAATCGCAGTCGTGTTGCTCAACATGCAAACTGCGCGCTGCACCTTCGCCAGATCACCACCAGGAACAACAGTAGGTGGCTGGTAATTGATTCCTACCTTAAAACCAGTCGGACACCAATCCACGAACTGAAACAAAAGTCAAATTTACAGTAATCATAACCATATAAAAATCTATACTTTTGTAACTGCACCGTCTCACCTGAATTGTACGTTTAGTTTTAATAGTCGCGATGGCTGCGTTGACATCTTTTGGAACTACATCGCCACGATACAGCATGCAGCAGGCCATGTATTTTCCATGACGAGGATCGCATTTTACCATCTGGTTGGCTGGTTCAAAGCAAGCGTTGGTGATCTCAGCAACAGACAACTGCTCATGGTAGGCTTTTTCCGCTGAGATGACTGGAGCATAGGTGACCAACGGGAAATGGATACGTGGATAGGGCACCAAGTTGGTTTGGAACTCCGTAAGATCGACGTTGAGCGCGCCATCGAATCGAAGAGAAGCAGTGATTGACGAAACGATTTGACCAATCAAGCGATTCAGGTTGGTATACGTCGGCCTTTCAATGTCAAGATTACGGCGACAGATGTCATAAATAGCTTCGTTGTCAACCATGAATGCGCAGTCGGAATGCTCCAGAGTCGTGTGAGTAGTCAATATTGAATTGTAGGGTTCGACAACAGCAGTTGAAACCT
>JGI24159J19872_10014380_pt1 | contig 10241 bp, 5 predicted proteins | sample Ectturendosymbi4_FD_19872 | JGI IMG/M metagenome (IMG submission 19872) | reverse complement strand
ATATTCAGGCAGACTTGCATTGTTGTCTTGGCGGTTGTGCCTGCCTTCGGTTTTTGCACTTGTTCTACCTCAGCGGTGTTGTCTGCTCTCAAGCTGTCTTCTTCCGAGCAGTGCCAGCGCATTGCGACACCGGGACCTGTACCTACAACCTGCGCTCAACTTACTGCTCGACAGGGAACATGGCGTTCGGCGAAGCGAATGCGCTTACCGTATTTATTCGATTGTAAGCAGCACGAAATGGTGTCAAGAATGTAATGTAAGCCGCCCTTCGTTGCAAGCCGCACTTAAACATAGGTGAACTAGGCCTCTGACATACTTTCGCATACTAGCACGTTTCGCGTTTCTGGCAACCCTGGCAATGATGCTCACACCACTAGAACTGCCTTCTGTTCATCATAATCCCTCATGTGACGGAGCGTGCACGTTTGCACGTGATGCTGAAGCGAAGGTAGAGAATGCGAAAAAGGTTTTGTCGGCAAAACATAGTCAAGGAAAGGCTGAACGTCATCGAGACCTTTCAATAAGATAAAGAAAAAATGTTAGCCGCCCTTGATAAGAAGTTGCACGAAATGATGAAAAAAACTTTAAAAGCCGCGACTTACAATCGAATAAATAGGGTGGTTCTTTTCTGCAGTCGCCTGAACGTGCATGCCGCGAAACGCTCGTTGGTTGCGTCGTCCGGCAGGCGACCGCCAAGTTTACTGTTGGTTGGGTGCAGCAGTTTCATGACCTGGTGTTTGGCGCTAAACTGCTGCACCTTTTCGTGGTAATGTCGCGTGAGTGGTGCGATCTGATGTGCAGAAAATTTACCGTCCCCCTGTTCTTTCGTATATACCTAACCCAGGGCGAGTGGACAGGGTCAGTCTTAAGAACTACGGGTTTCAACGATTTTTACATATTAAAAAAAATAAAGTCTATTTCATTGTCTTCGCGTTGGTCCGGAGTCCGCTGATTGGATAAAAATTGAGATCTGCTGTTGCAGTTCAGTCTGAACGTTTAAAACCCCAGCAGCCTCCTGACTATAATCGTTGTCGTTGTAGCGCGAAATCTTAATGTCCAATGTTAGTTGCACTCTGGTCACGACGGTCCAACACGGCTTTGAAACGCGCAAGTATTTTTTCCAGTGTTATAAGTTCTGATTTTTAACTTTCCTGATGATTTGAGCAATGTTTTTTCATGGTGCGCAGCTGCGCAGTACTACCGCCAGACCATTTGCGCAGTGAAATCACATTCTCGCGCATTTGCAACATTCCAAATTTAATATCGTTTATATATCGCACAGCCCTTGTTACGCTTGAAACGATTCATTGTCTGTGTGTGTGCATGGTTGCGCAATTGCATGCGCACTAAAGCAAACATTTGCTCAGTGTAAAATTTTCNTGGAGTGAACACTGGATTTGAGATCATATGCATTCATTTAATGGTTGGGTGCTATTANTTTCGAAAACGTCTTCTTGACATGGCTATTTCCTCAACTTTTTTCGACCGCATAGCACCACAGGGATGGGTGTGGTACTGTGACTCTTACCCGTAGCGATTTCGTTTCGCCACCCAGTAACAATGCACGGTGTTTTATACATTTAACGGCATCCAACTTTTTCTCTCAGGCGCTCCTACTCGTCATGGATGAATGGCTTTGCCATATTTAATGCAACAAAAACATGTTGCTGTCATCATACCCGAGATAGTATTGCGTCTGATGCTGAGATGGTCATGTGTGGATTTCTTATTGCTTCTGTCGTTACTGTGTGGCATGAGTTTCTAAACAAAACAAATTGCCATATTGTCTTCTGAAGCTTCAAAAAATATTCTTTAGTAGAAAGAGACTGCCTCAAGATTCCGTTCGCAAGTAACTTGCACTTTTTGGCCATTCACGCGCCATCATCGCGATGTTCCAGGCGCCGTAAATTATCGTGTTGTTTTGTTTTAAAATCTATCTGAGACTTGACATTCTATTAACAGTATGCTGGTTTTAGCAATGCAGGTGTAATTTGTGTTAAGTAAATTGTGACCTAAAATATAAAACTGAACCATTTTTCTTAGATACGCAGTTAAAAAACATTGAATCTTCTTCAAGAAAAGCTTGCTGTTTCGTTTTCTAAGCCCTATTTTTTCCACTTTGGACGTGTTAATCCTTTTTCTTCATGAAAAAAATTTAGCTCGGCTGTATTTATTACGTCGCGAGATCTGATCTAATGTTTAGATTTTGAAATTAAAAAAAATTCGAACGTTGTGTCGAAGGTTGCAGCTTGGCTATCGTCAGTCTTTCCTAATAATTTGATTTTTGGACCCACTTGAGGTTGTGACTCTAACGAATGTTCCACCGGTTTCAGCCTTAGGTCATGTTCACGATGACTTTCATAGCAGCATGGTGTATTGGCAACGTTGCTGCTGACACACGCTATATACGTCCATGTTAGCGGTAAACAATATTTCGCCATGTTTCATCCGATTAAGAATCCTGGAAGATTATCTTTAATGTTGTTTTGTTGTAAGTTTTGCCAGTACCGGGGTTTTCCGGAAGGCCGCCCAGTCTTTAGTCCGCCCGTGGGCGCTTATTTTAGGTGGGCGTTTATATAGTGCTAAGCATTATTTGTAAAGCCACAACAGTGACCCACACCAAGCGAATCGATCGCAATTTATTGCGTAAGGAAACTAGTTTCGTGTGTTACACATCTTCAGTCCTAGTGCTAAGATTTCAGTTGAATACTATTTGTACCTGTTCTTTTACACGGTACGTCCAACGTTATACTGAGTTTGAAAACTATTTAGATATTTATGCCCACGCTATATGGATTATATAAATATGGTTTATACATAAATATGGATAATTATACATACATCTGTTGTGTATGGATTTTGTGTGCATGTGTAGTTGTTCAGACACAGGCAATATGCAACTGCCGTACAACAGCCCGGGCGGTTATTTGGTCCACGTCTTATTTTCCCAATGTGTCTATTTTCCTATTAACGGCCCAGGGCGGCCTTCCAGAAAACCACGGTACCAAAATGGCTTGCCAGGCAGACTTGCATTTAGTTCGCTAACAGCAAAAAGACTGCGTGCTATGCAAAACGCCACTTCTTCACGTGACGACCGAAGGTGTTTTGAATTAAGCGCTCGCACCCTCGTTAACCGGAGCGTCATTTCATTATGAAGTGGCCCATAAAGCCGAAGTTGTTTGCATTCCGTCTAGGACACCTAAGATGCACTGAGCTTTGAAGCAATGAAACCTAAAAGACATGGGCATTTGTGAGCTGGCGACACGAGTTCAAAAGCTTGGTAATCTCGTTTTTTTCAAAAGTTCATGAGTCTTCTGTTTGATTTGTGGTAACTATCGCATGGGTTCGCTTACGTAGCTTCCCCTTAACGAATGGTGGGGAGAGAGAGTAGACCAAAATGTAAAATTTAAGGGTCTCCTGGACATTTGCTACTCAGTTTCCACACCAGTCAGAATGTTGATGCTGCACCGTCGACCTGTCTGTTATTGAACGCTTGTTTGTGTGTATCATGCTTTAATTTGCGCACAGCATCGAAGTTCGTTCCACGAAGAGAAAGTCGAAACCATCAAGAAGATGCTGAAGCAGGAGGAGGCTGAGGTTGAGGTGAGATTCTCACTCGTGCTGTTGTTTAATTAAACCAACAGTCGTTTTGCCCCAGTAACAGCTGCGTGCGTTTCGCCGACGTCCGCACAAACTGCGACCGCAACAGCGATCTTGCAAGGATGGCCAGGAAATGACTTTGCCTCATCGAGTCGCTGAAAAGCTGACGCAATCGATTTGATATAATTGGAATGTACAGCTGAACTTTTATTCGTTATGCATCTCCATAAAACGTGACATTTTTTAAAAGGAAATCAAGTAATTTTAAGTTTTTCGGAATGGCGTGACGTGTGATTCGTTTGTTCGGTTACGATTTTTCCGTAAATTATTGAATAGCGCGCCGTGGAGACCGGACTTCATCAGGTTTTATTATTGCATGACAAGTTCAGAAACAATGTCCTATCAACTGGAGCGAAAAATTGAAAAGTACAATGCTGTTGAAACTGCTGAGTAGGTGTCATCTCACAGCACAAGTTCGCGAAGATTTTTGCTGTATTTACTGTATTGCAATTCATCTTGCAACTAGTCACCCCTGTTGGTTAGCGAAGTATCGCATCTCTATCACTGCTAAGGGACAGCGCCGATCTTGCGCGCTCACCTTCTCTACCCCCCGCTAGCGCAGCATTCGCGATCGTCAACGGGCGTCATTTGAAAAGGTCTCTTTTTTTCGGTCGGCGGTGCTTTTCGTTTTTTTACTGTCGAGTTATTTCACGGTCGACTGGAGCAGATGATAAGCGCGCGAATGTTGCAAAACAACTGTCTCTGCTGAATTATAATCGCTGCGTGCATTGAAACCTTTCAGTGACATGCTACTTTGGTCATCACAACGCGCAGGCGTGTTTTCGCATGGGGGAGGGGGGTGTAAGTGCTTACCGAGCCCTTTTTGGAATTGTCATTTCTGATTCTTTTCGCAGCGGATCAAGGACGAATACGCCAGAAACCCGTCCCCGAAGCTGCTGGCCGATCTGGGTACGGCGCAAAAACTGAAACAAGATCTGGAGAAGCAACTATGGAAGGTACCGTTGGAGAATGTTGCCACGATTGCTGCAAGGTTTTACAGCTTGTCCAAGTGTGGATACTCGTGGCAGGCCACGAATCGATCTTGCCGTTAGTGGGTTGCTGTCGCAGGCCGTACGGGGCAAGTCGAAATGCACCGCGTACGGTTATAGGCTGTGCACTGGACAGTCTAGTGTCGGAAGTAGATGGCAGCTGTTTTTTCGTTAAGTCAGAATCAGTGCCCTGTTTGTCTTTTTCACCAACATTTAAGCTTTTACTGCTTCATGGATGTGCGTGCCGCAAGAATCACTAAACAACAACGTAGCTTCGTGCCCAGCGCGCGTAGTAGTCACACTCGGGCTGTGTATTCCAGTCGTCACGCTTCGGTGCGTTGAAGGCGGAACTCGATCGGCGGCTGATTCGATGCCGGACCTTTGCGAACAGAAAAGTTAATTTCAGGTTTATTGAGGTTTGTCGATATTTGTACAACTCCTTGCCTTTGTGACCAGCTGTCAAGAAGGGAGTTCCCCCGTCGAGCGACCTGTGCGCATCGCTTGGCAGCCAAAGCCCAATTCCAACCTGACATTTGTAAAAGCGCGTTGCTCTCGTGTATCCGACGTTTTGTTCGCAACTGCGTTAATCTTTAACTTCTTTCGTAACGGGTCGTGGCGAGCGTGCACTTTGCGACCACGCTTTTTAGGATCAAGCGGACATTCGATGCGCGGCACAAGGGCCATATAACGCGGCCAGGGCGCCCGGCGTCACTGTGGCCAACGCGCGATGCATGATAACAGGCGATGAGCAGCGCAAAGCGGTTGATGACGCGCCAGTAACGACTTCGATGATTTCGATGAGCAGTGGAAATGTGACCGCGAGGATTTGTTATTTGCTGTCGACGCGAATATGAAATATTTATGCCGCACCTACGATGCGTGACGATCGGTCGCCGGGGACTGTTCGACTTGCACGCGATCACGTGATTACGGACTCTTGCGAAGGAGTCGCTGCGCCCTCCTTTCAGCGGAGAAGCAGGGGCCCGGGCGTGGACGTGGACGTGACACCCGCATGATGTTGCCCTGATTTGAAAGCAAAACGTATTTGATTGGAAGCAAAATCGTAACGACCCTCAATCGTTCAGTTCAATCCGACTGGAACCCCGGCGTCCTGACTGAGAGTTTGCTGATGACAAATATTGAATTTTTTAAGAAGTTTTTCCATGCATTTAATTCAGGTTAAGTGTTGATGTACTTAAAGTTTTTTCCGTATAATATGTTTAAAAAATTAACAATTGTTTTTTTGGGTTCGCAGTTAATAGCAATCGATTAAAAATATTGTTTTACACCAAAAACCATGAACTTGCAAGGGAGTTTTAAAATTTTTTATGAATCAAATCAACACAACAAAGATGGAAACAGAAGAAAAGCCTGACTGAAATCTATGTGAGCGATAATTATCATGTTGATGGGTGGTTCCATTACTCAGGTTCAAAAGAAATTGAAACTCAAAAGTACGCTGAACAATTACAAATTATGCCTTGCGATGGCTATTTGTTTTTATAGACAGTGCCTTGATTTAAAAATTCGTTTCGCTGCAAATTTAAAGTCTATTTTTACAAGAATCGATTTGCTTGCAAAGCATCATTGGAGTAAAATGCAGGTTTTACTGATGCTATTAAAGAAGTTAGGAAACAGTAACCGTCATATTTTGAGTTGAAATTTCCAACAAGTCATCATTACACGAACATACGTATCTGCGGTCATGGGCGTCGGAAGGAATTTTTCTAGGGGGTGGGGAACTGGATTTTTTCAAGTGCTGACCAAAAGCTTTTTTCCAGAGGGGGGCAAATATAGTGAAATTAGCTCAAAACTAACAAAAATATTTTTCTAATGAGTCGGAAAATAACAAATTTCAAAATCTGGGGAGAGCCTCCCCTACGCCCCCCTTCCGACGAACAAGTGTTGCACTGCAGGAAAATCGCAAGACGCACAGCACTTGCAAATCCTGTGGAAGAAAACAACGGCCAATTCTCAACCGCGACGCATGCGAGGGACCAGGGCCTGCTCGTGAAAAGTATGCAAAAGAGCATGGACTGGGGTGGCTGTAACCTCCAGATGGCGCTGTGACGTTGTAAAGATGCGGACGTTGCAAGAGTTGTTGATGTCCACTGAAGCGCGAGCGATGTCGGCCCGGCGACATGTTTCGCGCGATTTTCGTTCGTTCGCGTGTTTTCGGACTCGTTTGTGTGCTTTCGGATCGACGCGACTCTGTTTTTGTGCGCAGGCGGAATCGTCACGTGACACCACCAACCTGCCCATCACTGACAGCCAGCAGCAACAGCAGACCGGTGCGCCTGACTCTCTTTACGTGACCGATGTCGACGACGTTGCAGGTAGCGTTTTGATATCTTCGGTTCTCGAACCGGTTCGAGCCGCTTGGTTGGATTGCGCGTGGGTGGGTCTCGCGATTACCTCCTGTGCGGGCCAGAAACGTGGCCACGACGGCCCTTCGCCACGTTGGCCTGCGAATGCACCTGTAGTAGCGCGAAAGACACCCCCTGAAGTTACGAGCCTGAACGGAAATGAAAAGCAGCGACCTCGCAAGTCAGCAGACTTGGTGTAAACGTGCCGCTTATCCTTCGTTGACGAGAATTTGAAAGAGACACCCGAAACAAAGTAGTTGTCCCGGAGCAGCAATGCCTTCCTGCCAATGGGTGCAAGAAGTTTGTTGCTCCATGTACAGATTATGAAGGTCTTCATGGCCGAGGTCATCGATAAAAACGCTTATTTTCTGAGCAAGACACCTGGTATCTGATCGCTTTGATAACATTTTCAGTTGCCAGGATGTAAAAAGGCCACACTTTTTGAGCACAATTTAATGCCAGTGGTAGTTTTGTGCCCCCATCCCAAAAGCAATTTAAGGGGTGCAGAGCAGATTAGAATCGAACGAAAATGACCAGGAACAGAATATTGGTTCTCACGAAACTGATTGTTTCAAGCCAGGATGGCGCCGTCAGGCTTTTTGAAGTTTTAGTTTATTCGTGGCCCACTGCCGAGACCCTTCTCTTCCCAACGCAATTTCTTCTGCCCAGTCATCCGGACGCTTCGTGCTTACGTAATTGTCAGACGAAGTTTTGTTTCTAAGTCTTGGCGGAAGTGCGTTGTCGCTTGCATTTATTGCCTTCGTCAGGTGACGATATTGAAAGTCGCCTCGCGCGTGACGTCACAAAGTTTCGTTTCATCGCAGCGCCGAGCGAAGTCAGCTGCTTGAGCTGCTCGCCCCGCCGTGCGCGGCCTTGTGTGTGGTGCGCGAAAACCTTTCCGCTTCTCGTGGGAGCCGCACTAGCGCCTGACCTGACGTCCTTCAGTGTCGCGCCTCATGTAGTTGTGTCCTGAAAGCTGTTTTTTTTTATCGCTGAGACATTTCGGTCATTTGTGTCTCACAGTTGTATTAAAACTCACCGTGACAGTGTTCATTAAAACCTATATTTACAGACATTCTGATCGAAATGCCTTAATTTGTTTCGGTCAATTCAAAAACATTTCGGTCTATGACCGGAAAATGACCGAAAAAATTCCAGCCTGAAAGAAGTTAAGGCAGAGGTCACGCTTTTCGAAGAGTTCGAATATTTCAAAATTACCGTTTTCAAATGAAAATGAGAACATCGCTATCAGCGATTAACAAGTAGCAGAAGGTTTTCTTGGAGAAAACTCTACCATCACTTTTTTTAAATATTGTAATTCGTCATGAAAATAGCAACGAAAAATAGAGGGATAGATTTTTAGCAGCGCTCGTCGTGGACATGCGTTTTACTCCCGCCGCAAAACGCGACTGGCTCCGTGCTATTACTCTCAGGCGATCGGTACTCCTCGTTAATTAAGGAGAAACGGCGTCACGTTGCGCGCGAAGTGACGCGCTCATCGCGCCATTCAGCGTGCGCAAAGAAACCGAGCGAGAGGAAATTGTCGAGTTGGGGGGGGGAGCAGCCGTTCACTTCCTGGCCGAGAAGTGACGCTTCTGCGCGTTGTGAGCAGCAGGCTGGTGGTGGGAGAGCTGCTTAGTGCGCTTTTTGCGGGACACGCTCAGCAGTTTAGACTTGCAGGGCAACAGCATGTTGCTGGGTTTTCGCCTTAAACCGTTTCGACTGTCCTTAAAAAATGTCTTAATGTTGCAGCGCAGCCGTTCAGGACCAGTAAGGCCTGGGCCGCCCAGGTGTCGCGTAGTTCACTTGCATTGTGCAGGGCGTCTTTTTCGAATTAGCTTTCGCAGGGAACTGAATTTGTCATTTAGCCCGGGAGTTTCAAGGAAGACGCGCTTATTAGAAAGATTACTTAGCGCTAAGAGAAGATTTTCTTCCCCCCCGGAATGACGACTTTATTGCGTCAGTTCCATGTGCTGCTGTTAAAATTGACCCTGGTTTGTGACGTGTTGTTGTTTACAAGTTTTGAAGCTGCGACTCGATCGAAAAAGCGTCATTAATAACCTGCAATCGGCTGAAAGCGAAGAGTTGTGCAGCTAGTTACTTTCTAGAAACAACTAGTTACTTTCTAGCAAGTGCGTCCAGCTAATAGCTTCCACGACAAACCGGACGCGTCTTGTCAACGTTAATAACACTGCCGGTGCATTCCAGGAGTCGATAGCGTTGTTGGGTAACAGTATAAAAATGCTGATGTGAAACTGAACGGCACTGTATCTCGCATGCCCACGACTGTAACACACAGGATGTTGACTGGCGGCTTTTTCAGGTTCCGGCACGGTTGAGGACGAATCGCCTTTGCGTGGCATGGCTGACTTGCTTGGAGACGAGGTGAGCGTTTTTAAAAGATGTGTGGATGCCTTAAAATTGATTGTTTTTTAGAGGTGTTGTGGTTCGGTCATAAACTTTAATGTACTAGGCAGGGGTGTGCAACCCAAGGCCCAGGAGCTGAAGATTTGTGACCCGCGCAAAGGTCCCGATTTCAAAGGGTATTGCCAATCTTCCGTGGGTGGTCAATGAGAATCCGCAGAGCTTGACACATGCAGCTGTGGCCCGTGGATCAATCTGGTTATGTGCATTTGGCCCAGCAGTGTTGCATGGTTGCACACCTCTGTTCTGGAGTAGCAGTAGTATGTCTAATGCAGGGGTTCAAGGGTAGTAGTATGCCTAATGCAGGGGTCTCCGAAATCCGGCCCGCGAAGCCCTTCCATCTGTCTGGTCAGCGAAGCTGCTTCATCTGGCCACAAAGACATTTTGTCAAAAACTGAAAAAATAACACATTTACGAAACAATTGTTGATTTGCAAACTTTAATCAGGATCTACTGGCGTTAATAACATAAAAACACGTTAAAAACTTGCCAACCAAAAGAAGTCTGGAAACCCGTCAGAAAGAACATAAAGCGGACATAGAAACAAACGATTCGACAAAAGTGCCTTAACGCAACAGACATTTGATCTAAATCACAGAATGGATTGGGCTAACTCAAAAATCTTGGAATTTGAATCCAATTATTACAGACGCCGATTTATCGAATCCTTTCACATAAATAGTGACAAAGACACAATGAATGAAAAACGATCAGACTTATTTCCCGACATCTACCGGTTTATGTTACATTAATCTACATTATAATATTCTAAATTTCCTTCGTTCTATCAACCACTTGGTTC
>JGI24159J19872_10014379_pt1 | contig 10241 bp, 7 predicted proteins | sample Ectturendosymbi4_FD_19872 | JGI IMG/M metagenome (IMG submission 19872) | reverse complement strand
CAAAGTGTGCAGGGTAGACCAGCAAAGGCGTGTTATTATGGGGTCAAATCTACAACTAATACCTGAAAACAGAAATGATTTTTCCATTTCACAGACAGAAGTGTGCGAAGTTCGCATCGTGGTTAGAGCTGAGAATGCTGCAAATGCATATTATCCCAAAGCACTATGACACCAACTGGGAAATGCATTGTTTGAATTCCGTATGCCTGACATAAAATCCGTTTATAACATCTTTGCAAAATAACACTTTCTTTAGCAAAATTGAAACACACAATTTTGTAAACACACATGCTCTAATTAACGTAAGTGAAAGATAGTTTATGCGCATGGACAACAGATATCTCAGCCTGTCTTACTAAAAAAATAAACTGGGTCAACTCGTTTCTTTTTGTATGACAAACCAACGATAAGCTTTCATGGTCAGTGGAAAGTTACCTGTAAGGCAACGGATTGTTGTTGGCAGTAGGTATGTGACCTTTGTAAGAAAACCTCTTTCGCATGCTTCTATTTTCGAGACAAGCTGTGTAATTCTGTACTATGCTTCTCTCCCTAGGAAGTTTGCTACATTTTGGGAGAAATGAAACATTTATTTGTCTTTTTGTTTTCGTTGTTCAGCATAAGCGCAATTTGATGAAAATAAATGCCATTTATCCCACTTCCATTGAATCTTTTCGACGCACACAAATTGCGAATAAAAAAGGGTTGCTAGAAGAGCGTCATAAAAATTATTTTCACTTACAAATCATTAAAAGCGTTGCAATTTCTCAGACCAAAAATTTTGTGCAGTAATTGCAATGTATAACTAATACCAGTGTTACTCATTTCATAAGCATTAAGCTTAACCAAATGGCGAGAAATTACCTTTAGCAACAGGAACAGCTAATTTTCTACATGCAAAGGATTTTTCAACTTCAACTGTGTGGCGTGTTATAGATGTTCATCAGTTGCCTGAGACTCCTGAACACCGATGTCATGTTACAACGTAACGTTTCAAGCAATAAAAAACAAACTAGAATTAATCTGTCCAAAGCTAGTCAAATTGTCATGACAATTTATGACAAGATATACTTCTTATTCACATATAGACCAGCGGTCAGTAACACAGCGCATTAAGTGGGTAAACCGTTGTAGAGTCCAAGAAGTTGTGTTGGAGGTTGGATTGAACGCGAATTGAATTCTGAATCAGGCCCGCAGCCAGGTTTTAAGGTTTGGGGGAAAAGATATTCGTTTATATTATATGTTTAAAACACATTCTCTGGATGCAACAAAATTTGGGGAACACGAAAAAAGTTTAGGGGGCACTGCCTCAGAATGCCTCCCCTACCGAGGCTACGGGCCTGTTCTGAATCACAGTTATCCCCAAACGCTACGAACAGCGACTTCAGCCTAGTCACTGTATAAGTACTGGTCTTGTCTTCCTACTAAGCGTCATTACGTTTTAAGTTGCTAAGCCGAAGAAAGGCTGATGTAAGGCACACACCACTTTAAGTTTGTTTACAGATTTGCAGATGCAACTACACAAAACTTTATATACAGGAGGCTTCGCTAGAGCAGCAGGTCGATAGCAGATTATTTACATGAGGCCTCGTTTGAGCAGGATATTTGTTTAAAGGAGGCTTCGCTGGAGCAGCAGATCGACAGCAGCGCTGTAACAGAACCCAACGTGGTTTGTAGGCTTCCGGTGTCCAGTAGGAAACTCTCAGCTGAGGGAAACGAGATCAGAGCGCGTTGTACATGCACACAAACGCAACAAATTGTTGCGTTTTGGGAATGATTCAGACCTTCACCTTGCACGCTGTTTGACGGAACAGCCGCTTAACGAGAAACTCAGCTTCTCCATAAAAACAAACACAAAACCGTAAGATGCACAAAATGCGAATTACTTGAATACATTCACTGTAGAACAATGCTCTCCTCGAGAAAGAGGATGGATAGGTTCAGTAGAACTGACACCCAAAGTTGATGCTTTTTCGAGTGTTTGCAATTACGAAAGACAGATGAAATGGTCAGATGAAAAACTAAACAATGGAAAGTTGTCGTTTTATTTATGGATGCTGCCAAAAGAAAGGTGCAGCATCAAGCAAAGTGTGCTCTTCCGTTGTGGCATGTTGGCAAAACGAACTGTGCAAAAGTCTGCAACTGCACTGAGGCAGCAAAAATGAAACTATCTGATTTCAGGCTGGAAAGGAAAACAACACTGTGAGTGAAAATCCGTGCGCCCTGAGTCAGTGACACAAAAACGAAAATTAGTGAGTGAAAGCGATACAAAACAAAATCACACGCACGGAATAATTAGTTCAGGAAAACGCAAAATCACGGCATTGCAAACAAACACAAAATAAAGGGAAACTGAAAAATGCAAAAAAATGCGACGGGAAATATCTTAGGCTCGAGGCAAGGTTGCAACTCAACAACGAGGGGCTGCTACGAAAAGAGCACGTGATACAGATTGCGCGAGAAATTTGGTATATGGTGTAAACGATAAAAACGATGTGCTGTCGAAATTAGTGAAGGTCGAGAACGGTCATTCCGACGATGAAGTGCAATAAAAGTTGGAAAAAACGCCTTATGACAAACTGAAGAGAATGAAAGAAAGGAAGAGAAAGGGTGTGTAAATTTGTGGTTGACGCAAAAAAACGAGAAATTTTCGGCAAATGTACTAGTAGTGATGGCTTCAGACATTGTCACATCCTTTGATGAACCTCACGTTTGCGCAGAGTGATGCGATTTCACTAAGATGACGACATTCTCTTTCGTTGTCATGTTGGTTCCTGGAATAAAAAGCTTTCACAATAGGTTCGTGATCATACTCAAACTAATGACGAAAGTGTTTGTCAGCAAGTTACAATCCTAGGACTTCTCTGGAAAGCGTTGCTTACTTGCATTGACCTAGAGAAAAGTGTTTGGAAAAAATGCAATTGTACGCCATGCGTTGTCCTTACGTAGCATAGTGGAAGAGCCACAGCCAACATTTGAAGCGTCGGAAACTAGCACAGTGTCAGCGTCATAACGAGGTGAGCGAAACTGGTGTGATTACGCAGAGCATGTTTCAAGTTTCCAAAGGCAGCGTCGGCTTATTTATTATTAAAGTCAGTGGTGAGAAACATACCTTTTTCTTCTAAGAGCTTGTTCAGAGGAGCCACAATGGGGGTAACATTTGGTGTTGTTGCTTGGTAAAAATTTACTGCTCCCAGAAACAATTTCAAACCTTCGAATGAGGTCGGTTTTGCATCAAATTTTTCTGAAGGGCAATATACCCTTCTCCGTTGTCAAGATCAGCAGTCAATCAATCAGTCAAAAGTTGGATACTTTGAGGTTTAACCTACTGCGAACGGTTTGATTTAAGGCTGGTGGTACGAACACAGCTTCTGAGCGGGAATAAAATGACTTGACACTTGACAGCCAGTTGGAGGTGGCCGTCAATGTCGTATTCCTGCACAACTCCCCAAAACTTTTAACGAGGGTCCGGTCTTATGTTTTTTCAATGTCGACAAATTGCTTCTCATGTATGGGGATGATCATCCCAGTTTGTTAACATTTAGGTCTTTTACAGATCGCTAAGCCATCTGATACACTCGAGTTAGCCAAAACAATCCTCTGTTCAAGGCGTTAAGCTTTCAGGTCGATTTTCATCACAATCTGTGGCCTTCCCAGACTCCAGTTGTGTCTTAATAGCTCAGGAGACTTCAGTAGCAGTGATGGTATTTTCTTCCTAAAATACACCTCGTGCATGTCTGATGGTATGAAAGTGACTGGTCTCAAAAGTCTGTTAAAATGGACTCTCAATCTGCCACAGATGTGCCCTAATAGCTGAGTAAGACACCAAAAGATGCGGATTTTAGCCTAATTTCACTAATGAAACAAAACAAAGAATTACCCCTAGGGGTTGAAGCCCTGGGTCTGGCAACCTTGGCCAAACAAACCTAAACCTATCCACCCACTTAATATGTCAACCCCAAACAACCTCAAATTCAAAATCTCCAAATTATTTTTTCATCGAAGGTAATAGCCTGACCGAATCTTTTGAGGCTTGCCACAGCACTCTAGCTCAATCGGCTAGCGAATTGTGGTTGAAAATGTTGGGAAAAATCTTTGAAAAATCCTTGCACCAAAATTTTGGCACGCGCGGGAGTCAAAGGGTAATATCCTTCCTTCCTGCCAGTGGAATCCATTCAACACAACCTGCCAGCTGGGTCTTACGAATATCCCCACCACATTCTGGGCAGGCGTTGTTGGTTCAAAGACGGAGTTGTTCCTTGCATAGCCCGGCTGCGTAGTGCGTAGTGTTAGAGTCACGACGCTGAGTCGGAGAGATGCCAACAATAACCAGGAAATATTGTTTGGTTTCTTCAACCAGTGCGTACTTTTTCCCTAAGAGTGTAGCAGGTACCGAGTTCGTTAGAAAACTTTGGGGGGAACAAACTTTGTGTGAAATGCATGTTATTGTGCATATCACACAAATATAACAATATTGTTTGCGTTCACCGTGTTCACTCAACCGTAATACGACCTTTTTGTAAGACTGGCAAAATGGGAGGCAAATTATGGAACAGATATATTTTGGACCAGATATATTTTGGCCCAAGTGTTTATAGCAGTTGAACAGAAGTGTGCTATTACTTAAAAATGATTCCTCGGTATTTGCGTCTGTACTAAGTAGATAAAACTTTAGTATTAGCACTTGATGAGTTCTTTGTCAAAGTAGATGAAATAAACACAACACTTCAATTATTCTTTTAAAAAACAAAAAATACACCCTCTGCGTCCCGCGTGCCCCACTTTTTTGCATTTTTTGAAAAGTTTGCAACGCCACGACTCGCCAGCCGATTGAGCTAGAGAGCTGTTCAAACCATCTACGGATTCAGCAAGTCTTCGACTGCAGATTCAAAGCATTTTTTTCGTTTGTAGTTTGGGTTTTCTGGGGGTGACGTCATAATGGGGCATGTTTTCGTGACTTTTTGGCCAACTTGGCCTGGCCCTGGGCGCCAACCCAATGAGCCATATTATTAGCATGCGGTATGTATGTTTCAGAACAGGCTGGCATAGACTGGCTTGCAATAAGCAAAAAAACAAATAGACCATAAGTGTTCCATATATCATTTTTCAAAGTAAATATTTCTAGAAATAATGAACAAATTTCCGTACGTAAAATACCAACAGTTGTTCAAAAAACATTTCTTTTTCGTATAAGATCCACTTTTTGTCAGAGGTGGATATGAGTTGCTGTTTCTGCTGATACTGACATACATTAACAAGTATGGAACCGATATCTTCACAAAGAGATGGGAAAGGACTTAAGGAAGAGAAGGTAACTTTCACCTACGACCAGGTTAAAAGATGTAATTTGCAAATCTAACATTAATCTTTGGTGACATTATAGCTTTAACCAAATCACCAAATTCAAGAGTCAGGTATCAAAATTTCTTTCTACTTTGATGTTTAGCGTGCAAAGAGCGAAGAAAAACAAGGATATAAAACATTTGATATTACCTTGTATTACACTATTTGTCTGTTTCATCGTCATCATGCATGTAGTGGGTGCGACTATGATAGGTCATGGCAATGGACTTTCGGAAAAAACACGTTAATTACATCTTTGACCACTCCAGTAACGTTAGAGGAAATGCATTGTTTAGCAGGACGGTCATAATATTAAGAAAACGTAGCCTTGCTGAGTGGTTTCTTCCTCTATAGGGTGTACGTTCAAAATGGTCTAATTCAAATCATTTGAGAGATTTTCCTTATTATATCAAACCGTACAAAGTAATGTACATTCATTATTAAATAGCGACATTATGAAATGAAAGTCATAATTAAGAGGCAGGAAGAAAACTATCGAGTGATGCATGGTCAACAAGCACATGAATGGTTATCTTGAACCTTTCGATGCTGTATACCCTTTCAAATTTCTCCATGATTGGTTAAATACATCATATTTTTAAACAGATTTACATAAAACACGTGGATGACATGCACGTTGGAGACACTCATCATCACAAGGATTGCTGTTCTCAGTTTATTTCAGAAGATGTGAGCCAGGCGTGTAAGTGTCACCAAAATACTTCAAAATGTTGTGTGAAAAGATAACTAAAACTTTTGCGTTTATGAGCGTTCTGCAGCTGATCAATTAACTGAACTTACATACAAGTAAAATGTTCTTTTTTTCAAGAGAAATGCACAATTTCAAATGATAAAAAGCCCAGAAGGGATGAAGTAGACAAATAAGGTTCATTCATTCATTTCACACCCCGTTTTCCTCTGGGGAGCGCCGCCGGGGCAGCGGCCCTAGAAGGAATCCCAATACCTCACTGTCAACAGCAATCTCAGATAATTCATCTGGCTCCACACCAAAACGGGATCAAGCAGGGTCGGAGATGTAGTTACTACACCTGGTCCTTGGGCGACCTCTGGGCCGCTTTCCCGTGGGTGTAGCCAGCAGGATTTGCCTCGCCAATCTTTCGTGGCGCATTCTGGACGCATGGCCGAACCAACGTAGCTGGGATCTCTCGATTCGGAGAAGTGGCTCGACATTCACGGTTTTACGAATTTCACAGCTGCGCGCTCGCGAAGTGGCAAACCGTGAACTCTTCGCCAAATCCAGTCTCTGTCGCTTGCACGTGAAATAGTATTTTTTTAGTCATTACACAAGAGTCGTGACCATAGGTGAGGATCGAAAAGACCGACTCAAACATTGACAGCTTTGCGAAGTTTGAAAGATCTCGTTTTGTTACCGCAGAGGAATAAAGCTCACACAGAACTGCATTTGTTTTACCAATCCGTCTATCAACCTCCATGTTCTGCCTCCCGTCACTCGTGAATACCAGCCCAAGGTACTTGAACTTCCACGTTCCACCTAGTGCAGTGTATTGTTGCTCATTTGCAGCATACACTGCCTTGAGTGTCTGTAGAGACATGCTGTACTCCAGGGGTCACCAACATGGTGCCCACGGGCACCAGGTCGCCCAAAAGGACCAAGCAGATTGCCCGTGGTCATAGGCGTAGCCAATGGGGTCATGGCCGCATTTTCAAATGGGGTCACATATCTAGCATTTCTTATCGTTTTGTGCTCTGAGAGGTGTTGTCCCTAACAAAACACTGTTGCTCACGTTGTCCCTAACAAAAGTCAAAATATTTGGCCCCCCAAAAAAATTCGGGCTGGCTGCGCTACTACACGCGGCCTGTTTCAAAAATAACATTAGCATGATCAGTGTCTTCACATTATGGAATATCTTAATTGTTACTACTAAAATAATTAAAGGAAAATTGAGCAACATTTTTTTCAGCCTTACAACGACTTCGGTTGTAACGACAGTTCGCCTAAAGCAGTGGTTCTCAAAGTGGGTGGAATCGCCCCCTTGGGGGCGATTCTGAAGGAAAAGGGGGCGAACAAAACAAAGACGGCGATAGGGGATGAAACAGCACGAAGGGCGAAAACAATCAACTACTAACCGATCACTGACTTAACTTCAGTTAACGATCATTAAGTTAACTTCGGCTGTGACCTTAATGATCTCAAAGTAAAGAAGCCGCAAGTTGATNCATAAGCGAGGTGATCTACGGCCGTACCTCANTAAAATATCTCCCAATATATTGACGTTTTGTGAAGGTCGCCAAGCACGTCCATCACACTGAACTGGGAACCATGGTATATAACCATTTCTTATAAAATTCTTTAAAAATACTACTTTGCATTTGCTTTATCAGGCTTGGGGGGCGACAACGATTTGTCGAGAATGAAATGGGGTCGATGGAACAAAAAAGTTTGAGAAACACTGGCCTAAAGTGACACTTTTTCGACGGGCCCCGCAGAATATTTTTGTTCATTTATAACGACAGTTGCAAGTTTTCTTTAGGCTACACTTTGAAGTGTAAATCCGGCTATGCGGAGCCACAACACAATTTTTTATCACCGAATAGAAATGAGCCGTGGCAGGTGTGACGTGAAAATGTCATCAAGGATTGCTCCATCAGTAACAATCGAGGCAAATCGTTAAATGAGTTTTCTGGCATTAGGGTTTGTCGCGACTGTAGTCAGTTTGATCCAGTGCTTCTTAACCGGGTGAATGGTTCACGCCAGGGCGAATGAAATTTTTCCTGGGGTGAAAGAAAGAAGAGGGGTGAATAAAGGGTGAATGCAATATCTGTTTCTAATTTTTTTATCCTCTGGTTACGTGCATTTATCTTGTTTTTTTTACCCAAAATATTAGCAAGTCTTGCAACAGTCAACAACTTACGACTTCAGAAGAACCATATACTAAAGGTGCGATCAATCCCGTCTATGAAGTAACAGAGATAGTTTTTACCGAGAGATGCCATGTTTTATTCACTTGAGTGAGGGAATCACTGTTATGCTCTACATGAGCGTCCTGTACCTTTGTGCGAAATTTATTTTAAAATAGTAGAATTTTCGAAATTTTCGTTCACACTCTCGAGTGAAAACCAGACACACCAACACTTATCAGAGCATGGGCGTCGGAAGGAAATTTTCCAGGGGGGCACTAGGGGATTTTTTCAAAATTTTTCCAGGGGGACCAAAAGTGGTGAAATTTGCTTTTTCCCACTCAAAACTAACAAAACAATCTTTTTTTGCTAAAAATGTCAAAATCCAGAGGGGGACCGGGATCATGATTACAGTATATCAAGTATGGATTTTTTCCTCCCAAAGTGAGGAATCAAGCCAGAAGCGCTGTTCTCAATGCATATTAAATATAGCAACCAATGTTTGGCTTCCTCAAAACTGCGGAGTAATTTACAAAACAAACACGGTCTTCATCAGAACAAGTCCCTGCAATTTTTCAAGCAACAGTACGAATATTTGTGCAAACAGCAAAATTCCCTCCAGTCATCAATCGGAAATGACTCTGCTAATACAGTGCGTCTTAACCGGGTGAATGGTTCACCACAGTGGGAATAAAATTTTTGCAAGGGTGAATGAAAGAAGAGGGGTGAATGAAGGGTGAGTGAAATTTCTGTTCCTAATAGTTTGTATCCCTGGATACGAGCCTGTACGCCACTCTCCTCCATACCCCAGCACCGTTTCGAACGTGTGCAGTGAAGACTCCCAGACTGATCGTGGATTCAAGAGTTTTAACCTTTTGTAGTGCATCACTAATTTCTTCCAAGAATTCCGATAAGTGCACTTGATTTTGGGCCGTATACATGTATCAAACACAGGGAGTGACCCAACAGCTGCAACTCCAACATTCACACCCTTCTTCCCATTAGGATACATCCCTTAGCACAGTTTGCCAGCTGAGAGCTTACAAGTATACCCAGTTCAAGCTGGGCAAACTTTACGTCGGAATAGAAGAGTTTCCAACCATCGTCCAACTCAACAGTGTTAGAACCACGACGCTTTATCGACGAGACGCCAACAACATCCATATGATCTGTCTTCCTCGACCAGTTGGTGTTCTTTCCCTCTGAGCGAAGTGATGTTCCAGTTCCCATGTACGTGCTTATGGTGAGACCTCTGTTTACGCGTGGCTTTCAAGTTTTCCAGAGTGGAAACACTCTACGCTGTCGCCATTCGCCTCAGCAGATGTGTATAGCGGGGGCAAACTAGGGCTTCCACGTGTGGATAGCTGCTAGGGGAGGCTGTCATGAATTTTTCGTAGGGGCTCCTCTGCCTAAAGCCCGCGCGATGACCGATGCGCATTGGGTTTGTTTAATTTTGCACATTTCATGATAGAAGCTGGTCCAATTATACCGTTGGAGAGACGGTCGCGCCATTTACACAAAACCTTTTGCGGCATCAGGGGTATCACGGGAAGGCGTTGCTGTGGGCACATTTGTGTAGCAGAAGCCTTGGACTGAGTCTGCTGCAAGTGCAGTCATGCGGCAATCACTACGCTTGAGAAGAAGTTACTGTGTGTATTGCGCTATCACTTTTCGTTATGGGACAGGATGGACGATGATTTTGGACCCTTTTCTGCCACAACAAGATGCTGTGGAAAATAACAATCATCCCTACACGAGTAAAATCACTCACCGCGCATTTGAACTAATCTTGTTTCAACTATATTCGATACAACAAGAGATGTTTGCTGCTCAAGTGTTAGTTTAACCTAATTTTCGGAGAAAAGGTTTAATTATCTAATCAGCAGAGTGTGTGTGAAGTTTGGTGTGGAACCTAATCAAGAATGATGGGTGTAAGCAAGGAATCGATCAGCAAATTTTTAATAGGAAATCGATTTCACGTAAACTTACGCATCATCAGTCCTGAAAATTGCAAGCAAAGC
>JGI24159J19872_10014377_pt1 | contig 10242 bp, 6 predicted proteins | sample Ectturendosymbi4_FD_19872 | JGI IMG/M metagenome (IMG submission 19872) | reverse complement strand
CACTGATGGTAAGAGCTCTGTTTTTCCTTACAAAAAAAAAAAAACACGAAAAAGCTTTGCTGTTGCTCCTGTCTGAAAAAGATGTCTTTTGTTCAACACTTAACACTTTCAATTTTGATTTGATTCAGAGGTCATTTTTTATGGGTTAACGGGAACCGGACTATTTTTCGAAGCTGGTGGACTCTGAAACGTCAATCAAGATTAAGCAGGATTAACACAGCATGACGTTCGTGCGACCAAGTTCGTGACACCGTCATTGCATGCGCGAGAGTTTTCGCACCTCGTGCCGAACACATCCACACGTGCGGTACTGTTGCCCTTAGCTGAGTGCCTTTTGGACTAACATCCAGCAAAATATGCACCAACTTTATTACAAAGTAATGAGTAACATTACTAATTGTTCCAAAAATTGTACGGACATCGGATACAAGGTAACTTCACAAAAATGAGATACGAATGCCACAAAAACGTTCTATAGAAAGCTGAGCTGCATCAGGGTTGAATTCGAAGTAATTATTTACCTACTTCCAACTCCTGCTGCACGACCTTTCACTCACAAAAAATATATAGTTCCGTGCTAGTAAAGGCTTGCTCAGGTCTCTACATAATACTCACATCGTCAGTACCCTAACCTAAAATGCAAAAAAATTTCATCACTATCACTTAGACTTATTCAAACGTTTTAGGAACACGCTAGCGTTATTGAATAAGTCTTTTCTGAAGCTCAGCTCAACCAAAAATGCTAATTGTTGGATGTCGAAATACAATATTTGGAAAGAGTCACCCAGCTTCGCAAAAAAATTGTGTGAATGTAAAACATTTTGCTTGCGTGATTTTATGTAGTTTACACATCCAATCCAGTTGGTTTTTGCAGACAAAGATCAGTAGGAAAAATCGACAAACTTGCTATGTTAGCACACTCCTTACACAAAGTTCACAAGCATCATGAAAACTAGAAACATTTTCAAAATAGTGAATGAAATGTGTGCATTTGAAAAAGATTGCTTCTTTTTGCATTTCTTGGTCCTTGGTCTTGAATTACAACATACACTGGTGTCAATAGTAAGGAAAATGGTTACATGAGCATTGCTATAGGCTAGCCTCCGCATCTTCACATGGAGAGCGCAAAGTCGAAATTCACTCTTCAAAAAAAAGCCCCGACTTTTGCAAAAAATGCGTGAAGATCAAAGCATTTAAATTTTCGACTGTCGTGTGTTTTGAGCTTAAATTCCAACATGTTTCGGAGACAAGAAATGTGAAGCTTGCTTTGCAGCAGATTAGCCTGCGTGTGCTAAAATCAGAGGTGCTGCTTCTGCGTGGTTTCACAACTTGCATTTTTAAAAATCCAGAACCTTATTTCTTGATTTGTAGGACCTTTCTGAAAAGCTTAGGTGTCTGATCAACATACATGTCATTACGTGCTCGGTACAACCAAATAGGTTTATACGTTTTGACGATTTGGTAGTATTGAGAAAGAACTTTACTAAAATGACTTGTTCAGCTTAAAAATAAATCAGAGAGCATCAAGCAAATGCAATATATGTAAACACAACTGACCGGCATGAACCAGANCAACTACAAGAAAGATCACTTCGACGAAAAATAAAACTCAATGTCAAAAAATATCAATGTCCTTCGATTNCACTAACTGCAATTTCATTGATTTGAAAATGATAAAAACATTTTTCCGTTTNATAGCTTGTGTTTATTTGCACTTTAATTTCATGCCGTGCTTGCACATGAAAAACTCCATTAAATTCAAAGAGATCTTGGTAAAATACACACACAGAAAAGCAAATGGGAAGAAATTGTAGTTCATCAAAAAAGAGTAGATAACCTTATTCGGAGTTCACTTTGGTCTTCCAACTCGGGAAATCTTCCACAAATATTGCAGCAAAAACAAAAGTGGCATGCACTTTTTTGGAAGTCTACTAACGCTTTTATGTAAATTTTTATTAAGTAGCAAGCCATCTAATATGAGTTTCAACTTGAAGTTAGCAGCGCGCAGCTACCATTTCAACTATGATTTGGTGTACTAGTTCTGCAAAAAGTTTAGGTGAACAGTATGATTTCACGTTCTAATACAATTTGAATGCATTGTTCATATATTTGCAATCTTCATAAGTATAACAGAGATGCAAAATTCTTCATTGAATAACAAGAGCTAATTTGTCAAATACCAAACAAATAAATAACTATTTTCAGCCCAGGCGTACACCACCAAGGCAAATCCTTGTATGTATATTATGGCCTTGCATTCGATATGAATTAAAATGGGAAAATTTCTGTAGGCTATTTGTATTCTGCATATTCAATATGCATTACGAATTTATTTCGCTACAACCAGAAACATTTTGTATTTGGAACCGACACTTCGATTTCAAAGCGTTCGATATGACAGGCACAAACGCAAAGCATGTTTTCTGTTCTAGCCTTGAGAGATGCCACAGTGTCTGCATAGTGGTAGTTGTTAGGCAGTCTTGCTGATATAATTCAAACTGTCCCACGCAACTGTGATGATATAGGCACACTAACAGGCATGAATGGGACCAACACTTGATAAGTATCACTTGTGTTAGATCAATAAAAATAGCAAAATTTCAATGCCTAAAATGTATCAATGTACTATGATTGTAATGAATGGTGATGAACACAGAAACAAGTTCTGCCATAGCAGTTCTTACTGGATTTTCGTTATGTGGTGATCTGCAGACACTTTACTTGTGCAGTCCCAATTGTTCCTCAGGATTAACAAAGCCCGACATCCTTGCAACAAAGGTTGAGCCAAATTTCGCACCAGCGACAACTTTTGACATCGCCACTTTTTCATTTTCGGTGCTGGTGCTGTTAGCCATTCCAATTAGTTTCAGTAGATAGCAATCAGTAGGAAGCGTTCTCCTGCGCCCATACCTTGCAAAACACTTGCAAGTAGCATGAAAAGTAGAAAGATTTGTAAGATCCACCTAAAATTGCAAAAATGTGTTTGAATATACACTTTGTTGTGACTTCAGTTTGTTGCACATCAATTCCAACGAGTTTTTGCAGAAAAGCATCAATGGGAAATATCAATGAGCTTGCTGTCTGTGCTCAAATCTTGCTAACCTTCAAAAGTATCTCAAAGTGCAAGCATTTGAAAACAGCTGAAAGAAAAATTTACATATCAAAGTGTTTCTTGTTTTCATGACCCTTGGCTTTGCGTTTGAATTCCAATACACTTTGGCAACAAGCATCAGCAGGAAAATTTGCCATGTATGCTCTGCTACAGGCTAGCTTACACACTGCACTCTTTTTCACATGAACCATGCAACATCCAAATATAGTATTTGAAAAGAGCCCCCAGTACTGTGAAAATGTTTGTGAATATAAAACATATTAATGTGTGTTACTGCTACTTGCTTGCACATCAACTCCAAGTAGTTTTGTTAGACAAGCGTCAGAAGGGAATGTCTAAATGCTTGCTGTCTGAACCCAAGGTAATGAAAAGTAGAAATATTCAGAAAACTATGAAAAGAAATGTGTGCAAGTAAAAAGATTGATTGTTTTTTTATACCTTCATCCTTGCGCTTGAATTCAAAAACAATTTAGGCAGAAACAGTAAGAAAAATCACAACGTATTCTCTGCTATGAGCCAGCCGACGCATTGTACTCTTCGTTCACATGAATCATGCGAAGTGGACAATAGAGTTTCTGAAAATAGCCCCTCAGAATTGTGAAAATCTGTGTGAATACAAAACATATATTTCATTTGTGATTGTTGCTTGCTTGCAGATCAATTCCAACTGGTTTTAGAAGACAAACGTTAGTAGGAAATATTGACATGCTTGCTGCGTCTACCCAAGCATTGTGAAAAGCGCAAAACTTTGTGAAACATTTAAAGGATAATGTGCAAATAAAAATATTGCTTGTTATTGTATACCTTGGTCCTAGCGCTTGAACTCCAACACAATTTAGGGAGAAAATATAAGACAATTGCAAAGTATACTCGGATATGAGCTAGCTTATGCATTGTATTCTTCGTTTACACGAAGCGTGCAAATGGAAATACACCATAATAGCCTATGTGCTGTATTTGAAAAGATGTGTGTGAATGATAAAACAACCTTGGCCTGTCTGGTTTTCATTTCCAAAATGTTTTATAAGACACGCATCAGTAGGAAAAACCGCGAAGCTTGGTCTGTTGCAGTTTAGGTTGCGTGGCTGAAATTAGAGCTTTTGCTTAGCCCACTGCTTCTATGTGGTTACCCAACTCAGATTTTCTTATTCAGGACAATATTTTTTTATTTGTGGGCTCTTTCTGAAAATCTTGGGTGTGTGGTCAACATATGTCTTCATCTGATCGGTATAGACACAAAAATACGTTTTTACATTTCAAAGATATTGAAAAAGAACATTTTTTTGAAACTCATTGTTCTGTATCAAGGTAAATCAAAATGACCCAAGCAAATGTAATTTGATCCAAGCACAACTGAGTTGCATAAATCAGATCAACTTCCAAAAATAATCGCTTGGATAAAAATAGCAAAACAGTCAATGCCAAATACATTATTCCACTGATTTGAAAATGATAAAAACATTTTTGGGTTTGGAGTTTGTATTTGTGTGCATTTCCATTTTCACAGAGTTTTTGAACAAGAAAAACCATACATTGAATTCCAAGACGACCTTGCTGAAAAGATGCGCAAGGAAATATATTAGACAGCCTACTAGTCTGTCAATAATATATATGAGTTTCAACTTGAAGTAAGAAGCAGATAGCTTCCACTTTGCCCTTTATCATTGTTGCAAAAACTAGGTGAATGATACTGTCTTGCGATATAAAACAATTTCAATGCAACCCTGAACGTGTTTATACTTGTAATCTGCATGAGTATACCAAAAAAAAAATACAAACTATTTGTGCAAGCGTCAATTCGACAAGTATGAATTCAAAAGAAGATCGCTTTATTTTCAGCACAGGAATCTCGCACCAGTTAGGCAAAACGTAATGGTCTTACGTTTGAATTCAATTTGAATTGAACTCGCAAAATTTTATCTTTGTATGTTGCATCATCAATAAATTTATTTGAATCCAGCCACAAACTTTTTCATATTTGTAATTTGCACTTGTAATCGTTGTGCAGTTGCTGCTGCTCTCGACTAGGGATTTTGAACTAAGTGCTATTTTTGTTAGACCCTCCTATCATGTCATAAATGCATTTTTCACTTTTCTCTAGAGCCACTTCAGAAAAAAGATGCATGGTATGAGCTGATATAAGCAAATACTCTGATTCTGCCACACTTTGGTGCATCGGTGTGGTAAAATCAAGTGACCATCGTGGCTCCGTGGTTCAGTTCTGTTTGATAGCAAGCTAGAGATTTTCCATTCTTGCATCCTGCATGACTGCACCAACATTACACAATACAGAGGAAATATATATAATAGCATTAGACTAATTAGTTAATTAGATAATTAATTAATTTGTTTATTTTAGATCATAACGTTTGGACCAGAAATGCTGGAAAGTCGATCAAAGCCTCAAAAGACTAGGACTTGAGCCTAGTTTCCAATGAAAACTTCAGTGAAATACTTTGGCATAGCGGTTGTGCCCTAGGCTAGGTAACATGAGCTAAAATGGCCCCAAAACTACTTCACTTATGACGTCACTCACAAAAAATCCGCAACCCCCAACCAAAACAATTTTTGCGATTACAGACAAGATGATTGGCCGATCCATTTGAGCCCTTGAACAGCTCTCTAGCGCAATCAGCGGAGGATCTATGGCGTTGGTGAGGCAACCAACAACTGGTGGTTTTATACCAATTTCAAAGTACGAATATATCGTACCCTGGCTTTCAAAGTGTTAAGCATAAACAAAAGTGGATTTGAGAAAAAATATTTGTGCAATACTTTTTGCTCAAAGTTTTGAAACTACTAACAATTTCAACGTTGCTGTGTTTATTGCAATTTTTGTTGCTTGTGAAAATCAAACTGGAGTTGCGTTTTTGTAAGATTTTTTCTTGCAAATTTCATGGCCATAACGACAGGATTCCCACATGGTATAACAGCGTTCCAATGCAGTATTGGTTTTCAAGACCTTGGAAAAGTAATAAATTTGGCTGAAATGTACATAAAGTATGGAAATGTCAAATTCACCCAGTTCGTCATTCAAATTTGTTGTTTGCTGATGATGACAGTTTTGCTCATATTTTTTGCTTTGTGTTCCATGAATAAAATTTTGGAAAAATTAGGTGATGGTATTAAAGTTTCCAAATTCAGTATTTAAAGCAGGGGCGTAGCATCAGTGAATGCAAGGCATGCACTGCATGCCTTGCTTTCAGTGAATAAAAGTTAATCACTTCAAAACTTTATATGAATTTTTTAAACCATAAACACAAAGGAAAATGAAAAAATCTCCTCGCAAATCTTCATTGTCAAAGTTTTTTTACAATTTAAGTTAGTTCTCTTAAAAGAGCCTTTCGAACGTGATTGGTTTTGCTATTGAATTCTGTAAAAAAATTGGGTAAACACGCATGCGGAACGGGAAACACGCATGCAAAATCTGCGATTGAATGCGTGTTTCTGAAAAATATTTTTGAAACTAATTAAGTTTTTGTTAAAAGTGCACAAATGTTTTAAAGCTGAACAACCTTTTTTGCTAATATGTCGTGGTACAAAATGTGTACTATTCAAAAGTGTTTGTTTATTAACAAAATTTTTTGTTTTTGGGCACCAGTAAATTTACTTTTCGTAAACACTGCAAAATTGCTATTGGAATCAAGGTATGCAATTATCAGTCTTGCTTTCGCTTCATGTGACGCAACCGACCTGGAGACCAAAATCTGGTTACATGACCTGCTGTAGCTCTGTGTTGGATTTGCAGACTGCAGGGAAGGGGCAATTTCGAAAGTTTGCGTTTCAACACGCAATTATGTCATATCAGAACAAATATGGGAGATATGATGTGGAGGTAGCTGTTGGGATGGTGTAGCAATTAGGCAAGGTTCAGCCCAAGTGCTTATAAACGGAAGAGGTAGTCTAGTATGTGCATATACTTAAACTAGACCAACACAAGACTTGACCAGCTTCAAGTCAAACAATGGTTTTCTATGAAAATCCAACCCAAACCGGTATGACAAGTTCAACCGATTATGTGGAAGCAGTTCAACAGATGAGTTTCATTGCTGGCCGTGTCTGCTTTTTTCTAACAAAGATAGTTCAGTCTGGGGCTCAGCACAACGTGGGTCGATGTGAATAAAACGATACATTTGACACGACTGTTTAAACATTTGACAGCTTCTGTAGCTCGCAACACATTTGGTCAAATCAGCATTAATATGTTGATGGACAACCCAAAAGTACGATATTAGACTTTGAAAAAATACTTTGACCATAGGCTACTGTACGTCCTACCTAAGTGCCTATTTTAGGCACTTTGTCTAAAAAACTTGCTTGCCAAAGTATGCCTTTATTGTTATGTACAAGTTTTAAGATTTGACTGTTGATATTACCACAGATGTGTGCCGGAGGTATGAAAATTTTGTATTTTTTAATCTTCTGCTTCCAAAGCTTTGTGCAGTTTAGTCCTGAAGTTAAGTGCGACAGTGAATCCAGTTGCCTAATTGCTGAGAAAAGTGTCATGCATTGCAGTAGTTAATAATAATTCTTTCCACCTTTGGCCTAACATGTTGTTGTTATGAGATTTCAACCATTCAAGGTGTGCAAATGTAAGTTCATAAGTACTGTTATTTGTGTTGTTAGCCTGTCATATGTACATAAATCTGAATTGCTTGTGATGTTTGTGTGTTTTGAGCACTTCTCATGTTTTGATCTCCTCATGGTGAATGTTGCTGTGTGAACAAGTTGTCATTTTATATAGAAAATATTCATTTTTATTCATGCCATTTAGCTAGCTTGACTAGTGCTACGGTCATTACTTCTTGGTAACTTTCTGTTCCAGAAATTCGGTTACTTAGACGTTGGCTGTTTCAGCCTGATAGTGTCAATGCCATGGGCGCAATTTTAGTGGGGGACACGGGGGACGTGTCCCCCCACTTTTGCAGACGGGGGGACATAATATGCCATGTCCCCCCACTTTTTTTCTTTAGGTTTTGTATTTGGAAAGGTTTCAAAAATAAAAGTAATGTTTGGGAGTCACGTTTTGCGTGAAGAGGATTTCAGGCCACAGACATAGCCAAGTTGATGTTGAAACAGAGTTGAGTGTGGCATCAATGATTCTCTTAGTTTATCCATTTTAACTTCGATAAAATAATTTTTAGAATTTTTCAAGTTCCTAGAGACCTCAGAAATATGTTTAACTGTTTCTGTCCAACAGTTCATCCTGTGTGGTATCCTGTTAGAAAGGTTATTTTCTTGTAACAGTGAGAGTATTGCAGCTGCACATGTGAGAGACCACAGTACAGCCATTATTTGTTCCGTGCAGATATGTAATTGGCTTAACTCAATGTTGGTTGTCACATATTCAGAAACAGACAGCGTATAATTTAATGATGCTAATGTATACATTGTTAGAAAGTTACGGATTTTCAGGCAAATCTCTGCGAATATTTTGCCGAAGACAAAAACAGCACTATTGTGGAGACTTATTTTTGGGATAGAGGAGTTTAGCAAAGACTGCCTTCAACCATTAGTGAACAGGATTTCAATCAAAACGTTGGAGAAGTAGCCTACAGTATTTACCTAGTGTATATTGACCTATAGCTGAAAATGTAAGGACTTGACATGGAAATAAGGTTAAAATATACATTTAGGACCAAAAGATACTTTTTCCTTGACTTGTGCTGAATGCGTTGGCTCATAAGTGATCTGATTTACTTGAGTTTAAACAAACCCAAAATGCAGCAATGTTTTCATCCAAGTGCGAAACATTTGCTTTACAGATGCATCATACCTAATTGTGTTGGACATTATTTTGGTGTTGAAGGTGAAACTTGGTACTTTTTTGCCAACTCACCATTGCGCATTTTGATTTAATCTCAAATCTATTTTTCTGTCGTTATGCAAATAGAGCTCTTAGAATGAAACTTTTGACATGGTGCTGTGTTACATGTCGGGTCGGGCTTAAGTTTGTCGAAATATTACGGGCAAATTTTGGGCCTGGATACAAAACTTTTTTACAACATTAAGAGTAGGCCTAACCATTTTTTTCTTTCGTAAGGTAGATTTGTTGTGCTCATCGCGGTAACTTCTGTGGGTGAAGTGAATGTGATTTTTCTTCAGCTGATTCTGTTTGCAAACACAGCTACGTTCTTTTATTCTCTGCTTGGATTTCCACTGGGGCACGACTCGGCACGCACACGAGTAGAGACTGTTTCCATTCGAGCACAGCTTGCATTGCGTGGCACAGTGCATTCGTTCTTGCGTGAAGGTTGCATGGCAACGAAATTCTGCATTGACTTGACACAAGCTTGTGGTGACATGATGTAGGCTATCAACCATTTGAGTTTTTACTGAAACAGCAACTACTGTGCAATGGCTGTGTGTGGAAAAAAGCAGAGCACTGTTGCGTTTGAGCATATTTCTGCTTTTCAAGCGCCTGCAAATAAATCCGTTTATCCATCCGCTAACCGCGACCTTCTCAAAGTGACCCCCCAGCCTAATGAATTACCCATTCCTGCAAACATCGAGAGAGCTTCTGGAAATTAGTCAGCAAACATAGATTTACCAAACTGTAAGATTTTGCGCTAAAAATGCACTCAATTTTTGGAAGCACATATGTGCTGGAGAACCCATTTTCTATACTACGAAGCAAGTAAAATCTAAGATAGAATGGCAGCCAAACACTGGACGGGAGTCTCCCACTGCTACCACTAACACTGGTATTGATAAAGGAATGATATGTCAGAGAAGTCTCGACCACAAGCATCCCACTGATAGAGAATTGCAGAAATTGCTTTTGTGTAGCAGTTCCAATGACGCACTCACCTATCTTCCCTTTTTAGTTTTAAATGTTGTGAACATGTTGTTTTATAGATAATTTTATTGAAAGTGGCCCTCAAGTTGTGACGTTTTTGTAAAATGGCCACGCTGGATTAAGCTATTCATTCAGTTCAGGGACATTATTCGCAAACACAGTCTCACACCAATAAAGGATTTTTCTACCTTGTGGAAGCATTGCTACATATTTACCTATGCTTTTTATCACACAGTATAAAATTACGTGCCTTTCGGCTATCAGCAGTAACCGTCTCGCTGCATTACCTGCCAAGATGACTGCGTTCAACAGTCATATGCGGCGAAGCGCC
>JGI24159J19872_10014375_pt1 | contig 10243 bp, 5 predicted proteins | sample Ectturendosymbi4_FD_19872 | JGI IMG/M metagenome (IMG submission 19872) | reverse complement strand
TGCAACCTCTCCGGTGGTGTTGCGTTGATTGTGTGGTTCACCACGAACGGTATGTGCGCGAAGAACAAAAATATGTATGCGTGGAGCCAGCAAGCAATAATAAGAGAGATTGCGAGCATGACCTCTATTGCTGCTTGCTGCCACGGTGCGGAAGCTTCGCACACATGCCGCTCGGGATTTCCGATCGCAACAGGTCTGTAATTCCTATTATAACAAGACTGTTTAGGAGTGTATTGACCGTGCGCTTGTAGTTGCCAACCTATTTCAACTTGCCAGTTATTTCTTCTGTACTTGGAACTGAACAGATATACATAGCTGTACTGTTGTCAAGCGCGCTTGAAAAAAAGCAGTTTTACGCAAATGTTTGACCGGTCCCAAAGCAGCAACCTGAAAAAGAGCGATTCGAACTACGGAACACTTTTCGGCAAAGAAAAATGAAAGTGCGCATCAGCTAATCAAATTATATTACGCATCAGCCAATCAAAATCGCTGGCGCGGACTCAGAGGAAAGGTACGAGCTTAATCGGCAGCGCAGCCTCAACACAAGAAATTGTTGACGACAAATATTGACATGTAACGCTTCTGTGCAGTTGGGTTGACCTAAAAATACTCTTTTATACAGAGATGTTTGAAAATTAGAATCAGTTTTTATACTGAAATCAGTGTTGTACAAGGCCACCGAACAAAAATCTGTAAACCGGCAGCACTACCTCCTGGAAAACACCTTCTAGGGCTGTTTTTTTGAAGGTTTTTCAAAAGGATCAAATTGTTTAGGGGTGTCAAACTACTTTTTTTCTCTTAGAAATGTGATTTTAAGGCACAACGAAATCCAACCATAGGTGGTGCTAAAAATCAAGGCAAAGAACTGAAGGCGTGGTTATGCACTAAGGACTATCTACATTTTTGTGTGCATTTCAAGATGTGTATGTACCTATAATTCAGGCTTAAAAAATCCAAGTCTTTCTTCAACGTATATTTGCTTTTGTGAACATAATCTCTCAAGCAGCTTTAGCAAACCTGCTGCGTCTCACAGAATTGGTAGGAAACAGAACCTAGTGTTGAACTTTATTGCAAAATTTTCTTTCGTATATCTTGTCTCCATCGCAGATACGTCACGAGGAAAATCTTACTCGCGTGAAAGATTTGCTGGAAGATACTGGCTATGTTATGGAATCATTTTCAAACAACAGTGACGCGATGTCATTTTCAAACATTCTTGCAATCCGGAAAGATTCGGAGGTAAACAACTACGAACTGTCAAGCAATTTCCTAACCGATATTATCTTAGCCTTTGTTTCCCTCATTGGCCAAGTTGGTTTGATTCAATTACAGTGGGAAAAACTGGAATCCCGTAAAAAATGGGTGGCACTGCATGAAAACTCTGAAGCGTACATGAAAGACAGTTTTGACAAAATAAAAGGCGACCCTCACGGACGATGTGCGGGCATTGTCTATCTGCGGCACAAAACAACTCATTGTCAGGTAAGCGATTCAGTTGCACACATAATATCTGTAGCGAAGTAGTTAAGCCCGGCAAGCGCGCATATGGATGGCTGGAGCGAAGAAGTAAATTGGTTAAATATTTTTAACCGCAAAACATGCTGACGTAGGTTGCATGGAACCAAGACGAGAAGCCGCAGGTCGATAGTAAAAGCGCTGTCGGGCTACGAACAACTTGCGTTTCCGCACACTGCAAAGTGAATCGCGTGGTTGTGAGATGTTGGATTCAGTTTATCTTTTCATAAAATTTTGCTCCATAACAAGACTCGTTTTTTTTATACTCAGGCAGTGTTTGGAGTATACTTTTGCAACCTTTTGTATATGATGCCTGAAGTACGATTGTGCCGCGCAGACTTTTGTTAATGCGTCATTAAGAATCTCGTGCAAAAGACAAGTTGCAAATGTGCAGGCGAGTTTGTTTTTCGACTGACAATAAACAAAGGCGAAGAGTGGTGAGGTATGCGGTTGTTTTACCCACGATGCGTCACCCTGTTAACCCAGATGATTTTACTGACAATATATCAAAAGACAATCCCCTTTCAAAACAAATGAAATGAAATTTACCCTGGGTTGTTTTTATATGAATGATTTCAAAACCTGCAGATATTGGCATTTTCATGGCATTAACGTATTCCACGCTTACACTAATGGTCTGTCTTTGCTTAAAACACAGGTATGCGTACTAGTTTCCCACGTTGTTCCCTTCGGTGACGTAAAAATTCATCAGCAAAACGCTCTGCTGTCACTCAGCGGCGAAAACTTGAAACGGAAGCCTCCTGTGCCGACAATCATCGTGGGCGACCTAAACAGGTTTTGGGATGACAGGGAAGTGTTCGATAAGCAGTTGCAAAAGTATAAAGTTTGTGAAGCGAAACCCAAGAAGCTCATCATAAGACACCGCCACAATGAGAAGAATATCCAGGAGGAGTTTGAAGGCAGAGATGTTGGGACTTTCTCGCCATGGCCCACAGACTCGGCAGTTTACGAGAGGCTGCTAAAGGAGCCTATTAGCAAATCACCTTTGGACGTCCAACTTTTAACTGACGACACCAGTTTAATTGAAGAAGAAACCACAGAAACGTACGCTGCGATGATGCGGGAGCCAAATAAACACACACCGCCCAGGGGCAGGGACCCAGTGAGACATAAACTTGACAAACGGATGGCATCTGATCATTTGGCCATACTAGGTAAGTACCAGGTTAAAAGGCACCCCGAGAATCAACCCGAACTGCCGCTATATAAACAGGCGATTACCTGGTTTCAACCATGCGTTTTGCTGTGATTTGTTCATGAAAGGCGTAAGCACTTCGTGAGCACTGTTTGGATCGCCGATGTTCCCAAGGTTGAGGTGCTGGTCGGTAAGCGCGCAGTTGGCAAATTCTGCACGAGAAGCACTTACTCAGCAGGGTTCAGTCTCGGAAGTCTGACAAAGCACTTACGCGACAAGCACTAACTGCACTGTGAGATTGTGAGGCTAAGCAGATTTTAGATCGTAAAAAAAACAACAAGCGGAAATACACGCAGCCCCAAAGCAACAGCACCCATCTGATTGTAAAATTGAATCCATAATTTTTTGCGCACAGTTGCATTAGTTTGTGTCGTTATCCCTTCAATTCAGCTGTAAAAAAAATAAAGTAAGATGTATGATAGCATTAACCACGGCGTCTGAATAAACTCAGCAACGTAAATGGAATCCATTGCTTTATTGATGATGACGCAGCCCCGATCTTAGAGAAAAAATCCTATGAGTCTTCAAGCGCTGTATCGTAAGCACTGTGGGTTGTCCAAAACCCACTTGACGCACTTGTAGCTGAAGCTTCCAGCAGATGATAGGATCGGGTGCAAGTGGTATGTGGGAATGGTGAATTTCTGGTACGTTACGAGTTGCAGGTGTAGAGGTGAGGTTACATCCATCATACAGGCATAGTCCTTGCCGTGTGGTATATGCGTCGGTATCCTTGTTTGTCCGGTGCAGGCTTGTTTTTAAGGTTTGACTTTGGTGACCGTTAAGACATTTTGAGAGACCGCAACTGTTTCATCTGAATACAGAGATAGTCATAACGCGTTCTACTGTAATTTGAGCAACTTTGGAAAAATTGATGGATTCCCAATTTCTCGTTTCTGCTTGCATTCAGAATTTCGTTCATTTTGCTCAAATAAGGATGACAACACCGGTTAAGGATAACAACACCGTTGTCTTTATCAGGTTTACCTATAATATATTCGAATCGCTTCGTAGTTTTGCATCTTCTTTCCACGCCACCACCAGTCACGTCGTGTTATTTACGATTGATGTTCCGTATTTGATTGTATTATTTTTGGCGTAATTTGAAAATGTAATGTGGATCGTAATGTTAAGTGTAAAAAAATTTTAGTTCAAGGTGAAAAAGTTGCATTTTCGGTGTACTTTGAAGATTCAATGGTGGAGTTTTCTGAATTTTTGCCTAGTTTTCTGCTGATTCGGCGCTTATGAAAATGGCTGGTTCCACATCACTGCTCTGTTTATTTGTTTGTACCATGTGGTTGCTGCCGTCTAACGTTGTGCACTCCATTTGATTAACTCATTCTACAGATTAAAAAAAAGTATTTTTGAAATGTGAACGAAAGAATATACTTCCCTTGTATTATGCTTTGTGCTGCAAGTTATCTGCGAACGTCCGTCTCCGCCTCCCTTGCGTCATAGGCCACACCGCCATGGGCGGCGGAAGGATTTTTCCAAGGTTGGGGCGAATAGTGGTTTTTCGAGAGATAGCCAAAAATATTTTTCCAGGGGAGTACCAAAAAAGGTGAAATTTCATTTTCCCCTCGCGCAACTAAGAAAACAATTTGTTTGCTAAAAATGTTATAGGAAGATGTCAAATTTCAAAATCCAAGGGGGTCCAAGGCCCCTCTTCCCCCATTCCGACGCCCATACATACCGCTACTGTCGCAGCGAATGATCCATTGGTTGGTGGCAAATTACTGACCAAACGCATGAAGCTTACCTTTGTCCCACTGTACTGTACATCGAGAACTATTCTGAAAAGACTGCAAGCACCATTTTTCAAGTTTTTCTTGTAACCCGACCGGAAACGTACGCAGTCGAGGTACGTGCTGCACTACTCAGCCGGTACACGTTTAGTATGATTTGATTTATTTGTTTTCACTTTATTGTTTCTTGCACGACTTTGCCAGGTTCCCATGTTTCACTCTGCTCCAATGCGTAACTTGTGCCGTTCTAACGCAAAAACAAAAAACACGCCCTCGCTCTGCGCGGAAATTTTTTACGACTTGACTAGAGTAAACGCATTGTTTAGAAGCCAAGAGTAGCACTGGCAAGTGTTTAAATCCCTAGACCTGCAGTTTGATCATGTAACCTGATCTTCAATATCTAGACGGGAAAATAGCTTCCCGTGCCTGGTCAGACGCAATCATTTTGCAAGAACTGCTTTTGCTTATTCGTTGTATGCCGTGTAAAGATTAGGTTTTAGAAAAGACCGGCCATGATCATTTCTTGACAAACCAAAGCAAGACGCGGTTTTGCCTGTTTTTATGATTTCGTCAGCAATATGTAGCGTTCGATGACACACACTATTTATGTCTTGTCCAAGCACGCGCTATTTGAACGTTTACGGACATATTTGTAGTTTAATGCACCTTTGTGGTCTCATCACCGCGAGTATTTTACTTCGGCCTTTTAAATGTTGACCTGGCAACTTCATCATTTCGAGGATATACCAGACAACCTGGTGGATTCTTATTTACAACTTTCTTTCTAAATCAAGGACCGCATAAAATGCCTGAATTGGTTTGCTCGGAAAGAGTTGTGGACTTTTTTACATCGTTACGCACTTAATCGCTTACAGCTGCTTGTGTAAGACGTGCTGCGCATTTATCTCCATTCCGTGTGATAAATACCGAAATTTAACAATTTTTTCAACGCCTCTTACGATTCCTCTGATTGTTGAAATGCAGTACTGATATCGCCCTCTTCTCTATTAAATGAAAATCATAGTGTTGTGATTTCGACATTTTTGCCATGTGATATTATCCTACGACAGTTTAGTGCAAGACTTTCATTTATCTAATGTGTACTGCTTCAAGATCATTCACTGTTGGTCGCATGGAATAAACCTGTCTCCCTGGACATTCCAACCCTTTCTGCAGCTGGCGCCACAGCTGTGTTGGTGTTTCAGTCCCAACGTACTTTTTTCTACATCATTTAATGGGGTCCAAATCGCGAGAAAGAGTTTCTAACAAACTTTATGAACGAGAGGCAATTAATACATTCGTTCAAATCTACTCTTGGCTGGGTTATGTCGTCCGTGTTTAATGATCACTGCTTCAAGTAACTTTCTCAAAACTTGCTGCTGTTTTACTATCGATTCACATATTTTGTAGAACGAGCTGAAAAGCTGGAGGGTTCGCTTTTGCCATCAATGATTTTTTCATACAAGTCTACAGGTGAAATCAAAGCGGAGATTTGCTTTCTTCTCAAAAGCAACAAATCAGTGTTCCCAGTAGGTGTCAGTAACGTGCTTTGGGGCTCATGTAGATAATTTTGAAAAATATCGTTTGATTGAATGAATGGTGTAATATGATATGTGAATGATTGATACTTGTAGGGATTCAAATTGAAATATCAAATTCTCGTTAGACACGATGGCCAGCTATTCGGTTAAGAGATAAACCCTTCTCTCGACGCGTGTTTGTGGAAGGTCCCGAAGCTTTTGTCTATGCGTAAGTATAGCAGGCAATTTTTTGGGGTTCAAAGGAGATTTTGCCGGATTTCTCCATAGTTGCCCGATAAACTTATGCGACGAACTTTCTCCCTACAAATTTTTTGTAACTGTTGGTACATATTTTTCCTCTACGATGTAACCATAGACTTGAAATTTGGTTCTTAAATAACACCACTGAAAAAGTATGCTAGGCTGTGCAAGAGCGTTGTCAGAAGCCAGCTGGCACAGTATTCCTGAGCATCAGCCTCACAGTTGTGAGGTTTTCCATTCACATTCTTGCTGTCAGCAAGAAATCTCAAATCAAGTTGAGGTAGGCCTAAAGCTGTTTCATTTTCTGAGGACGTGCATCATATTGTATATATTTTATGACTATGCCGTGAGTCTCATAACATTGTCTGTTCAGTTGCACATGTTCATCCAAACACTAAATTAAAAAAAAAACTTTTCTGCACTTGCCTGACATGAGCTCTATTAATGTGAAATATGCACCCTGCAGTATAATCGATTCCTTCAATGTAGGCCTACAATCAATAAATCACTTAAATGAAATGTCTTGCTTTGTCAGAACTTTCGAGTCACTTACTACACAACTCTCTTAAACTAAAACACGAAATTGCTAGAAACAGTTTGTTGATTTTGTATATATTTAAATGCTTCTGAAAAGCATCGACTGGATGAAACCAGACTCCTGCGCCGAACCTGTTTGATCATTGAATTCGAAGTTTGTGTTGATGTGGGACAAGATATGCCAGGTCGCAGGCGATGCATCCGCAGCTTATACTTCATATAGTTTGGCATACGTATGGTTTCTTTCTTATGGTTGTCTGCTGAAGTCTCCATACCTTCCTGCTTGCGAAACATAAGCCAGTCCCTTCTGAACAAAATATCAATTTCTTTGTAACAAGATACACTCAAATGCACCCAGAAAAGGCACAGAAGCGTGGTAGGCTACAACTTGAAGTATTTCATGGGAGGACTAACAACTGTGAAATCAGCAAATGCTAAAAACCCTACAGCAGTGGTTATTAACTGGGGGACACGCTTCTCCAGGGGCGTCAATAAATTCCCTTCCGCGCTCTATAACATGGAAAGTTTTTGAACGAGAAAGCGTTCGGCCAATTTATTTGTAAGTCAGAGGGGCTTGAAACCAAGGACAACTACTTTCGGGAGGCGTGATAGAGAAAAGGTTAAGAACGACTGCCCTACAGCATCTATTGAGTACATTGTAGTATATAGAACTGAAGCACGACTTGATAATGAAAATGAGTCTGCATATTTACGTGATAACAAGCAACTCTACCATTTTTTGGTGATTGTTTCTCACCATAGTTTGCTGTCAAAGCTGACAAACTATTAAAAAATATCTCTTAACGCTGTAAGTTGATGTTACAGTGCTCCTGTTAGATAACATTTTCATTGTAATGTTGCATTATGGCAAGGTATTTATCCATTCATACATCTTTAAATTTTCTTGCTCCTTTCGTAAAAGTCTCTGAGTTAGCAGCCCTAAGGGATTCAAATCACTCACGGTTCTCAACAACGTCTGGTTGGTTTGGTAGTAATTCCCCAGAAAAGGACGACCAAGCCAGGTCGGAAATGCAATCATGCCACCTTGTTCGTCGGTATGTGAGTCTTTGTCCTGTGGATGCAACCTTCAAAACGTGTCCCACGAACCTTTTCACAGGCATGCTAGAACTTTAGCGCCTGAGATACCATTGGAAGTGGCTCGACATTCAGGGATTTACAAGATCCGCAGCTACTCACTTTGCTCCTCAAGTGTTACACCATGAATTCTTCGCAAAGTCCCTTTTCAGCTGCTTGTTTGTGACAACTTTCTTTAGTCTCTGCCAAGATAAAAATACACCAAGTCAATTGGTAGTCAAAAAGCTATCATAGGAACCTAACGACTCACAAAAGCTTTTGCTCAGGGCCGGTCCTAGGTGGTATATATTATATTGCATTTAACGCACAATATTTACATAAACAGAAACGTTGATTTATTTAGAAATTTGTATAAAAGCATGTTTCTTGTTTGTAGTTACGATGTATGTCGATTACGTAAGAATGGCTGCCTAGTATCTACAGTAATAAATCGGTAGATCTGACAAACATATTGCGGGTTTACCACCAGGCATTCTTCAATCTAATTGTTTGATCTTCTGGTGTGATTTTATTAGGAAAACATCCTACCGCTTCGACCTACATACGACAGGTCATTTTCAAAGGAAAAACAAAAACAAGTACGAATTAGCGATAACCAGCATTAATAACAAAAGCTACGCATAATTGAAAAAGGCGATTTTGAAAAAACAGCCACAAGACCAAAGAGTTCAAAATTTATAGCAGTAGTGTCAATCAAATTTTAGAGGTAGTCATTTAAAATCAAACAGCCAAAATAGATAGAAATTACCAGAGCGTAAAATTAATTGAAATGATTAATCAAATAAAATTTAATTGTACAAGCGCGGAAAATGATCGTTAATATTATTCTTGAAAAAGACCGCTTAACTTCATCATTTAAGGACAGGTTTATCATGTAACATTAGGCTGTTTTCCTAACTTAGCATCAGAAGAGCAAAAAAATTGATTCATCTAACGAACAGTTATTCTACAATTTTCCTAACTAGACTAATAGCAGTGAAACTTCCATTACAAGACCAAACAGACAACCACGACGACAGGTGCGGACACAGGGGGGGGATGCAGGGGAGGCATCCCCCCACCAGACCTAAAGAGGTGTTGACATGACACTTGATTTCATTGAAAATCATCTCCAAAAATATTTGTATAGTCCACATTATTTAATCGCTAAAGTTTGCTAAAAAGAATTAAAAAGATGCTAAAAATTAACATATGCTAACAATTAGTCAAAAATGTTTCTTCGTTGCATTAGATGAGCTGGCCTTGTTTGTGGAACCTAATATAAAATAATCAACGATCGCATGGACGTCCGTAGGCAAAACGGGTATTTGCCCTCTGGAAATTGGGATTAAGAACCAAATATTTCTGGAAAAACCTGAAGTCGGCATCTTAATTCCGATTAATTGATTTAATTCTTGCAATGACAGTTTTCTTGCCGGTATGAAACTCACACTGCACAAGAGTCAGGTTCACAGTTATGGTGTTATGCAGTGATGAGCTTGCAGTTCACTCGTGTCCCGTCCTTTGCCTGCAGAGGCAGGTTGCGGAAGTCGTGAGCGGATTGTTCTACTGTTGGTCTTTATTGCGTAACTAACATGGCAATAAATTTGCAAAGGTTCACTTTATATTCTGGTAGCCGGGGTTTTGTTGTATGAGACTGTCGAACGCACACATCTTGGCAGGTAATACAGCGAGACAGTGACGTGCTGATAGCGGTAAGCCACGTGCATTTATACTTTGTGAAAAAAAGCATGAGTGAGACTATAGCAATGCTTCCACAAGTTTAAAAAATCCATTATTAGTGCGAGTGTGACCAATGTGCCTGGGTGTCAAACTACACTTACGGAGGCTTCTTTTCATGCAGTATAAATTACGTGGCTTGTTAGAATACATCTATGCAGGCTTGTGGGAATATGTCTTAATCGCTAAGGTTTTGTTCTGACATCTGAGTGAATACTGAGTGCAAAGCTATATCTGCTGTGGCGAGTTTTCATAATTCATCTCGTAAATTTTGCAAAACCTGCGTGGTGTTCTAATTCTAGTAAGTTTTATGTAGTCGTGTCCACATACAGGTCTACTTAATTGTCCGGTTTGTGTATGATGAGCGTTCACTGTGAAAAAATTCCCAAAGACAAGCAAGGTTTTATTCTTTGCTTTGGACGAGATCCCAGATGTTTGCATCTCTTGTTTCTAAGTGATGCTGACAAGTCTTGCTAGCTGATACCGCAATCAGGGGGAATTTTCAAAACACTGTTCAGTTGTTAGTTCAGTTGAATATATCAGCTGGGTGCGCCCCTGCTTGCTAAGTAAAATAAAGTCATAATTTGTGGTTTCGTAGAAAACCATGGCAATCCAATGCTTCTTTCTTTACAGATCAT
>JGI24159J19872_10014374_pt1 | contig 10243 bp, 9 predicted proteins | sample Ectturendosymbi4_FD_19872 | JGI IMG/M metagenome (IMG submission 19872) | reverse complement strand
CAGCCAACGCTGTTGCACTACTGTCCACAGTCGGAAAAGTGGTGCTTGAAAATAATGCGCAAGGTATCTGGCGGACCGGATTAAACTGGTCAGCGGGCCGTAGTTTGGCCACCCCTGTTCTACGTCATTGTTGCTGTGGTGATGTCCATAGAACAGTTGTTAGGGACTATTTTTATGTAAAATATATGTGCTATTGGAGAAACAACGTTATTTTGTAGCAAACGTGAAATTCGCGCCAAACATACCGTGTTTTCTCGTAGAAATGAATGCGGTCAACCTGACTTTTTTTATCTTTTCTTTCACTGCGTGCTTGAATATTTGAGCATTTGTGGAATATTTGAGCATTTGTGGAATATTTGAGCATTTGTGGAATATTTGAGCATTTGTGGAAGATACATTTTGCAAGAGCTCGTTGATTTCATTTTTAGAAGTTTTCACATTGTTCAGTAATGATTTTAGGTCTGTGCGAGCCTTTTAATGGAAAGTGTGTTTGTTGTTCTTTGTATTAGTGAGTGTGTTGCTTTCTGTAAATTTAATTTGAATATCTCGAGCAAGCAGTTACGGTTCCTGCACTATACCTCAACAGTTTTTCTAATTCGACAAAATACAAATGAAAAAATGACTGTTTGCAATATTATTTGCTTTTTCTATCTATTCAGGTATTTGAAATAATTCATTATGTTTGCTTAAAACGTCTTAGGCATCATGGTCCTTAATGCCGTAAGATTCATATGATGTGCAAATCACCACATATTGTTTATTTTCGTTAAGTTTCAACATCTTTTGATGTTTGCTAGATATAAAAACCTATTACAGGAAAATGTTGGCATTGAAGCTATAATAACATGTGTATTTCCTGGTCAAATACCACAGTTACAAGCATCTTCCAAAATTTATTGCTAGCCAATCTTTTCTTGGCTTAAGTTTGCATTGGCAACGGCAGAATTAATGTGTGTTCAGACTGACTGTTGTGCAATCATAGTTGTAATGATGAAGATTCACCTGGGAAGTTTTACTGTTTCCTTCCAAAATAGAAATCAGTGTAGTTGAATTGCAAATCACTTTGCACTGTTTGAACACAATTATTTTCGCTTGGTGTTACCACTTTTTTGCTGCTTCCTCTAAAGATTCTGTTTCAACAAGAGCCAATGATGCTCACGGTATTCAGTAAGTGAAAATGTGAGTGGCAAATGTCATAGTGTCTGATTCGTTCCTGTTCAGAGATTTCATTCGATAAATGCTGTTCTTCTGAAGACATTGTAGGTCAGCGTTTCGGATTTGCGTGAAGCTTGACTTCTAAGTAAATGTTTTATTTTGTGGGAGCGGCCACCAAGAACCGAACGGGTTAAAACTTCGTTTACTGTCGCAGTTTTGCTAGGATAGAGTACGTCGAAATTTCGTAGTACAGGATGTTCCACAAAATTTGTTATGATCATAAAGTCTAGTTACTCGAACACTTTTTTCAAATGTTGTAACATTTTGACAGACTGGGCGGAAACGACTAAAAATTTTATGCGTTGTGTTCCATGTGGTTATGTTTTCAGGTGTAGAAATGGCATTCACTTCAACAGAAAGGGTGTTTTGTGTGGTAGAGTATGCGCGAACATAGTCGAACAATACTTTACAGAATGCGTTTGTAAGAGAATTCCATAAAAAGCATCAGCTGCAATACGGCTTTACCAACGGCACAAAATTTTCAAAGAGAACTGTTGTTTGTGTAGGGTCAGGTGGTCTGGTCGACTATCAGTACAGGAAAGAGATGGTCAACAAAGATCGGCAAACTGTGTGTGAATCTCGAAACACAGGCAGCACATTGAAAAAATGTGAACTCGTTCATAAAATCGACATCCGTTTAAATAAGTCGTATTCTTCTAAATATTAAGGCTGTTCTATTACATACACATACTAATACAGTTATCACTTATCAGTTACTCAAATTTGTACATCTCAATTGATTACAAATTTTTTGGGATACCTGTAGTGGTGTAGTGTGTTCTGAGTTTGGTGAGATAATGTCGTTGCAATGAGCGAAAATATTGGTGTTATGAGAGAAGAGTCGGTATGGTAAGAGAAAATGTCGGTGTGTTGAGAAAAAAAATTGTACGTCTGCATAAAATCTTGCGGAAGTTCCTAACGTTGAGGTTCTACTGTTTTTAAGTAACGTAAAGCAGACTTGTCATCGTTCGTTGATTTTTTTCCCGGTATAAGTGTCGATATTTTGCCCAAGAGTTTTGAAACGTTCATCCTTTACTGTTTTCACAGTTACACGAAGAAGTTGTCTTCTCAAGTATTGTTGGGTGGGTGAACCATAACCTTGAAAATCGACAAGAGTTATTCGAGAAATTATTTTCTCTGGTGGATTTGTCATGTATGCCTTTGCCATTTTTGTGGAACACTGTTCGTTCAGAGGTACATGGCTACATAAATTTATGTTTCATCTACTGGAATGCCAAATCAAACAGTATGTACTTCAAAAAGTTGAAAAGAAAAGTTCGAAAATTAGAAAGGAGCAAGCAGTTCAGTGAAAAAAGTTTTCAAGTGAACACGTTACCTTTGGGAATTGAATCCGTATTTGAAAACTACTGTTTAATTTTAAGTAACTGAAAAGAATTAGAAAAAAAGATGCACTAAAACTTGCATTCACTGAAGTAAACACCTTGAAAAGAGATTATAGGAGATGATCAAAAAACAGCACCCTTCATATTTTATTTAATCCCACGAGCAAATTCAAGGATTTTGCTGGTCTAGCAAATTCAAGGATTTTTCTGGATTAAATTTCCTTCTGTGTACAATCATTCGCCAAAGTTTCAGTCAAGGGCGTACGCGGGGTTTTTGGGGTTAAAACCCCCCCTTAAGATTGATATGTTACAAACATTTTATTATCTGCCCAAAGGAGATTAATTGTTTTCGCATACTTTTTGACTTTTTGCTTGTTAATTTTTCGACGTAATGCACATACCACGGAATGAATTTGCATGCAAATTTTAAGGAACATGGTAAATGGGCCAGAAAGTAATAATTTTATGTTTTGATGTGAATCTGGTTTATGGTCTGCATCCAGGAACCATCCATCTCGCCGCTTTTTGCACACCTTTCGTCCACTAAGCATGTTTAAGATTGTGTTCAGCGATAGTTCAGTTTATCCGAAACAAGTTTCTTTATTTTGTCTGCTGTGGCTGATCAGAGCATGCGTTGACTGCATTGGCTACATCACCAATTTCTGTAGCATGATAGAACTGTTGCACGAGCTCAAAAACAGCAGTTGTCAACATAAAAGCAATCAGGCATTTGATAATGCCTCAGCAGGGATGAAGGAAAATAAAAGTTTGCTGGATTTCCACACATAACAACAAAACGAGTTTTCTTGCATACTTTATGCGCATTCACAGTTCTTGTGTAGTTAGCAAGATTCGATCTTGCAAACCGTGGTGTGCGCCAGCCGGTCCAGCCACACACCTGTGCACAGCTGCTCGTATTTGACGCGACATTAGCGCAGCCTGATTTTGCAGTTGTAAATTGCTCTGACGTAGTGATGAGTGTGTTTTCCCTTGTTTTAACGCGCAGCCAGATATTTTTGCAGTAATGAACTGCTATGTGGTAGCGTTGAGTGTATTTTCCGCCGATATCTTAACTTGGAGCGCTGATAGTTTATATTCAGTGCAATGACACATAAAATAAGGAGAGTGCGTGTAAAAGAATATGCGTATTGTGTCAACAAACTTCGCCAAAATGTTGGTTTGGAAACATGAATATGACGTCAAATTGTGACGTCACAAACAGCGCACACCAAACACAAATTACTATCATATGACACTGAATGAACCCCCCCCATGAAAATTTTCTGCGTACGCCACTGGTTTCAGTTACGTCGGTCTTAGCTTGGTCAGCTGCAGCTGAACATAAATATACTTGATCATATTAGAACGACATCTGTACCTAAAAAGAACTTTTTGCTAAGATTTTCACGCTGATTCCTGTTTTAAAGTTTACTGAACATGGAACATCATAAATATGAAACAAAAGAAGAACGTCACTGAACATGGAATGAAATAAGAAGAAAACAAATGACTATGGAACGAAAAAGATAAAAACAAGTTTTGTCCAGTGAAAGACCTGAGTCTACTTTTTTCGCAAAATTCGCAGATCTGTTTGTTGCTCATTTGTAGGTGATCTCTGGAAGCCTGTCAAATGCCTATCAGTTGCAAGGGAACGTTTCTTTGATTGGATTGTTCCCATGGTGGAGATTGAACTTTCACACACGCATATATAAGATCCGAAATAGGGAAAGATTTTCAGGTCACACAGAATTAATGCTGAGTATGAGGNCTCTGGAACACAGATTATCCAGGTGTCAGTGTCCTGCAGGTCTATGAGTTGGCCTTCAAACAAAGCGTTGCTGCAAGCCAAATTTCATGGGGTGACAGAGACGCATGTTGCTTCTTGATGTCACAAACAAACGGGATCTCTATGAAAACCAGCACGGGTTCCAAAGACTTAAGTTTTCTTATCTTTCAATTCCGTGAGATATGCGCAGGAAGGACGAGGAATGAATGATAATGAACCTGATCGAGAGGCTTATAATCGTAGAACAGGAATGTGTATCTCAAGCTGCTGCTCAGTTACGAATGAAATGATGCCACGTCCATCACAATTGTATGCAGAACCGCTGTTTCCCTTGTTACTTTACATCGTATGAATTCAAGTGGTGCGTTATTTCAATCAAAAAAGCTGTGCTGTGCGCAACTGTGTCATCTACATGGTGTGGGAGTTGCCGAGATCACTTCAGCCCTTCTCTTCCACAAACATGCGCACAGCTGGCAGCAATTCCATGAAGCGATCTAGCACCTTTCCGCGACTTAGCCACTTAACGTCCACATGCGTTGCCACGTCAGAGTACTCACCGTGAAGCTCTTTCACTAATGAACGAAGCTCCGTGTTTCGGAACGAAGCTCCGTTTGCCACAATAATGTTGACTGTTTGAGTTCGGAATCCATCGTCACTTTGAGCTCTTCACCTCTTCGTTTGCTGCACAGTTGTTCGTGATGCCAAATATGAGAAGTTTGGCATCTGAGGATCATTTGTGAGCAAAGCAATCACTCCTTTTTCCTACCATGGACGGAGCAGCCCTATCGGTAGTCCCGGGAAGCAACCCTCAGTTGATGGTTTTGGCTGGTCCATGAAAAAATCTCGTTAGCGCAGAATAAAAGTATCGTATCTGGTATTGGCCCATTAGTGGTAACAAAGCCAGCATTGCTGCTGCAAATTTGTCCCATTTAAGAACTCGCACTCAAACTACAAGCTGCGCGATGTTTTTTCGGTCCATTTCCTTTGTCTGATGCTAGACTGAAAAACGCTGCACTTGCAATGCCTTTCAGCAACTGTGTTATGAGTTTATCTGAAATAACTTCTACTTCCCCAATCACGGTTGAATCAGATACCCGCATCTTTAAAATGTATCTGATGATGTCATCCTTGTTCACTCAGAAAAGAGTGAGTTTGCACAGTTAACAAATGTAGTTTTCAGAAACTCTCCCTCTGTAGGAAATCTATTGGCTTTTGCAATATTCCAGGCGATTTTGGATGATACCTTTGTAGCGTTGCCAAAGCGTTTAGACAATGCTGCGGAAAATGGGTTGCTGAGCTTGAAACCCATTGAGCGCTGTTTGGAGTTCTCCGGACATTGCTCTCGAGCGGATAGAGATCTTTTAACTCTGGATGAAGGTGTTCATATTGGCGTCGCAGATTCGCACGCCTTGCAGCCACAGTAATTGCTTTTGACAAAAGAGACGCAGTGGTTTCATTTCCACTAAAGCAAATTCTGTTGCCCATGCAGGGTTGAAACCTTTGTTTTCATTATCCACTTCAACGTCATCTTAAACATACTGTGTTCAATATTGTACCGCCTTGACAGAACAACCCTCTTGATGGTTGATGAAACCTGAGCGCGAGGATTGCACCATGTTCTTGTTTGCATTTCTGTGTGTTCTGGTTGCACTCACACATTCATTCTTTTTTGCCGTGTGCCGCTATTTGTTACATCGCTCGCTCGCCCCACCTCTTGTATTTTTCGCATGTGATTGCTTCCGCAACAATCATGTGCATGAATAGCTCGGCATGTTGCGAACCACAAAATACATTGCTGCAAGTCGGATGCGGGCCGTTTCTTGAGTAGCTCTGCTTTAGGTAGAAGCAATCGTTCAAAACAATTCACAGTCCCCCAGCCAACAACATTTTAACCCCGAAATTCACCTGAGACTGCGTGAAACCCATGACACAGCGCAGGTTACTTATTCAGTTTAAGAAAGCAACATTGACTACTAACGAAACTCTTAATTATAGCTATGCTCACAGAAAAAGAATAATAGTATGAAACAACAATGCGATACCAGTTGGGAGCCCACTATGCCCATGGGGTACGAAAATAATGGCTGATCACCCTTCATTGCTTGTGTTTCAGCCGTTGGTTTTTGGTTCTTTGCAATGCTTACAACGTCTTCTTGAACAAGATGGTCCACTTTCGCCAAACAAGGTTACTGGTATGTTGTAGAGCGTTGTGAAACTGGTATGTTGTAAACATTTAAAGAAGTACTTAACGGATAAGTGGTACAGTTGGTTGAGCCCGCACCACCGAAGCTGATTGGTTGGATTCGATTCCCGATCGGGTCATACGGAAGACTTGAAAAACGGTTCTTGCGGCCAGTCCAGCCTCGTGCTCGGCGTTGATTGGTGGGTGCAAGGGAACGGTTGACTGGCTGTGCTGCCATTGACTCGCCACCAATGCCACATTAACTGCGAAAATAGCCACGTGGCCCACGGCGCAAGCAGGCGGAGATGGGCGCCGCAGACCACTCGTGACACTCCGAAAGATGTATATCAAGCGAGTATAAACGAAACATTACTGAAGAGTACTTAACTTCAGGGTGAAATGAGTTGCTCCATTGTGTTAGACAAAATCGCATTTTTGTCCTGGGTGTGTTGTTACTTTTGAAAATGAGTCACTTTTCACGGAAGTAATTCAGTAAAATTTTTGCGATATTTTTTTCTCAGCATCAGTGGGAAATTGCTATGGAAGTTATGAATGATTTCAAGTTTTATCTTTAATTTTATTATCAACATGATTTTGCGAAGGCTGATGGAAACAACTTCAGAATTAAATTTGAAAACAAGAACCTAGGTTCAATGGGGTTTTTGGCCAACTGCGTGTGGGTTAGGCTAAAGATGTTTTCCTGTTTTCAAGACGCTGCGACGACGCCTGACACCAGGTTTGTTGTTATTGGTGGTGAAGGAACAGAAACATCTTGTGTGAAGTATGATAACAACGGACGCTGTTGGAATCTACCGGTATGATATCGCAAATGGTCGATCTAATGTTTTTTTCTAAGGTTCTTAAATCGATTTTTTACGTGATCCTGCTGAAGAACGAAGGTCTCTTCTTTCATGATGAATGTTAAACAATTTTTTGTTTATTTCAAGAAACTAAAGGTCGATAAATAAAATTAAAATGTAAGTCAACGAGCTTGTCACAAGGCAATGATCACTGGTTTTTCAAGCGTATTTCTATGAGAGATAACTTTGATCTAATAATTGCGACTATTTTGAAGCGTGCTTACACACTGTTAAATTTCAGTTTCTTATTTCGGTTCGACTGCTATGTGTCGTCGTCTGCACAACATTTCGGTGCCGTGAGCGATTTGCACCAACACTTGAAAATAGAAAAGTACACAGCTAAACGTAAATGGCCCAAATTTGTAAAACGGGCGAATTTTTGGTGAATTCGAAAGAAGGTTTTTCATCACTTGTGACAAGTTTTTACTGGCAAAACGCCTCAAAACGCAAGTTCTGGAAACTTTCATATCGCTTGGCATATTATCATCCAAACAGAATGAATACCGTTGTGTTCGGGACAAAATTTCACAACTCTGAACAATTATACGTTTCGTTAAGATCTGAAGACTTCTGTTTGACCTTCATTAGTAAGCCGAGCTGTTTTTGATTAAAATGTGGGAATAATTACACCAATTAGAAATTTCTTTTGATTTCGAATTTTGTAGATCATAGCAAATATTCACCTTGATTTACTTGAAATGTTCAAATGATCTCGAAAATGCTAGATTGCCAAGCAAGCTATACGCACCAATTCAAACACCATACTGAATATGAAAATTACACACCAGTAACATCTGAACATAAAAGACATTAAAAGACATTGACAGCAGTTGATGTGCACTTTTCACGGAGTATTTCTCATATTACATCTTGGGATAATAGTTGTTGGAAACAAAGTTTTATGAAGTTAATTTTATCGCTAAATGGCAAATTCAATAGAAACTTACTTGCGTGAAGAGCGACTCGGGTTTCAAGTTAAAAACAAAACTGCTTCCTTCGCATTAGGTCATTGTTTCTACCCGAGTGAATATATGCAGCGGTTATAAAGAATCGCTTTGCGGCGGCTGATGTCCACAAAATGAATGAAACGCTCGTATCGCTTTTGCATCTGTAGCAGAACCATCGTTGAACCACGTCATTATCTAAAGTGTGCTGAGCAGTTAATCTTTTGTACTGCTGTAAAATTAAGATTTGTTTCTGGAAATATTACTATAATGCGTCGGCTACCTGGTACAGTTGGTTGAGCACGCCCCACCAAAGCTGGTATAGGCTGGGTGTAAGACTTGGAAAACGGTACTTGCGTTCTATCCAGTTTCGTGTTCGGCGTTTGATGGTTGGTGCAAAGAACGCGTGGTGCTGTGGCGGCATTGACTCGCCACCGGTGCAGCATTCAATGCGAAAGCAGCCGCATGCCACTCGGCGCAAGCAAGCGGAGATGAGCGTCCGAAGACCACTCGTAACATTCCGAAAGGAGTACTGAAAGAGAGTGCAAACGAAACTGAATTGAGTTCGGAGTCGTTCAAAAAAGCCGGTTGAAAAAACACTACAAAGTGCACACCATGGGAATAATTGAAAACTTGGAAAGAACAATGAAAAGGTGGAAAAAGGTTATCAAAAATAAGGGAACATTTGATCAACATGCCGCAGCAAAAGCTAGCTTTGAAGTCGCCTGAAATAAAACCCTTACATTACCGGCGACTGTAAAAATGGCAGAAATCATGTTTGGACATACGGAACTTTTGAAGCTGAGTGTCCAGTGCCTTTGTCTGCAAGAGTGTGAAAGAAATACTTTCCATTCTTACGAAAGGTGTGGGAGAAAAAGTTATATTCACAATTAAAGAAAGCAAATATTTCGCTTTTCAACTTGATGAGACTACAACCGTCAGTAATGATTCTCAACTATTAGCAACTGTATATGTTCGGCACAGAAACCGTCGCCAGGAAGTCTTTAATGGGGGGCTTGACATTCCAAAGTTTGACGAAAACTCCACTATTTATAGCGTGTCACATTTCAATTTGCGGGCTTGGAGCTTTGTTTAGGGGGGCTAATCCCACCAAACACCCCTGTGGCAACAGAACTGGATCGGCACCGGGGTTCGTTTGAAATGGAGGAAGAAATGTTCTTTGGCTCTCCTCTTCTGAGCAGAGATATTGCGGGATTGGTATCTTCAAAAACGTTCAGGCATACTTCAATAAACCAGGTGTTGATTTGCTTGGGGACAACTCACACCTATTTTTGTTGACGGAGCTCCATCGATGTTGGCTCATGTCAATGGTTTTACGGCTTTTGCTGAACAGAAGAATCCTAGAATTGAGGTTTTACCGCTGCATGATACATCGCCAGGTATTGGTAGTAAAGCAGTTGGAACCAGAGCTGGAAACCGTCATGAAAGATGTCGTTAGGATTGTCGATGCTGTGAAAAGCAATGCACTATATCAGTTTGTTAAGGTGTTTTAGGAACCCGATTCGGGTCCCTAGAATTGCAAATCGGGCCCCTAGAATCAGAGAAAATCATCATCGGGTCGCTGCAGGCCCATACCAGGTACCTAACATTTTCCTTAAAAAAAACTGCCCTATATGCTTTTCTGTTTCGAAACTTGATCAATGGTTTCGCATTTGAATAAAAAAGTGATGAAAATCAAGATAGCTAGCAAAAGTTTTGAAAGATTGTGATGATGTTAAGACTTTGTGACATCCAAGACTCTTATCAAACATTTGACGAAACTCATTCAACGTTTCTCTGAACGCTTTCCAAAGATTGGTTCACATACCGTTAGTTGGGTTGTAAACCAACTGCAGTGTTTGCCTCAGGGTGAAGCGAATGAGGCGATTGCCTCGCCCGCCCTCCTCTTAGTG
>JGI24159J19872_10014373_pt1 | contig 10243 bp, 7 predicted proteins | sample Ectturendosymbi4_FD_19872 | JGI IMG/M metagenome (IMG submission 19872) | reverse complement strand
AATCGCCAAATTCATCGGCAAGTGTGCTGAAAACGTCATCGCAAAAGTGGTGTCGTTGGCAAGCAGCGAAACATTGGTTTTGTTGGATTCCTAGGAAACGTTGAGCCGAAATGGTATCGGAATTACCGTAAATGATTGTATTGTGAAATTTTCGTAACTATATCCAAACTTAAGGCGAGTTTGGCGGAATCTTTTGCCTTACATTTTTCAGGGAGGGTTGCAGCCCGTCTAGACGAGCCGCCCCTGCTACTTGATATCAAAATAGTCTGTTCAAAACAAACTTTTGTTATAAGGGCAAACGTTTATTAATACTCCACGTACAAATATAAAATGCACAGAAAAAAAACTTAATAAAATTGTTTCGACATTTATCACGCAAAAAAACTCACCAAAGGGAAGAAAAAGACTATTTAACATATGCTATAACGGTCTTTGCAATAAAAAATTCGTGCCAGGTCAGGTTTTTGTTGCTCAGAAGTACACGGAACTGCTAACTCCTCACAAAGAACAGATATGTAATTCAATAACTCATCAGCAATGCGATAACATTTAAGTGAAATCACACAACCGCGGCAACCAGCATTGCTACTAACTTATAGAGATAGTGAAGGAAGTTATTCACGCGAGCTTCCACGCTTCCGTCAAACTGACTTTACCTCTTGATTTGGAGTTCGACTCTCGATGTATCTGCGTTTTCCTGCGCCACGAACTGCACCGACACACGTTTCATACACTTCATGATACAGTTGGATTGATGCTTCAGTGAAGTGAACGATGGCCACCAGGTGGCACCACACCTTTCTTACCGGCAAAAAAAGCTGGTTTTGTTGTAGGCGCTAATCTGGTGTTCCCGTTGACCAACGCCACACTAAGATGGGGAGCTGTTTGAAATGTGTGTGAAGTAGATTAACGATGATTAATAAAGAAATTAAACCTTGGCTGCCGAATTAGTATTGTAAAAATGTCACAATATTACAGTACTACTTTAATGCACCAAGAATGCGCTGACAACTGAACACGTTAGTACTCTTTGGAAATGCGAAAAGCACCAAAAACGTTCCACACTTCAAAAGGATTTTCAAATCTCCGTGTGGAAGTTTCCAGCGCAGGTGCAGAATTCATGCTTCTGCTTCATCCTAATATACAGAAAGCATAGCTTCAATCAGCATACGCATTCACAGTGCGTGGAGTTCTTGCGCGAACTCATTCGCCGCTCATCACCGCTTGGATTTCAATAAACCAGAATCACACAAATAAAGATCAGCAGTTAATTCGGAAAAAAAATTTCAAAAACGAATAGTGGTAAGTTTTTGAGCACACAAATGATTTCAAACACAGATGCCAAAACGATAAATCGGCCTGTAATGAGTTTCTGACAATCGGGTAAATCTAGTCTATGTGGCGTAATCCTTCCAAAATGAAAAACATTAGGACTCCCCTCCGTCATGGCTTTAGTTGGGTCTACACTAAAGCATATAATTGCTCTACTTTTTCCTTCATGATTTAAGCAATCTTTGTATCAACAGCAGAATGTTCACATGCATCCACGCCAAACAGTTTAAGAGCAGACTTCCTGCTGGAGCGGAAGTTCTTAGGAGCCAGTGAAAGCAACCCAGTGAGTTCAGTGACATCATCAAACAACCTGAGACAGATTCATAACAAATCGAAGGCGTGAAATGAAATTTGGGTTCGACAATTTGGAAAAATGGGATTTTGGACCGTTTTCTATGAATCGCACACTTGGAAACGTCTTCTGTACACGAGAATTCTGAAAATGCTCCAGTATATGACAGTATTCTTTATGCAAAGTCTCCAAAACAAATGCATGCGTAGTTCTCTCCATTTTCCACATCTATCACGCCCTACACAACATTTTCTTCGTAGCAACGATGCCTTGGAACGACTGAACCTTGCTTTCTTCTATAATACTTCTGATCTTCATCTGCCACAAGATACCTCTACAGCTTCCCTCAAAGATGCCCGTGCGGCCACTTGTTTCAGTCGACCACGTCTTCCTCGTCGCTAAAATAGGAGCTTTGCTTGAAATGCCTTTTAGATTTGCTGTCGCAAGCACCGCTGGAAGAAGCGCTGTAATGAGTCATGGCGTCCTGGAAAAGCAATCGAGTAAAGCGGTAGTGCAGATCGACCCTGGGTGCAAAACAAACATGAATCGTGACATTGAATGGATGGCTGTGCGCTTGACAGCGACGTACACAAAAACGAATTTCTGGAGATCACACTTGCTACTGAAGTTAAATCTTGCTACGCAGTTCAAAACATATCTCACTTCGGCGATGACGTGACTCAAACTTTCTAATGCTGCGTCCTCTCCATCGGCCTCATAATCGTGACAGTTATCCTCCAGCCTGCTTGAACTGTTGGAAGGTTTCTGCCTGCAAAAAGAGTTCAGAAGTTAAACAAAAACTACACCGGATGTTCCCCAGATGACAAATGGTTGAGTTTGTCTCAACACGATCAGGCTGTCCCAAACTTGATATTGCACCGAAACGTGTAAGGTAATTGATGGCTCTAGTAGGTTTTCTGCGAACTTTCGGATAATCTGCCTGCCATGCTCTGCTCTTGTAACTTTGCTGTGGTTCAGACTTACATGTATCGACATTCCGGCAACAAGACTCCACAAACACGACGCAGTCGAATTGATCAGCAAATTTTTTTTTTAATGTGCAAGGAAAGATTAATTTGATCCGGTGCGTGTGAACTGGAACTGGTTCGCATTGACGACAATTTCTCAAAGTTTTTATGGGCAAAGTTTCGAATACGAAATTTGCATCAGCTAAAATAATCTCTCATTAACTACTTTTCATATTATATCTTAATTCTCTGCCTGCAGATGCAGTCTTTTAGCTGGTAAAATTGTGCTTGCTGAATTGCAGAACTTTCCGAAGGGGATATTGGTCAGACGCCAGATGATCGGTGTTTTGGAAGAAGACTTCCAAGCACGAACCTCGGTTCAAGTCAATGTGCTAGCTTGTTGCCACTCACGGAATCAGTGTTTGTTGATTACATCTGTGGTATACCGAAAGCAAAGCATCGTAAAAATAATGCTGCTGCGCAATACTTGTTTTGTGTAGTTACGCACAAATCGTGTTGTTCTTATGTTCTCAGAAAACGATACAAACATTGACTTTTATTGGTATCCGCAATTTTCTTATATCGCAATATCGTATCGGTACAGACTGAAAACATCGGTATTAGCAGTGTTGCAGCATAACGACCAGAATTTGCCAAATGACAAATTGTTGCTGAAAATTGAAAGCCTTATTTTTTGTCCACTTTCGCTCAAATGCCGTACAGGCGTACACGACGCTGATTTGACACTGCTTACCGCGTACTTGCGTGAAAAGGTTTGGTTTTACGATGTTTCTTCTTCTTGGGAGGAGGTTCTCTGTCTCCAAGTTGATTTTTGGGACATTTATAACTCAAGTGGTTAAATTCCTGTAATATATTATTGCGTTGGACAAAATAAGAACATTCTAGAACCTTCAATTTGACAACGTACCCCGCATTCATAACATCTGCTTTTGTCCTTATATTCTCTCCTTCGAATGAACTCCTTGGTTCTTCCATTGTCCTTGGCTATGCTGCATTTAATCATTCTTCCAAAAATCTGCACAAAAAATTTAACAGCAACAACTCGGACCGATTACTGTCCACTAATAAGTCATGGGCATCTGTCAAAGAAAGTCAGCATGCAACAAAACAAATCGACGTAGACTGCCGTGTCTTTCCGTTCTTTCGCATCTAAATACAACGGTACAAAAAACGCAGACTTGTATTTCTGTTCCTTTGCATCTCTGTCCTAAAGCACACGAATAACATACTTCCGATATCGCACTTTAAAAAAGCAGGTTCAGCGAAAAACTAAATATTCGAACTTTGTGTGAATCAGCTACACAGCTGTTTTTATGGACCGTATTGGTTGACTAAGGCTGTATTTGTTGTTAACTGATGAACAGTAACCAAACCAGAATGGCCGGCAAGCGTGTTCCCCAATCTTCAACACTGGGCGGCAATATGAACCTACTATAACAGATAATTTCTAGCATTTCATGCAAGATCACGTTAACTGTAAGAGTCGCAAAGCCGGGCACTGCTTGTGGTATAACACACATACTACAAGTCCCCAAGACAACTTAATTCAGACTGACTGTTATATAATTAACGATTTGTAGACCTTGTCGTCAATGATTGAGGTGGCAAACATTGGGACCATGAAACGATTTTGTTAAAGATTTGGAACAAAATTTCGCTGCAGGGGACATAATTATCTTATTCAGTCGCAGTGGTCACAAAAACCACGGCTAAATATGAGACGCCAGATGGAACACTTCCACACCACTCGCAACCAGTTTTTTTTATAAGTCACCAGCAGCTTCTAGTTGGGAAGGATAGACCAGGACTAGAACTTTGTGGCCAAACTAGCCACTTAAACCTGTTTGTCCAAATATGAACGTAATCAAGTTCAATCAAATATTGCATGTGACTCAGTCCCAGTGCTGCTTTCTACAAATTCATCCCAGCCGTGATGTCTCCAAAATTTTGTGATACTTTGTTCAACAAGCAGACAGGAAAGAAAAATTGAAGCATATTCTTTGCAATTCAAGCTGTGATATTACCTGCTTTCCACTCATCAGACTGACTGCTTTTTGTGCATCTTCGCGAGTTAGATAAAGAATAAAAGCCAATCCTTTGCTTTCTCTTGTTTCTTTGTCTTTCACGATTGTGACCCTAAAAATAACACCTCATATGAGCACCGCAAAAACTTCGCATATGCAATATGAAGTTTTCTACTCACCTGACTACTTTTCCCAACTTGCTAAAAATCTGCAAAAGTTATTAGAGTTAGTCTTTTTAAAAAATCTGGAGCAACTTCTATCATCCTCATTTCATGACTGTAACATTAATATATACAATCACAAGGTGTTCTCAAAAGTTTGTTATCGTTGTTAAATTAATTAACTTGACCAATTATTTTCAAAAAGAAATATATTTTGAAAGCATGTGTAGAAACAAATTTTTATGTTTCACAAGTTTATTTTGTCAAGTATAGAAATAACATTCAATTCAACAGAAAAGGCATTTTGTCTGGGGTGTCTGGGGGCTTGCACAAATCTTTCAAAAAGCTTCTCACATGTCTCTTCCAATACTAGTGGTTGTCCAGATCTTTTGGATCTACACACGGTAAACAACCTTCCCTTCTGAATTTGTTGTACCATTTCCGGATGCATACTGTAGTTGGTGCCTTTTTATGGAATTCTCTTACAAATGCATTCTCTTCTAGTACTTACAAATGCCTCTGTTCAGTCTTGTTTAACTGTACTTTTAAACCACACTTTCAAACAAATTGCCTTACCTAATAAAGTATGCACCATTTTGTGTAGAAATGGTATACAAATTTTGTACCACTAAAGATGAACACATAAAACATAAAATTTAGTTGTTTCTATACATGCTGTCAAATTCTCACTTGATCTGAAAATGAATTGGTCAATTTCATAGACTGTTTAATGGTAAAAAAATTTGGATTGCCTTGTAAGATATACAAAAGTTTTACAATAAAAAAACTACTCATATGCTTTTATTAACTCCCAGTGACCATCTGAAAACTCTGGGACTCAATCATAAATGTGCCGGTATACCACATCTAAAGACACATCATAATGTACAAAAGCCATCACAGCCTTTTTGCTGTTCATAAACACCATGGCTGGTCACCTGTCATAACTTAACAGCATCAGTGACAAGTTTGCCATCTCAACTGTTGACATGACTGAGTATTACGTGTGTCTTAACAATATACGCTCACCTTGAAAAGATCACTGTTTGTCAATGAAAAGGGCAAGTTTGACACATATACGGTACTTTTGCTTGGGGCCAATCCACCACTCATGATTGCTATGATGGCTAACAATTTCAAATATATCTGCAAGCAAAGGAAGTCCAACAGGTCTGGTATAATAAAAACCAACACTCATGCTTCAATCTTCAGTAGTACAATCAAACTCTTGCATTGATCTAAAAAGAAGTATGAAAAGCCCAGTGCTAGATTTAGGGGGGCCAAGGGGCTGCCCATCAAAGTGGGCCCCCACCATGTTTGTGTGTTCAGCCATATGCGCAACGTGTGTTTAGACATATGATATGGTGAAACAGGGTATTGTACATGGCTTAGCGTATTAGTTTCTTCTAACTATAGCTAAAAAGTAATGCCAAAAAGAAAATTGCAGTTTAATGAATAACTATGTCAGAAGTGCTTCTTCTTCGGAACAGCACTAAATACAGCTTATGAAAAATGACTTAGGACCTGCTTCATTTTTCCTTCAAAAACAAATGTTTGGTCGTAAATAGCAACTTTTATTTAACAAAAACACACACTTCAACATTTTGTCATGTTTCCCTTATTTTTAATGACCATTTACAAGCGTTTAAGTTTGGAAACACTAAACTTCTGAAATAATCCAAGCGCACCTCCTGGCACCAAACTTTACTGATTTTTGTGGGTGTCCATATTTGGGGTTTTCTTTCGTTTCATAAACTAAAAACCCTAAACCTAAAAATAAAACCCTTAACCAGCCCCGTCACCACAGGGTAGCTTTGTTGGGCTTAGTCCCCCAAACAAATTTCCAAGCCCCTCCAAACTGTTGTATGATACATTACTGTATAACTCAGAGTTTTTGTCACTTTTAGAATGTCATAACCCCAGCACAAATGTAAAGATCCCCTTAGTATTGAAGACTTTCTGGCAACAGTTCTGCTCTCAACCTACATACAAGCCTGAACCTAAAACCTCAACCTAAATCCCTAAACCGGACCCTGAACCTAAAACTCTAGGCCAGTGGTTCCCAAAGTGGTCGATATCGATCCCCAGGGGTCAATTGGACCATCCAAGGGGTTGATAAATAGTCACGGAGTCAAATGGGGGTAACTGAATGGCCAGGGTGAATGAATAACTGCTGAGGTCATCCTTCGCATTAATGAAGTTGAAAGTGGAGAAAATGGTGTGTTGCACTGACCATTATGTTTTGTGTTATGCTTACATCTATAGTTCTGAGCATATTTTCAGATTGTGTATTATTTTATCAGGCATTTCAAGTAAAAATTACTCAAATTGATTTTGACACATACTTTCCTTGTATCAGTAACTGTTGGGTTAGGCCACGGAGTCTACAGAAAGTTGTATACTTTAACTGGGGGTCAATGTGCAGAAACGTTTGAGAACCACTGCTCTAGGCTAAACGTAAAACCCTTAACCTTACTTATAAAGTTATTGTGGTTTGGTTCATTTTTTTATAATACACCTCTATAGCACGCCAACGAACCGTTGCATAACATGTTCCATTCAAGAAGCCACTCACTACCAAATCACTGACCGCCACGCTCTTGCAAGAANTTATCACCATTTGCCATTCACCATACACCAGGGCTACTCAAACGGCGAACCGCGGTCCGAATCCGGACCTTTGGATGGCGACGGCCGGACCTTGTCAGCCTCTCAAAGGTGCAGTCCATACACAGAAGTTTTTATCATAAAATTTTGCGCTTTTGGCCGAGCTTCTAAAGCATTTACTCGTCGTCAACTGTGTGATTGTCGATCAAGCTGTTGTTCAGCTAAATTGCCGTGAACACCTGAGTTGGGCAAGCTACGATATTTTGGTTCAAATAAGTAATTGTTTCGTCTTAATTGTTCAACAATAGCTTGTTGCTACAATGTCTATCCTGGTGAAAATAGTGGATTCAAGGCTACAATATAGCAACGAAACCTTTTCTTTCCAAAAACTATACAATTATACAAATTTATTTGTGCACAGTTGTGAAAGATGCTTGAGTGAGGGATGAGTTTTACAGAGATTTTGGTCCTTCAGGAAATAATTTTTATTTTTTTGCGAGAAGTCAACAAAATGTGAAGAAAAGCTAAGGCATTTTCAGCTTTTTTAGGAAATGATAAAGGGAAACTGTTGAATTTTTGGCTGACATAGTATAACACCTCAACGACTTGAGTGTAAAACTTTAAGGAGAAAAACATAGCCTCTTGATTTGATCACTACTACTTGCCCTTTCCAGAAAAAGTTTAATATCTTCAAACAAGTCATTCAAAATGAACTTAGTCATTACCCGAGGCATTTGGGGAAAATAAAAGCAAGAAGATTCAAGATATATTCAACTTATTGAAAAGTTGATTACCAACATTGTCGAACAGTTTGGCGACTCTCTTTTCGAAAACAGTTGCTGCTCTTTCCTCAAAACCCTTTTTGGTGACAGACATTGCCGAATTCTCAACTGAAGCAAAAAAACACATGCACATGTGTGCACCGAAGATGAAGTGGAAATTTTTATAGGTGCCGGAGGTCTGCTGGGCATCTTTGCTTATATTTGTAAGCAACAACCCATCACTCACTGGTGAAAGTGGCGAAGCGGAGCTCTAGCAGTTTTACACCAATGGTGTGGACGCAGCCAAACCTCAACTGCAATTAATTGAATTCCAATAGAAAGTAGCAGTGAAAGAAATATTTTTTGATGGCACACCTGATAACTTCTTGTCAAAGGAAGGTATCTCCNAATTTTTTCCACTCCTCGCAATTTGTCAGTGGAAATTCTTACGGTGTTTNGGTCTACCTGCTGCTGCTGGAGGGGCAAATTGTCCCCTCCTGCCAGCTACAATAAATGTAAAACTCAGGCCCCCACATGGCTTATACTTCAGTGTTAGTATTCTTTTGGTTTTCAGTATTTGTTTGTGTTTTTTAGAGTACTCGTTGGTGATTTAGGGTTTTATTGGTGATTTAGGGTTTTATTGGTGATTTAGGGTTTGTTGGTGATTTAGGGTTTGTTGGTGATTTAGGGTTTTTCAGAGTATTTGTTGGTGATTTAGGGTTTAGCCATCCACATCCGGATTCAGAGTGTTGCTAGCAACCCCCCTACAGTGGGCAGTGGACCTTTTTCAGCTACGTTTTCCCTCCTGGCCTGAACATCTAGTTACGCCACTGTCTGCTGACAGTCTGCACTGTCAAAAAAGAAGCTCATAAAGAACAAGTTTCTCATCTGTATCACGAGTAAAACCTTGACCATTACATTCTATTCATTGTCACTACCTTGGAACAAAAATTTAGGTAACTGCCAATAAGCACAAAATGCCATTGCTCCCACCAGCAGAACAATAAATAACGCTGACAGCATTTGTTAATATCTGTATCCATTTGCGGGATTTTGTATAGGCTTATCTATATACAGTATAATCGTAGTAAATTCTCATATTACGTATTTTTGTTACAAAAATCTAACACATGTCACATTTGCATGATTTTATGAGAGTGACCCGTCCTCGAAAAATTTTGACATTTGTAACTGGACCCTTTCTTAAAATAATTGAGTAGCCCTGCCATAAAAATGATTCTATTTGAATAAGCCTTGTCAGAACCAGACCTAGGGCCCTTTGAATAAGGCTTGTAGGGTTTGTATAGTGAATAAGTTGTTCATCTGATATTACTGATTTTGACTGAATGAAGTGGACAACAGTCTATGAGGAGTATGTCAAATGTGACAAGGAATAGTAATGACACAGATACAGACATTGTTGTTGACCTTCTCCTGTGGTTTATAGACAAGCTAAAAGACAAGAGCAACAGGCAGGATCTAAATAAAGTGATGCTGGATTTTTACAAAGAAGAAACTGTCCTGGCATCAAAAATATGTTTACATGAAAAACTGAACAAGCCTGGAGACCAGAGACTCAAAAGATACAAAGGGCCCAATGCAGGAAAGAAAAACCTTGAGGATATTTGGGTTTTATTCGATCAAATGGCTCATAACAAGACTAACCTAACACTGGTGACAGACAGCACTCATTTTCCTCCTCTAAATATTTATGACATCAATGCTATCAGCCTCTATGGAGAGATAACGCAACTGAAGGCAGAAACAAAAAAGCTNGAAGCAGAAAAGGTGAAAATAGAAGCTATACTTAAGGAATATGCAACAGAAAAAGTNAAAACAAACCAACTACTTGAAGAGGTTAGAGCAATGTTACATGCAAAATCTCCTGAATGTGGTAAGAACTGCTCACTGGCAAACAGGGAATGTCAGTCACAAAATACTATCAAGGAGTCTAAAGCTGGCACTCCACAGCAGGCCAACAAAACATATGCAGAGTGTGCAGCAGACCAACCTGATACCAGTATCAAGCCTACACGTAAGCCAGCACCAGCCAAAGATCACATCTTCTCAACAGCTG
>JGI24159J19872_10014371_pt1 | contig 10243 bp, 6 predicted proteins | sample Ectturendosymbi4_FD_19872 | JGI IMG/M metagenome (IMG submission 19872) | reverse complement strand
GTAGTGTACTCATGCAGTTAGATTTTAAAAAAGGCAAGTGTCATCTGCAAATAATACAGTTTGGAAGGCAGAGGCTTGAGGTAGATCGTTTATATAGGGTAAGAATAGCAGAGGGCCAAGAATCGACCCTTGCGGGACACCACATGTTATATTAATGCGTGATGACTATTTCTCCAAATTTCGTAAATTGACACCTATTTGAAAGATAGTTATGGAAAGTCACTAGTCACGCCACAGACTCCATACTTTTGCAATTTGCACAGTAAGATCTCATGATTAACAGTGTCGAAAGCTTTGCTTAGATCGAGGAAAACTGCAACTACATGCTCTTTACTATCTAACGCCTGAACGAATTTTTCATGTAAGTATTTGCATGCTGAGTGGAATGAGCTGGTCGAAAACCTAGCAGAAAGTTTGATAGGATGTTATTTTTTTCTAGAAAGGATGAAAGCCTATCATGCACCAATCTTTCAAAGACTTTTGCAGTTTGCGATAGTATAGATATTGGACGATAATTGTTGCAAAAGGGCTTATCACCAGATTTAAACAACGGAGTGACGCGGGCTATCTTAAGAATATCCGGAAAAAGTCCCAAGTACAAAACACTCATTTATCAAGTACAAAACACTCATTTATAGAGAAAAAAAAAAGTTTAATCCAAGGCAATGATAACCTACAAAAGACCTAAGACAATTGGGCAAATACTAACAAACTACAAACACCTTGCTTCAAGCAAGACGAGAGAGCCTGTCAAAAGTAAGTCAGGACCTTGCGGCCACTGTGCACTTCTCGTGGTTGCTATGGGAAGCACAACAAATCACTGGTGCCTCGTGTTTCACAAATAATGATCAAAACTTAAACCTTTCCGCTGAACCAAAACTCGACATGCGCAGACTATGGTATTTACGTAGCGACTTGTGTGCTATGTCATGAACAGTATGTCGGACAAACCAAGAATAAATTTTCCAAGAGATGGTGAGCGCACCGCAGTGATTGGAACAGACCTAATTGCAGAAATGACAAAAACGAGAAAGTGGCCTTGTCGCGGCTCCATGCTTTGTTTCATGGTAACGCAAATAAACCACCAATACATGAAGCTTACATCGCCACTTCTGTTGAACAACCAAATTTTCACTCTCTGAATATCTGCGAAGATAAATGATAACAACCAGCTTGACGCACAAATTAATATTCACAGCATGATCCTCCCACGCGTGAGAAGTTTTTTTGTTTCCCTTCTGCACTGAACTTTGACGTGTTTTGATTATCGCGGCGGGCGTGATTGAGTTTTGGTTCTCGTCAGTCGCAGCGTTTCAAATGCGCCCGCTGAGGTTTGGTTGCCATCGTTACTAAATGCTAGCTGACCTTACGCATTCTGCAGTTATGCTGATTCATAGACGTGTTGTTTCAAGCTAATTTCGAAGCGCCGTTTGACAGCAGTTGCATTATTTCGAGAACGAAGTATTCTGTTGTGTAAATTTTTGTAGCTTGCGTTGAATTTTAAGTTCATGTAACGTTTGCAGTAAGTTTTGACGTTGCAGTGAATACTTTCAGTTGAGTAAGACGTAATTTCCAGGTTTAATTGTCGCAGTTGGTGTTGTGCTATGTTACGCTACAGTCTTGAGGTTGTTTACTTTTTCTGACCTTGCTTTAGCCTTTCAACGTTTCACCTGTTAGCATTGCTTGCAGGTGTAAGGACTGATGATGCGTAGTTTTACGTGAAATCGATTTCCTATTAAAATTGTGATTGATTCCTTGCTTAAGTCACCTGTGGAGTGAAGTTACTTGTTAACTGTTCTGGTGTCGTGTCATGCAATGATGAGCTCATGTCTGCTCCTTTGCCTGCAAAGGCTAGTTGCGATACTTGCTAGCGGATGGTTCTGCTGTTGTTCTTTATTGCGTAACAATAACATGGCAACAATTAACATGGCAACAAGTCTTCAAAGGTTCACTTCAAGTTACGGTGGTAGGTGTTTTGCCGCATGTGACTGTTGATCGCAGACATCTTGACGCAGGAAATGCAACGAAACGGTGACTGCTGATAGCGGTAAGCCACTTAGTTTTATACTGTGTGAAAAGAAGCATGAGTGAATCTGCGGCAATTGAGAGTCCTGCGCGTGTTGAAATTTTTGCCCGCTCCCGCCCTACACCCACAAGAAATTGAAAAACCTTGCCCGCTCCCGCACCGCAGGCCCTGCCAACCGGCAAACGCCCGCATTGTTTCCGTCCCAAATCTGCACCTCGCGCAGTGGCGTAACTATAGGTTTGAGCCAAGGGGTACAAAACATAGCTGAAGGGGGACCACTAGCCAACACTCAAAGAAAGTTAAGAAAAGATAGTGAATCCGAATATCATGGATGCCTATACCAGCTAAAAAAAGAAAACACCCAAAAAACGCAAAAAACACCTGAAATCAAAAGAATGCTAAATACCAAAATGTCAGCTAAAGGGGGCCCAGTTTTGCATTTAGCTTGCCAGGGGGGCAACTTGCTCACCCATCAGTTATGCCACTGCTGCCCCGAAAAAACCTTAAAAACTCATGCAACGTGTTTCACTGCTAGTGGCAATTTATTCTGTGGTTCATTTCAAAACCAATGGAAGTTTTTTAAAAAAACTAAAAACTAAGAAAGTGAAACATTTTTGTTCATGTCGCTTTCACGTGCATTGAGTCAACATTCAGTAACCCGCACAAATAATTTTTTATCCCGCCTCTGCCCCGCACCAAGTTCAACCCACGCGGGTTGACCCGCCCCGCGCAGGACTCTAGTGGCAATACTTCCACAAGTTTGAAAAACCCGTTTTTAGTGTGAGTGTGACCAATGTGCCTGAGTGAATAGCTTAATCCAGCGATTGGCAAACTTTCCTTATGATGGCCCAAACCACCTTGTCAGTCGTAATTAAACGGCTTTCTTATTGTTTAAGGCCTAATTTCAAACCTATGTGGAATAACAAAAAATGCTTTGTCAACGTCAAACGATCAATGTTCCATTTCCATATTTGTTATGGTAGCTATGTTTTAGCCCACGAAACCAGCACAAGACATTAACTCCTACATAGGCTACTTGCGCCCCATAAAAGAAGCTGATTTAACGGCGCACAATTGGGCCGAAGCCCACAATGTACTGACCACTAGCTTAATCAAGCTACGCATATGCAGGCTTCTTTTCACATATTGTTAAACTGCGTGGCTTGTTAGAATATGTCTACGCAAGCCTGCAGGAAAAGTCTCAATCTCTAAGGCAGCGTGGTCCAACTACAGGCCCGCGAGCTTTCTCAGTATTAATTTAATGTTGTGCGCAGGGCCGGCCTTTAGCCGATTAGACCGATTGCTTGCAATCGGGCCCCGCGCTACTAACTTCGCAAACTTACACTTTCAATCGAAGCTGCTTGTGTAGTGCCGACGCGGGTCCACAGTATTCTAAAAGCGTGGAGCCGATTGCTAACGAAAGTGAACTGCGTGTTTTTTTAACGCCTTCAATCATCATAATTCGTTCTTTAATCGTAACAATGGTCATTGTTTTTCGGCAATGTATACTCTACTTTGGCAGTCAAAAGAAAGCTGAAGTTGGCAAAAAGGCCGAAACAGAAAAACAGTGCGTTGTAGCCTACACGTATTTTCACAGAACTACCTCAGAATATGCACAAAAAGCTCTAGAAGAGCACAGTAAAGATGGCAACAATGTAGGCATCCAGCCTGTGCCAGGCATGGGCGTCGGAAGGATTTTTTTCAGGGTGGGCACTAGGGGATTTTTCCAAAATTTTTCTAGGGGTCCAAACGTGAAATTTGATTTTTCCTACTCAAAACTAAGAAAACACCCTTTTTTGCTGAAATTTTCAAAATCCAGAGGAAGGCCTTCCCCCCCTTCCGACGTCCATGTTGGCAGGTAGTCAAAGTAGAAGTTTTTCAATGCGCAATTGTTCAGTCTGGCAAAGAAGGAAGTTGGTGAAGCTGATGAGACTTGCGAGGTCGAAAATTCAAAATTCGTCGGAAACATTTGATCAACAAACAATTCCTGCTACGTGGCCAGGCGTCATGAGTCGGAATATTAGGGACTATTCTGCTCAAAGAGAACCATCCACAATTACAACAGACGTTTTCCCCAGAAATGAGAGTCATGGACACGGTTTTCTAATTTCCACTGTATAAGAGTATTGTGCAATGGTGAAGCGGTAGATTGACCATGGCTAATATACTCGTAATCGAAAATAGAATCTGTTGTCTATTGCAAACTTTTTAGCTCTGGATGTGTAGTCATGGATTCATTGGGTGTTACGGCGCTGTCCGTTGAAATCTCCGCTGGAGAGGTGAAATTAGGAGGCATGCCTTCGACCTCCCTGGCTTGGCGTGGGCCTAGCTCTTTCACATCAACAATTTCACTATGGCTTGATACCCCATCAAAAATTTCTGCACACGCCGCTGAGTAGGGCCCTGCAAAACTGCTTCCAATCGGGCCACGCACTTGCTAAGGCCGGCCCTGGTTGTGTGTATGTTGCAGTAGAGAATTTAATTAGAACAGGCATATAATTTTTTCATAATTGCAGAGAGCTTTAAGAAATTAGTCAGCAAAATACATTTCCCAAAACTGAAAGATTTCTACAGTCGATGTTTGGAAGCACATATGTGTGACATGTATGGGAATAGGCTACATTTTCTATTATGAAGCAAGTCAACTCTGAAAACAAATCGAATAACAGACGAAACACTGGACAAGTCAACAGTCACCGCTACTACTTACATTGGTATTGATACAGGAACGATGTCAGAGAAGCCTCGGCCACAGGCATCTCACTGATAGAGATTTTGTAATAAATGGCTATTTGGTAGCCTGTTGTCTAATAATATCAATGACGCACTCTTATCTTCCTTTTATCAGTCATTTTAAAACCATTGTTTTATACATGGTTTTGTTGGAAGTGATCCGCAAATTGTCACATTTTTGCAAAGCGGCCCCGATGTCAAAAGTACTTGCACCACGGTGCTCTAAGGTTTGGTTCTGAATTCTGAGTGATTAATGAGTGCAAAGTTGTATTTGCTGTGGCATGTCTTCATAATTCATCTGCTCAATTTTTAAAGCACGCGTGGTGTTTCAACGTAAAATGCCCGTAATATTCCTGGCTACTGCTGCCAACAAACGCATTTTTACGTTTGTTACCGTAACATAGGGCATCTTCTTTGTGGTGTAGAAAGGGTAAAGCGTTTTGTGAAAGTAGATTTGCATTGCATCGTCAGAGACTTGCAAAGTATAAGCAAAGTATCGGCGTTGCCCCCGTGGAAAATTTTCTGCGGACAGCCATGCTGGGAAGTCCTTCGATCAAAACTTTGTTCTTGACTGGTCAACAGACAAAGGAAAAGCGGCACGCGTTGACATGGATAAAAAACAATGAAAGGCATAACATTGGTTTAATCCACAACTTCTAATCACTGATCAGTCTAAGACGGTGGTTCTCAAAGTGGTCGACATCGACCCCCATGGGTCTNTTGGACCATCCAAAGGGCCGATAAATAGTCACGGGGTCGAATGGGGTCACTGAATGGCCAGGGGTCCAGGTCATAGTTCTAAGCATATTTTCGGATTGTGTATTATTTTACGGGCTAGGCCACAGGGTCTACAGAACATTGTATAGTTCAAGTGGGGGTCAACGTGCAGAAAAGTTTGCGAACCACTGGTCTAAGAAGAAATGGAGTTTCCCACTTGCTAAAATACTTGTTTCCAACCACTTGTAGTAATTGCCTCGATCCATTTACATGCTGACTGTTGAGACTACGCCTTCTCAAAAATGACTTTGAGTGTGCCAGTACCAACAGTGTTTAAGCTAATTTTACGAATTTTGTAGATCTGCAGATTTGAAAGCGTAGAATTGTTTAGCCTACATGTTATGGACGATAACGAAACTGTCAGGCATCGCAAAAAGTATCCGAAACCCAATCCGGAAATTTTGTTGGACGAGCATGAACGAGATGATCGGAACAGGAAATCTGAAGGAGGATTCAACTGTCTCAAGCCCATGTTTATCGTACTGGCATTGTTTTCTTGCGCAGTAGCGTATGGTTACTTCAACTCACCGGTCAATGCTATCGACGTAACAGGTATTCCTGACATTCCACTCACTGGCCTGTATGAGCCGAACGGAATGCTGAGCAGAGGAAAGCAGTAAGTGTAAAGCAAAAAGAGGGTGCAATTTTCTGTTTGTTTTTTTTTTGTAAGTTGCTAAAAAGTTCTGGAAATGGAAACGTTTGGTGTCACGTATGACGTTATATCAACACAGAGCTGAAAACTACATTCAATCAAATTTTGCTGACAGAGAAAGCAATTATTTTTTGAAAAAAAAAACAATATGACCCAATTCAATCACTAGTTGCTACATTAATTCTTATATTTCAGCTTGGATTAAAAAAACAATTCCGAACCAGCAGCTTTTTAAAACAAAATGGTATTGGAACTTTCTATTTAGTCTCTATCGAAAACTATACTGTACGAGTAAGAATGAAAATGAAAATACTGTTACACTGAAAAGAGGCAACTGAAATCAAGATCCAGCACCATTCAAACGAAATTTATCTCATCAAAAGTTATCTTTTGGAAAAGCTTCACACATGTCGGAATGGAAAAACTCGGCAATCTTTTAAATTACATTGATTGTCCTTTAATTTGGAAGGCAAGTTTCAGGTAACTTTCGACCTGTGTTAAGTTTTCACGTATGAAGGTTAAACAATATCTCTCCCCCGCAGAGCTGAAAACCAACAAAAGCACCGGCGCACAGGGTACTAAGACACGTAATCGAAGGACAGTTAGTCGAACCGGTTCTTTATCGAAGGACAGTTAATATACAGTAGAACCGATTGAGCTGATTTAACCGTCGCAAGACTATTACAGCGTGGTCTCCATGCTGGATTCTACAGCTGCAATCGTAACGTTCTATTTAATTTGTTCCAAGTGCAAAATAAATCCGTTTTTATTTTATTTTTCTTTACTGCCGACGGGAGCTAGCAGGAGTCAGAACACTCATAGCCAGAGGACCGAACAGCACTGAAGTGAGCAGTCATCAGTATATTGTAATGTAGTTTAGAAATGGAATTCATGTTAAGTGATAAAGGCAATCGCAGGTGGCTTTGAAAGGTTTCATGTATGTCGATGACAAAAACAATCTGGCGTAACTTACTGAAGATGTGATGACTACTTCAAATGTATAAGCCGTGTACCCAAAACCGAGGATGGCAGTCTCATGAGAGCGCCATCTAAACACAGTCATTTCACAAGCAGCTACCTTCGAGCAATTGCACGCAACTTCTAACTTTAAATAATTTCTAACCGTGTATTGTAAATAATTAATGAATGTGATTGAAATGTGCAATTAAAATGCCTTGCGTATTCCACTGATAAAATTCGTTCCACTCATAAAAATCGTTCCGTTGTATGTGTGCATTTAAACCTCCCGTACTTGCTTTGATAAAATTTGGTAAATAATCTGTTCGATAAAACCAATACTGTCGTTCGGTACATTGTCGAGTCACGGGCGCACAGACCACTATAAATCCTGTTAATTCTGTTGTACACTAATTATTGCGGTACGTCTGGTGAAAACAGAAGCTGTTAGCTACTGTACAAGGATTAAACAGCATCACACACAGCGATAGCCAAACAAAAAGTTTACAGAAGAACTTATGCTGTCTTACAATTTTTACTTTTTCATTTCGTATAGCAAACATTTCGCGTAAAAATTGAGCAATCCGAAAAATTGTTCAGTTGGGTTAAGATAGCACCCACTACTATAAAAAAAAGTGAGACTTACTGTAGCTGTAGCAACTGGGTTATTGTGGCCATAGTAGTGCTGTTATGTACATGCTGGAACACAGCCATGCAAAAAATTAAGTTCCCCAAAACTGGAATGTAAACACAAGAAATAAATTGCTTTATCGACGCGTGTCCTATTCTATCTTGTAACTTACTTTTTTCAACCTGTTTCTGAAATTTTTTTACCGCGATACAATCGCCGTTCATATGCAAATAGAATGCAGGGGCGGTGTAAATACGTGGATAAATCCGTTTTATTTGCACGGAATTCTATCATTGAGTCGTTAATGTGTTCACTTTAGGTGATTTTACCGATATCTCACTACCTAGATGACGTCAGGCTAGAAGCATAGTCGTCGGTAAAATCGAATCCGGAATAGCGTAAGTTTAGTGTATGTTAACTGGGCCACAAAAGGAAAGAAATATCAAGTTTTAGGGGGTATTCTCACCATTTTTTGCAAACATCCAATGGCCGTGCGAGTTTGAACGTTGATCCATGGTTTAGTAAAGTTTTAGACAAAAACGAGAGCAACAGTTGCAGTCAACTCTGTCTAAGGTCCGTTCAACTGCACTTCTGCAACTTAAACAGTAACTATATCTTCTGCAATATATTGATGTTTTCAGCATACCAAACCTGGTCGGAGCTGAATGCATTCAGGAAGACGACGAGGGAAACTTATACGCTGGTTTGCTTGACGGAAGGATAGTCAAAATTGCAAAATCTGAAGATGATCGCATTGGCGAAGGCGATGTTCAAACCTTCATCAAAGGCGTGTTTCCCAATGCATCGACAACGACTGAAGGGGCTCAGCATGGGAGACCCCTCGGTTAGTTTCCTTTGTTTGGTAAAAGCAATATTGCGCTTAGACAGAGTGGAATTGCAATTCATCAAACGTGCCGAGCGCTGAAACCCTTTTTGAAAACTCCACACAAGGCTCATTTTACCCACACACCAGGACCTCCCAACTGTTTTGCGCGAGGGCCACATAAGTTATTACACAACGGACCAAGGGCCACACATTTGACGTGATGTGATTGTTTTGGGGTATGCTACATTCTACGAAATCAACAAATTTTTCGTAAATATAGTATTTTTTATTACTGACGAAATGTCTTCGCCGGCTGAATGACATAGCGTCGCGGGTCGGATTTGGTCCGCTGCTCGTAGTTTGGAGACCCCTATCACCGCGAGGGTTATTTTCGTGCGAAAAGAGCAAACACGCGTTTTTGCTAAGTTTCCTAGATTAAAAATAACTTCGAGCATTTTAGACTATTGGTGTCCGACATTGACATGCTTTCTCTTTCAGAAGAATCAATGAAACAAATCTGATTCGTGTGTGCAATTGTTCAGTGTATTCCCCCGTGCGACCAGAGGGTACTTGCTGTCGGTTCTTGTGCAAGACATCAAGACCCGTAATGAATTTTCTGACTTCAGAATGATTTGGTTCTTTGTCCTAACTCTTGCAGTTTATACAACACGGAAAAACCCTACAATAAGGAAAACATGCAAGATCTCGAAAGAAACGTTGTGAAAAAAATGAGGTCGAGCACTACTAACCTGTACTACGTAATGTCATAACGCAACAAGTTTTTGTATGGGTTGACTTGGGGAGTATATACCCAAGGTGTCTTCTGTTCGCGCATACTTTTGGGTATTGCCCATTTTAAATAACGACCACACATACGCAACACTTAAAACAAGGGTTTTTAACGGAACCAACTAACTGCACTGCAGTAGTCCAGAATATTGATCGAAAACAGTCCAACTGTAATCTAACCATGTGTGTTTTGTACACAATACCTCTATTTAACGTTGCACATCGCGTGTAGGTTTTCGCATAAGGAAAAAAGTGATGTATGTGATCGATGCGTTTTACGGGTTTTACACCGTGGACCTGAGTACGAAGGCAGTCAAGTTTCTTGTGACACCGGATGATACAAAACCACCGATGCGATTTCCGAATGATATTGATATTTCAAACGATGGATCGGTTGCATACTTCACCGATACTTCTACTCGCTTCGACCTCAATCAAATTGCTTATCAATTTTCTGAAGGTAAGTTTGCAAAGTGGGCATGATAGTACTATTTGTGTGTTTATTATTTGGTCGGAAATATTGCCGTTGCACTTTGTTCGACAGTACCGGTTTTAAGGATTTTTGAGTTGAATTTAGCCGGTACAGCGCTTCTCACTTGTAGAATTTTCATGAAGTCTTATTGATACTGAGTTTTCCATTGCATAATTCAGTTTTTGATGCTAAAAAGCCTCGTAACCAACTGGTACTATAGCTATTGTCATATTGACATCACAAGACTTACACGTATTGGTCTTGGCAGGCGAGTGCTGGCAAGTAGAGATGGCACGGGCCGCTAACAGTCCAGTCTTCGGGCCGTCCGCTACGGTTTTGAAACAGTCCGCTAGCAATTTTTTTAGCGATGACGTCACTCC
>JGI24159J19872_10014369_pt1 | contig 10244 bp, 3 predicted proteins | sample Ectturendosymbi4_FD_19872 | JGI IMG/M metagenome (IMG submission 19872) | reverse complement strand
AAAATTACATTGTCTGCTTGGCTGCTACAATTGTGTTGTTCCGCGTCTTTTTGATTCCATGTCCTGTTTAAGTGTGCTTATGTCCCAAGGATATGTCTGCATCGTTTTTGTAGATATATGTAGATCTATATGAATTTGTAGACTTTTGGTCGTCTTCTGAGCAGTTCGACTTGTGTTTCTTCTGTGCAGTTCAACTGTGTTTCGAGGGGGAGGATGACTCGAAGACCTTGCGGTCATTCTCCTCCCCCTAATATCTGATTTTTTCAGATGTTAAATAGAATTGTCTGTCTGTCTGTCTGTCCGGTTGATGAGAATCGATTGGCTGCCCAACACCTGCCCTGAGATCTATTGCGGCCAAGCAGTGGTCTGAACGAACTGGCTCAAACGATGATGATGATGCATCTTTGTGCTTGCATACTGTAGACATTCCAATCTAAACTAACCTCGCTGTGCAGCTTTTTAACGTGTTGAATAAACTAATAGGAATAAAAACTTAAGGTTTTTTTCTACAGCTTTTCCTCCCCAATTCCTCCCTGGAGCAAATTTCCTCCCAGGGATTAAAAATTCCTCCCTTAGTGAGCCAAGTGCCTCCCGTTTGAGAGCCACTGCTCTGGAGTTTAGATTTGTATCTGCCATTCAATTTGGTGATCCTTTTATCATAACCATCTCTTTTAACCTCACCTTTTTTAATGTTCTACTCCATTCTGACGGCTTTCTAGTTTCTGGTTCTTGCTGACAATTTTTTTGAATTAGTTCAGTACACACGTCTGTTAGGTGGCCCTGCTTGCCGATATCGATTTGTATGACCAGACGATAAAATTTACCATGACAATACTAACGTTTATGGCAGAGAAACGCTAAGTCGCACGGTCGTATCTGAACTACTTTGAAAGCCTCACTTTTGCAATTGCTTCCATAAAAAAGTTAATTAACGTGAAGCATGAAAGGACAATGTTTAGTGCTTCCAAGCGATGTGTGGCCTTGTTTGTTACGACACAGTCAACAGTACACGGGAAATCTTGAGTTAGTTTCGAGATGCAAATAATAATTTGGCGAAATGAGCTTGTGGCTTGAGTGTTTTTGCAGGCGTGATTCCCCCTACAAATTTTTCATCACAAAATGGTCTTCACCATTTATTTATAGGGGGAAAGATTGCCGCACACAGATCGTTTTGAGGAAATTCGGGCAAAAATCCTTCGCGCGCCCCAAAAAAGGTCTTCATGTGTTTTGTTTTTGGAGAAAAAAAAGCCAAATTCAGATTATTTCGGCTGTCAGTCTCATTCATCACGCAATGAGAACAATGTTGTCGAAACATCTGTGCCCAAATTTTTCAAGATTTTGCCAGGATTTTCAACAAATCAAAATTTTTGGGGATGCGCTTACACCCCAGCACCCCCGGATCCTGCAACACTGGCTCCGGCTACAAGCTAATTTGCTCCATTGAAAACTGAAAACCATTGTATTATTTGTACAACTCACTTGCTCTATAAACTGGGCCTGCGGAACCGGAAGCCAGGACAACGAAATGTTCATGAAGACATGAAAACAGTAGGATGATGGGAGAATATCTCTTAAACCTTGTGCAGGCCGCATGAAGAGCACTTTTAAGCTAAAACATTTCAAAAACTGAAAATTTAATTAAGGGGTGATTGCACAATGTGCTGTCCAACATCCAAATACGCCGTTCTTGGAATGTAGGTTACATAAACTACGTTGTACACAAAGCTGCTATTGCGAATTACCTGAACTTTGTAAACAAGAGGTTCAGCTTGTAATATATGCACAGTTACTATGTCAATATTTTATTCAGTTGTTTTTTCTGACAAAATACAGATAAACCTAACCTTTCTTTGAAAATACAAAATGATGAATGATAATTTCGATGTGGGCTATTGTCCTGTTTGACCTCCCGTGGTTGCGGACCTGAGCAGTGCTACAGGAAGTTCCTGCAACACTCTTGCTTCAAGCGTTCAGCGTCAATAGACTCAGAAAATCGATTTGCTGAAAACCTACTTAAATCGCTAAGGCTGTTTACGGAAAAAACGTGAACGAATAACACTGAATTTTTACACTTCAGCTATGCTTAGAAACGTATTCAAACAGTTGGTTACAAATCCACGTGTCGAACGAAATAAATCATGAAAAGACTGTGAATGTCAACATTTCTTGATGCACTGGTCGTACTTGCAAAAATGATTCGACGAAAACCGAGCATTGCACAACAATTTTGTAATTCGTTTTGTTGCCATTCTACAGAAAAAATATAAAAGAATTCTGATTAGCAAACGCATACCCGTACAAAGTAGAAGAAGAATCTTGAAACTCATAGTTGAGACAAATCTTGAAAGTTGCTAGTTACAGTCAGTTTGAAAATAAAATTCAGTTTTTTATTAATGAACAAACACCTAAAAACGGTTTTCTTTTGAGTTAAGAACAACACATTATATTACAATCGCATCGACTTGAAATCAACGATCAAAGTTATGCCATTTTCCCAAAATCATTTTATCAGAAAAAGTGAAGGAGAGTTATGCATGTGATAAGTCACTACACAAAGAAATCTTTACGCGTGCAGGTAATTTTACCACAGAAAACGTAAATTTCAACAGATCTTATATGCTGTTTTCCAGCTACAGTATAACACGTTGGTAAAACCCGGATCTGCAAAGAAACTTTTAGCCCAGTTCTAAGAAAGTGAAGCGTGCAAGTCGTAACGCCTAAAGAACCACTCGTTTGCTGTCTATGCGGCTTGTCGTTAGTACTCAGAGAAAACTTATAATAACTTTTAGAATGCAAGTCCACTAAAGAAGATCGGACAAACTACTTAGTACAAACGGACTGATAGAATAATATTTACTGCCAAGTCATGATTTGCTTTTGCAGTGGAACCAAGGGTTTCACGCCTTCTCCGGCTTGACGCGTTTAAGCTTCTATTTTTACGGTTAGTGCACGTTTTCAGATGTTAATACCTGATGAGAGCATATACAGTCGGCTTGAAAATTTGGTTGATCTGTGAATTCAAATCCTTGTAATAATTGCTTTTTACAAATATCTGGTGGTTTCAGGATTTTATTTTCTCATGCAGCCAAGATTTTATGTTGAAACAGACAGCACTGGCGTCTGAATAACAGAAACACGAAACTGATCGTCTTCACACAAAGTGCTGAAAAAAGCATCAACACATAAAACGAGCAATGGAAAGCTCTAGTTTTTCTGTAGGCTTTATAGCAGTGGTTCTCGAACGGGTGACACCTGGCTCACTGCGGCGATTTTAAGTTCCTTTGGTTCAGGGAGGAATTCGGGAGGAAAAGTTGTGGATGAAAAAACCTTTAATTTTTATTTGTTTGTTCAACACAAAAACAGCACGATGAGGTTTGTTTAGATAACAATGTCAATGTCTACAGTACAGGGACCGAGTTTGCAGAATAAGTTTGGGGGGGACAATCCTTGTTCTTTGCGTTTCGATGACGTCACCATGTTCACTCAACCGTAGTACGACCTTTTTGTAAAATTGGCAAAATGGGGGGACATTATGCAATTGGTATAATTTGGTGACTGTGGCCCCCCTGGCTACGCCCGTAGTACTTAAAGTTTAATCTAACACTTTCCATCATACCATCTCATGCGCTGATGAGCCTTGCAATGTTCTGTTCGATTGTAAGCTCAAGGACAGGTGAAACACCATGTAAGCCCAGGACGGCAGGACACATTTACTACCTACCTACAAGACAAGCTTAAATCTAGCATCTGTAGGCTACTTATTCCAAATCACTGCAGAGAGTCTAGTCAACCATCTAGTGGAGCATATTGTTTCCGGAAAGTTAGGCTGGATGACTTCTTCAGCAGGTACATGTTGCGATGTGCACATTTTTGAACTTGTCAGATTATACGTACAGTCTATCTAGTTCGTGTCTGTGGTTTTTACTTCCCATATACACCACAATCCTCCACACAAATAACAAATAGCATAATGGCATACAACATACAGCAAAATATAACAACACCCCACTGCTGCTTAACTTTAATAGGGTTTAAAGCTTGGCCTTTTTATTGTAAAAATTTGAGCGTTTGGTGGCAAATATTTTGTATGACCTTGTGTATTTTTGGAAATTTGGCCTAATTTGCACTGGCCCCACATTCCGGTATTTGAACAATCCAAATGTTTCCATGTGCACTCTCACAAATACGCTTTCCTTCCTGTCAGATATCCAGATTAACATTCCAAACCATAATCAATGGCGCATAATGATCATGGTATGTCACCAATCAATCGAACTTGTGGTTTGCGGTGTATTTCCTGAACGCGCTAACTGAAGTTCACGCTGATTCCGCTGAGCAGTATGGTGAATTGATGGAGGGTTAATGGTCACGGTAAGATCATTCGCCTGAGTGGTCTCCATCCAGTATATTTAAACTAAACCAGATACTTTGCGGAATTGTTTTAGGGAAAATATTTGTTTATAGAAATAAACAAAAATGACGTTTAACTTTAAAGCACAAAGCTTTGGACGGTTATGAGAGTTCGCCGTATCTACCAAACCTGCTTCAGCATACCCACTTTCATCCATTCGTCTTGCACAAAAAACAGAGAACCAACCAATATGTCTACAAATTACTGCAGTCTGATAAATCACTGAAAACTTGGAAGTACTACTACATCAATACGGTGAAGTGGAAACTTTTACCTTGCGCAAACATTACACTCACCCATCCTGTTAAAAGTAAGATTGAATAAAAAAATGCATGCAGAAAATGTACTAATGCTTAGGGACGGATTTAGGGAGCGCGAGGCCCTAAGCCATCTTAGTTTTTGGGGCCCCACGTAGCTGTGACCTATTTGGCCGTTTGTCTGAAAAGCGTGAAAGTATGCCCCTCTTACGTGTAGCGCCCCCTCAAAATCTATCCTTCGTTGTGCCAACTTTGGTTCTACAATTGCCTTAGATCTTCATCAGAAATTAAAGCTTTCCTACATTCTTCTAAAGAACAATCGGTATTGCGATTTTTTCTTGGAATTTATAACTCTTTCATGGAGTTCAGAACTTTTCTTCGTTAAATTTTCGCGATCTCTAGCGTTTTTAGTAGGTTTGTTTTTCGGATATATGCATTTTCATGCGAAACCGTGTTGCCGCCCTCGAAAATATCGTCTAGCTGTCGATCCGATTACCTGTACGTAAACTCGTTTTTTATAATAATAGTAGCCACATACTTGATGAACCAAACAAGCACAATCCATGCAGCGGACACAGGGCTTATTTAAGCCGTTTTGAAGTTGTCATTTTCAAAACATTACAAAATATAGTGTTTTCATCCTCTATGTCATAGGCCGATGGTAAACAGCATGAAGACAAGTTTTGCACAGAAGCAAAGAATTGTCGCAACACCCTCAATTAACCATATGAAGTAAGCCCAATGTAGACACGTTCTTCCCGGTAAAGCTCACGATAAACTGTTATAGCTGTTAACCAACATACAGAGTGTCAACAAGCAATCTCTGTTTGCGGGAAATCTAGTAAAAACAACCAAACGAATGATCCAATATTGACAATCTTGCTTTTCATCGGAGTTTTGCAGTATTTAGCGGTCATGCTTGTTGCGAGCTTTTTGGCAGTGGAAAATTGAACATCAATTAAGTACAGTTTTTTTCTATTTCATTTTTTTTTGTCACCGCTTTCATACAGACGGTCTGAATCTCTTTCACGCCCAGATGCACAATATTGTTATGTTGTTACTGTATTGACAAGAGTCTAGATCTAGAGTAGACATTTTCATTTCCGCCCGTGTCAAGGTAAATTGTGAAGCTATGCTTCTGCGCAGTTTTGCAAACTTTTAGTTGACATCGAGTCGTCATAGGAAAGATCGTTGCGCGGGGCCCTAGGCCATGGCCTATTTAGCCTATGTGTAAATCCGTCACTGTTAATACTACCAACATTAACTTTCTAATTATCTGCAGGTATAGGGCACAAGAAAACATTAACGGTTCACGAAAGTAAGGAAAGCTTTCCCAAAAATATTTAAACATTTAGTTCTGACTCAAAAATGAATGAATGGATTCATTTGCCAGCAGACACGGTGTCCATAGTACAAACCAGTGATGGAGTCTAGAGACTTGGTCTCGATCTCGAGACTCGTCCCGAGGCCTATTTTTGTGAGTCTCAGTCACGAAGATTTCAGGTCTCGAGACTTTGAATATTGCAAAGAATTGGTTTATTAAAATTTCTATAATTTAACGATTTTTGTTTGTTATATTTGCAGGTAAGAAACAACCAAAACACGTTGGAAAAATGCCAGAAATTTGAAAAAAATTCAAGTCAGAAGTGATGACGACATTTTTTTCAACTCAGCAAAACGCACAAATTTTGAAGTCTCCAGTCTCGGTCTCGAACTTCAAGTCTCGAGTCTCGGAGTTTTTGATGAAGTCTCGGTCTCGTCTCGAAATTTTAACCAGGTCTTGGTCTCGGTCTCGAAGGTTGCGGTCTCGACTGCATCACTGGTGCAAACACACATTGTCTGCACAACGCAGATTGATAAAAACAGACAAAACAGAACGTTTTATAACGGCGTTGGTGGCTGAATCACACGGTTACAGACACATTCTTAACATTTGTTCGCTACCCGTAACACTTGGTACAACACTACTCCAGAGTAGGACGCTTGTTCCTGAACTGGTCTAGGCCAGACGTTTTGGCGTGACACGTCCTCAAACGAACAAACACTGCAATGTCCGAGCACTCAATCACGGAGTAAAATGCGGTTGTAAAAAATGTCTGATGCTTTTCACAAATCTTTTTCTGATGATTTTTACAAATCTTCATTTTTCCTCAATTATTCAACGCTCTTGTATGGTGGAGACCGAATGCAGTAGTTGTTCGTGAGTTGTTTCGGTATTTGCGTCTCATCAGTATTTCTTTTGTGCAGTAAAATTATGTGGACACTGTGTACACATCAAGCATAAAAAAATAAGAAGTGCTGGAAAATGTTTTGGTCCTCTCAAGGTTGGACACGAACTAACACCGGTTGTGTGATGCACTACTGTATGGTTATCCATTTTCTGTGCTTTTGCGAATGACGATACAGCTGTGGTGAGGATAAAGTTGCTTTGCTCCTCCCAATGTTGGTCATACGCAAACACCGTTTCTGTAATGTGCGCTGATGTATAGCTAGCCACTTTTTGTGCTCTTGTGTCTATGATATGGATCATGAGTCCGCAATAAAATATTATTATTAGTAAAAAGAAACTGCAAGCAGTTGATGTAACATTGCATCAGCAGCTATTGAAGCATACAGCAGAGCATGCAAGGACACACATATACATTGGTGTTTACAACATAAATCTCTTAAGCAAAGCCAGTTTCTCACATAACTGTTTGAACAATGGAGTTACCCTAGGGCCAAGTTGAGCTTTGTAAGAACTTATTGTTTTTAGATTTTCATTGTCCAAAAGCCCAGGTAAACATGCCATTCAACTGCAGTAAATACTTTGAGAAAGAACAAATCAGCCATAATTTTTATGATGAGACTGGAATGAATGAAATATGCAGTATTTACTCACACATGTTTATCAGATTTCAATGTTGACTTGACTTTTATAGGTTATAATCAATACACTTATGGCAGTAAAAACTTAAAATATCACAAAACTGCAAATCTTTGGTAGGCTATGTGTTTAAAAATACATTTACTGTAATGGCTTTCCGTGCGTGGTATTTTGCTTAGGGATATGTACACTGGGTAATTAGTAGATTAATAAGCAAGAATGGTAGGCTACCAGTTAAAGTTTGCAACTAATAGCAAAATGATTTATAAAAGTAAGGGTTCTATATTATTGATTTGAAACCTCTTAAATTGAGGGACCCTTATCTTTTTTGCAGAGTATTGGGCACCTTACCCATGATGAAAGAACAACTGGTCTACTTATTCTTTGGCTAGGATCCCTTAACAACTTGATTGGTTGGGGTCATCTTACGTTTTGGCTGGGTCTCCTTGTGCTTTGAATGTACAGTAGGCAGGCTAATTATGTTTAAACAAAGACTAGCAATAGGCCTTCTTATCATTTTTTAGAAACCCTAACATATAGGTTGAGGGCCTTTTTCTTTTTGACTGGGGCCCCTTGTCCTTTGATCATACAGAAAGCTATTTATATTTCATAATTTCAGTTTGGTTTCCTATCTTCGTGTTGAAAAGTCAAATGTGTTAAAACATATTATTAATAACACCATATAGCAAAATAAATTAGTTTATATTGTGTAATCATTATAATAAAAATACAATCATAAGGAAAATCTCATAAATTTTTGAAAGCGCGTAAATTAAAAATGGGAGCCCCCTCTAAACGCGTAAATTGAAAATGGGGGTCCCCATTTTGCACACCCTTGCACACCCTGCACACTCACTAAGACAACTACTACTGTAGCAGGGACCGAGTTTGTGGGGTGACCGAGACATAATATATTTTGTCCCCCCCCAACATTTTGAGATAAAAAGTAATGTAGTTGTGCAAATTTCATGTTACTTTACTGTTGGAAACGTTTCCCCAGCACAAAACCAGGGAATAAATGAGAAAAAGGAACATTATCACTGGATTATCTGTAGACACAGTGTACAGATTTCCTAGGTAAACTGAATTGTCATGAGTGTTGAAAATTGTGTTGGTTAATTTGAATTACCGAACCGATGTGCACCTTAACTTCGCTCCATCACGAATTCCTGCACTGGCCTGCAGCCCGCAATCAGAATACGGTTGCCACAAGGCGCGTAGCCAGGGAGGGCAACGGGGCAATGCCACCCCCAATTCTAAAGTTTGCAGGTTAATAAAATATTTGAAGTATAAGCCAAAGAAATACTTCAATGCAAATCAACGCAATTGCCTCAAGGAACCCATTCTACTTTAGCTTTTAATCGAATAGAAACTTGTATCTGACCTTTTGTAATCATCAATGACCCCAGGCAAAAACAATTGGAGTAACGCTTTTCGCAGCGGTTTTTGGCGCACCAGCTTGCTGTATCCCACCTAATGGTCATATAAGCTTCAGTTCAAGACCGTCGCAAATTCCTCTCTGATAACCGTGGGAGTTACAAATTCAACCTATCCTTGTTTCTAGCGGCAGCGTAGCCTTACTCAACATCAGAGATTTTTGTTTTTGCACAGTTTTCAAATTACATGCGTGAATATGGCGTTGAGATAAATTTGATATGTCTTGAAGCTCAAACTTTGGCTAAGAAGCGATTCAGTTTCAAAGTCGACTTCAGTGCGCCATAGTCACTTTTAGCAACAACAGCATTCATTCTAGATATTTATTTGTGGTAACATATATTGTCAGGGTTCAATCACAATTATGTGAAACCTTAACATTTTCATCAAAGATTCCCTTTACCTTGCCGGCAAGTAAAAAATCAGTCTTTTCAAGATATTAGTCTCCGACCTGCTGTACATAAGCTCAGTGTTTCAACCTTCATCTGATGTTAATTGCCACCCTATCCTGCAGTAAATTATTTAAAATCATTTCACTGCAATGAGAAGAGTCAGCATCAAAATCTAACGCAAGTAGCAAGATGCTTTTTGTTTTGCATGTGTTGAGGGAATTGACACTGCCATTACTTTTGATACTGAGATATCTTGCACAGGAGTGGAAAATAAAAATGTAGGGGCCAGCTCTCACAAAGAGGCCCCAAAACATCGCCATTGCGAAAGGTAGATGTGGGATTACGTGGATAAAAGAGTTAAATATATTTTACATTTCAATTTATGAACTAAATTCAAGAGCATAAGATACATACGAAAGGAACAAAAATTTGTAAAGTTTTGCAGCTACACAATTGAAAGCTGCCTCCTATGGTACATTTCCCCATAAGTTTTGCTTTCTTTTGAAAAATATATGACTTGCTTCAGAACTACTTTTAATGTGGCTCTAGAGTGTTACGCAACCTTTTTAACTAAACAATGGTGCAAAGCTCTCGATGGGGGACACGTATCTCTGAAAAAGAGGGACCCGAGGCGACTGCCTCGTTATCCTTCCCTAATATGCATCTCTGAGCTTGCAATCTCTCTTGTTGGAAAAGCACATGTGATTAAAATGAAACTAAATTTGAATTTTTTCCCATTAGGGCTTCAAATTCCTCAGAGAAGTTTTGTATTTTCGAGAACCCCGTGATTTATACAAATTTAATTACGTGCAGTGCTAAGCTATCTTTACATGCAGCTGAGCGTGGTCAATACGTTTTGTAATACTGGGGTTACGATTGTGTTT
>JGI24159J19872_10014366_pt1 | contig 10244 bp, 10 predicted proteins | sample Ectturendosymbi4_FD_19872 | JGI IMG/M metagenome (IMG submission 19872) | reverse complement strand
ACAGTAGCCTATGATATCACAGCTACTTTACTACCACTACCAAACAACATATTACCGCCGCACAGAGCCGTATCAGCCGCACTCCATAACCCCAATTCGGGAGGCCCACGCTGTGACAGGGGGCCAAAATTATGTCCCTTCGCCACTTAGCACCCCAGAGAAAGCTTCGATACCCTAAAATGAAATACGAAACACTAGAAAGCAATGAATTTAGGGGCACCAGAAATGAAGCACCAGAAATCAGTGAAGTTGGGGGCCCTTTGAAAGAAAAGTGCTTATGCATTACACCGTTACTTTGGGCCCCTTTGAAATAAGATATTTACGCATTACAACTGCTTCTGGGGCGCCTTTGAAAGCAAAGTATAGCTTACTTATGCGTTGCAGTTGCTGTTGGGCCCCTTTGAAAGCAAGGTATTTTACACATTACAGTTGCAAAGAAGGGCCCGGCGCAAATGCCTCGCTTGCCTTCCCTTAAACACACCACTGTGTATAACCCTGACAATGATCTTATATGAGAGTATGAAATCGATTGAACACGTTCTATTTCATCCGTTATGCGTACTTTCTTACCTGATGTGCGCATGTAAACACTGTAAAGTTATCTTTTTATTATTGAACACACTGAAGTTGCTGATGTGTTATCACTTCAAAACATGAAACCTAGACAGTAGACACACAGGTGGACTAAAAACAGATCTGGATAAAAAAAACTCAGTGGGAGCCCTGCTAGTCACATGCGGCAAAACGCCTACTATTCTGCAACTTGAAGTGAAAATTTTAAGATTTATTGCCTTGTTATTTTTATGCAATAAAGGCCAATAATACAACAATCCGCTAACATAGTGGTTCTCAAGCTTTTTGATCCCATGCACCCCTTTTACCGTTATTCATAGATAAATCCCCCCTTCAGAAATTTAGTTTGTAAAGAACACTCTTACATCAGTAGCCTACACTAAAAAGAAAAACTAAACTCGTCACAATTGATAAGCTATACTATATCACATTTTAAACAAAATCCTAAATACAAACTTTGCCCTACTAAAAATGTGTTTCCCCTCCCCCAAATCGTAAAACCTGGCTACGGGCCTGGTTCTGCCAAAATTGTGTCTGCAATTAGGATATTTTGTTTTGAAGGCCATTCGACCTCGAGATGTAGCATAACATAAGTTCGTTTTATAAATCACCATTCGAGGGGCCCATGTGAGCATTTTTGGGGAAGCCCAGAGTTGGGCTGCGGCACTGGCGCCGCAGTTATGCAGTTAATGTGTTCATGAATACTTCCGGGAAAGAGATTCACCCTTGCAAATCTCACAACATCAAGCAAGTTTGAAACACGAAAACTTCACAGTATCATATCACAGCCACAGCACATTACCACCAGAGAAAGATTTTGCAGGTACAGCTACAACTTAGTTGTAGGCAACACTTTACAGCATCAACAATTCGAGGTTTACAAAAATTAGGGTTGGTTGGAATGGTGAGTTTCCACTACACTTTCCTAATCTTAAAATATTTCTACCTCTACCCAAATTTGAATGAGGTTGTTTCAATTGACCCAAATTTGATTTGGGCTCTTGTAATTTGCCCACACATTTATGATATATGTAGGCCTAAATCTGAATGAAACTCTTCCAAGTTTCCCAGATGGTTCCAATTGTAGCAAGTTTGAACGAAGCTGTTTCAATTACCCAAATATGGTTGGGGCTGTTGGAATTTATCCAAACATTTCTAATTGTATGCAAATTTAAATGAAAAAATTGTATATTACCCAAATTGGAATGAAGCTGTTTGAAGTTCTCGAAAATTGAATAAAGCTGTTTGAAGTTACCCAAAATTGAACGAGAATTTTCCACTTGGACCAAATTTGAATGGAGCTGTTGCCAGTTGGACTGAGTTGATTTAGTGACTAAAGGAGAGGAAAACAAACGAGTGCGTTGCAATCGGGATTTTCAAAAGGCTCTGATAAACCCGTGCTGTAGAAGACAAGGTGCAAGGATGGCCAATTTCATGCTGTGTTATCAGAAGACTTTTGTGTCCACAAAATTCTTTCATTAAAATTCTTTCAGATTTTTGGGGATAATGACAGAGCTTTTCGTCTAGTTTTGCATATGCTTTCACTAGTTGCTAAAATTCGAATGTATTAACGCAATTTGGAATGTTACAATACAACAGTTTTTTCTTCAATCTTGACTGAAATTTCAAAGTGGGGATAGTTTCACAAGAAACCAGTGATGCGCCAGAATCATTTTTATCGAGTCTGAGACGAGTCAGAGTCACAAGCCCTTCGAGTCAGAGTCATCTGAAATTTTCTCGAGTCGAGTCAATGTCGAGTCATGACTTTCTCGATTCAAGTCAAACTTAATTCACAAGAACTGTAGAGTCACTTGCATTCGTTGGTTTGCAAGCTCGAGTCAAATGAAATTTCACACTTTTCGTCCGTCTTTTTTTGCTATGAAATGGCGCCCAACATGCTATAAAATGGCGCCAGATAAGTTCGATAATGGCGCCCAACATGCTGTTAAATGGTGACCGATAAGTTACAAAATGGTGACCAATGTTGTTTTAGCCAGTTTGATTGCAGGTGATTTATATCTAAGGTTTTTGTGAAAGCGGTTTGCATTGTATACTTGTCTCTTTCACTCAGTCATTTCAACAAGTCTACCACAACATTGCAGCAAGTGTTGCAACCTCTTGGATGTGTTAAATGTGCGATTCACCAAGAATGGGATATAAGTGAAGAACAACACCCATGTACATGTGGCACGAAAAAGCAATAATAGAGTGATCTTGTCGGGTGATCCCTATTGTTGCTTGTTGCCACAGTGTGAAGGTTTGCGCACTTGCCGCTCGGGCTTTCCGATCGCAACACAAGAATTATACTCCCTTGTCTTTCGCATGTCCAATAAATGCAAATGACTAGAGATGAACAGGTACTTAGTTTTTGATTTAAATACTGCGACATTCCAATATATTGATGGATTTGGATGTTATCATTTTTGCTTAACCAGATTTGGATTGGATTGATGATATCCTTTGAACTTATTCGCAACTTTCGGATCAGTTTTGGAACTGCAGGTTACTGTATTGATCAGTTTGTCAAATCCGTTGAGATTGTTCATTGTGTTTCTTTAAATGCTGAGCCTTGTCTCAACCCGTGAAACAAGTAAAATCTGCTCCATTGTCTATGATGTCATCAAACTGACAGAATTGGTTGGACATTGATTGATCCAATCCCTTTCCTTGACTCATCATTGTTATACCTTACGTGTAGGCTACTTAAACAACATTTAACACAGTCAATCACTTTTTATGTGTAGCCCAGTTCTAATGAGTCGTTTGTGTTGCGTATTGTTAGGCTTCTGGTTTGATATCTTAAACGCTATTGCTGAGCTTAACAGAGCTTCTCACTGCATTGCTGCTAACAATCAATACTTTGAAGTCTCAGTCGTGTCAATTGTTATGATGTTGTGAGCCAATGGTAGAGCATAGGTTAATTTGACTTACTTCAAAAACTATTTATTTGTGTCTTTGAGTTGGATTACATATGTGTGTTGCAGCCGCAATTAGGCCTATGCCTTGCCCTGAGCCAACCAAAGAGAGAGTCGAAGGAACGACCCTGGACATAACGCCAATAGAGATTCCCCATTCGACTAGGTTCATTTGAATTCTGTGATTTAAGTTTCTCAAATTCAAATCCAATTTAAAAAACTTAAATCACTTTACTGCTATTTGGAAAAGACTCAAAGTAACAGTATGAGGCCGATTGCCATGATCACGATATGCAAATACTACATTAAGCTAGGAGAAGGTGTCAATATATTGTGCCCTGCTGGCCTTAAATTTAATTTCGTAACGAAAAATTTCAGAACGAGGAGTAGCATTGATTTTACTTATGCAATATCGCAAAGTTAATTGGAACTCTGCGCTTATTGCTTGCTGCGAATCACGGTAAGGCTGGGGCCAAAACTGCTATCTTTCAGTCCCAGGTCCCAGCGCTCAGCAATATTCAATCGGTGCCTTTTGATAGTATCTGAGCAATTTGACTGAAGCCTTGTTCGACGCGATAAGACGTTGGAAAAGCAACAAACAACAATTTGACAGAATCTTAAAATGCGGCAAACATTTGAGAAACGTGTTACTGCATTCACATCGCTGTGCGTCTACGCGCTTAATATACGGCTTTGAGTTCAATATCTATTGCAAACCAACAAGCTTCTCTTGCAATGTAACTGGGAGGCAAATTGATACATCATCTGAAAATGGTTGTGTAGCTCATTTACGCACTTCAAGGGTAATCAAATCGTTGAATCTGTCGAGCATTTTTGTCCAACCACGTAAGATGACAGGTAATGATCAAAACCTCATCATCAGTCAAAACATCAAATGAGTTTTTTGATAAAACTTTTGCTGTAACTACACATTTTCCTTGAAACGTGTTCAAGTTACAGATCTGCACTTACGAGCAAACTTTATTTGTTTTGCTAAAGTAATCAAGCGGAAAATTATTTGATTGCAAAAAAACTGATTGCAAGACCAGGGTCAGTATTGTTGAAAAAATAACCAAAAAGCCATACAGCATTGCAAATTGTGTCCAGCAGTTATCTTTTGACAATCATCTTCCTTGTGTGTGCAGTATAATTTTCAAACATCTTCCTCGTCTTCCTAACAAAACTGTTTGAAGCGACAACTATTTCACAGCTCGCGATTTTTTGCAATTTACACTTTTCATCACTTTTTGAAAAACTTTGTTCACTGTCAGGCCTAAGTGTTTCGCAGCAAATCTGTTTAAAAATCACAAAAGAAAACATCCGCACCACTCGGAGCTACTTATTTAATTTTCGCAATGAACTCGTTATTTCTTACAATATTCGCAATTTCCTCATCAGTATCACATGCCAGATTGTTTTTCTGATTGTATGTTGCGTTCTTTCAAAAACCGTTTCAAGGCAAGCTAATGTTTTCTTCACATGTGTCTGTTTTCATTGATCTGATAAAAAGACGCTCTTCTTGAGCGCACTCATCATGGGCAAACTTAGCATAAGCAATTAGAACCGCTTTATTGTGACGTACTGTTGACTCACCGAGTTGCAGTGAGAACTCAACTTTCGCAAGAATTTTGATGAATTGTTTTTTCACATCTTCGCTCATCTCAACAACTGGTTTTCAAACGGAGTTATTGCTGATTGGAATAATTGGGGTAATTCGGATCGTTGCATTGGCCTGCACCATTGTTAGGAAGGTTCACGTCATGCAATGCGATGACGTCTTACGCTCGCCCTTGCATCTCCAGGTGCTCACAGTCCACTGTGTAAAACCCCGGCCACATTTCATGGCCAACTATGAGCGTTCGGCTCAGTGGCGTGCAGAGGTCTGGTGATGCCTGGGGCGACTGCTTGATTGGATGCCCTCCTTCCAAATTCTAGTATTGAGCAGTGGCGTATAGTGGTCATTGTTATTGGATATACGCTGTTTATGACGTCACAATATGACGTCCTATTCACGTTTGCAAATCAATATTTTGGCGAAGTTTGTTGACACAACATGCATATTCAGGGACGCTGGAGCAGCGGTAGGGCAGGGGGAGCAGTAAAAGAGTTGAAGGCAATGGAAGCTTACAAAAAACAAAAAATCGTTACCAAATGTATTTGTTTCTGTTCATCAACAATGTTGACCGCAAAAATAATAACCTAAATTATAAAAACTCGTTCTGAATTTTCCGGGTGCCCAAATAGCTGTATAAATTTGTTTCAAGTCGATCTTGATCAACTATGAAATTTCCTATGATATTGTTGTGAAAAGACATCTCCGCCAACGCTGCCCGCTTTTTGAAAGTGCACAGGGGGCAATGGCCCCACCGTGCCTCCATTCTCCGGCGTTCCTGTGCATATTATTGTACAAGCACTCTCTTTACTCGTTGCAGTTGGCTATACAATGTGTCACTGTAATGAACATAAATTAGCAGCGGTCTCCTAAGACAGAGCAGTTCATTACTGCAAAATATCTGCCAACGCGTTAAAACAGGAGAGTAGAACATACAGTGCTACGTCAGCCCAGTTCATAACTGCAAAAATACAAGGCTGCGCAAATGTCTCGTCAAATAGCAGTCCATCAGAAGGAATGCTGTGTGAATGGAAGACACCCAAGTTTGATAGTTTGAAGCTTGTAAACNACCCAAGATGTGAGAATGCCCATAAAATACNCAAGAAAAGTTTCGTTTTTGTTATGTGGCTGTCGTTTTTAGTCNTGTGACTATTATATAAGGGGAANGANCAGATACGGTCAGGGGTGTAGTGGGGTGTAGCAGGGGTGTAGTGCTGACAAAGAGGTGTGAGAACGCCGGTCCCTCACACGCAAAAAGCTCCTTTAGTTCTCGCAATCCACTCAAGCAAGCTGTAATCTGCACCGCAACCAGGGCTCTCACAAATGCAACTCCAAAAATCCCTTGAGCCGTACCAAAAAATCCCTAAATCTGTAGTGGTGCAGCATAAAATCGGAGTGCCATGATAAAGGTTAAAAATAGAACTAAACATGATTTGAAAAATAAACTAAAATAGTTAATTTCAAACATTTTCATACTTTTCCGAAAATCCCTAAAAAGGGTCAAAAGTTCAAATCTAGGGACAAAATCCCTAAAAGTGAGAGCACTGTCCGCAACGGCTTGAAAACTTCGAGACTAATTACTCCTCAGAAACGACGATAGTAGAGTTACGATAAATGCACACAACCAGACGAAGCGGGGAGAACGCAAATACCATTGCTGATGTCACAAACAACAATTGCACAACCATGTTGGGTGTTATACACGAGATAACTTGTCATTTATTGATTTATGCTGCTCCAGGCGCTACACGCAGGAACTGAAAGAAAAATCTAAATCTTCAAGTAATGTAACTAGTGCAAAAAGTGTGGGAACGCCGTTCCCACCCCACTACACCCCTGGATACGGGCTCGTGTGAGCCGTTATGATCAATTCACCTGAACTGCCAATTAATGGCGAAACTCGACACGAAGCACATCTTGCAAGAACATATGTGCGACTGTATTAGCACAAAAAACGAAACGGGAAACTAGTGATCATCATAAAATCAGCTAAATCAACCAAGTTCAAATGGGAAAATTTTGAAATTAGGCTCAGAAAATCAGTTACACATATATAATTATCTTCAGGGTTGACGCAATTGGATCCAAACAAAAAATACCACCCGGGTTTAAAGAAAAACACTAAAAAAATCTGTAAAACTCACCAAAAATCCTACTCTTCATTTTTTTTTGAAAAATGTGCTATCAAGTAAAAAGTAAAATAGGCAGCACACTTGTACAGTTAACTGTACATATTCTTTCATGAAACAGAACGAACAGCAAACGAGATTTGAAGGGTTTGAAAAACAGAGAAGAATAATTCGTACGGTTTGAGTAAACTCTACTGGTTATCTTCTTTAGCTCTGTAAAAGGTATATTTTAAATAATTTTTCTGCCTTCTCTGCATCCAAACTGTTTCTGATGTTGGACCATACCAAACCATATATTGAACAAATACACTATATAGGTGCTGAACTAGCAGGGCATCTGCCTAAACTTGACGTGTAACTGCAGAGTTTCTGTGGGAGTGATTTTTCTCTGTTTGCTGTGCGCGTGCTTGCCAAGCCTTACCACTCTGGAGTCAACTGACCAACAAACCCTTCGCGAAAACAAAGATTAGGTACATTACTTTACCCCGAATTTGAATGCTACAATAGGTATAACAAGTTAATGTTGTGTCATTCTGAAAATCGTGATATTGCATGATGCAATAAAAATAATTCAGAATGGGGTTTTGTCTTTTTTTTAAAGAACAAAAACCTGTTTTTTTAAAAAAAACAACAAAACACCCGGATTTAAAAAGAAACGAAAAAACCCTGGTTGGTTGGGGTTTAAAAAAAACGAGTTTTTCTCAAACCTGGTTATCTTTCAACACTTTTTTTGTGATTTTCCCTTGATCGCACGATCTGGAACAAGTCACATCACCAACAGTTTGATTGGGTATGCGCCGAACACCTAGAGTGNAGGTCTCTAGTATTGAAGAAACTGAGAATTACTGGCATTTGAATACGTAAAAATTAACGTTGAAAGCAAAACAAGTTCCGAAAAATTAAATCCATGCANCATGCATTAGTAGCCTTACAATACGAAAAATCATCTAGTTACAGCATTTACATTTTTGTAATTTCCCTATTTGAATACCCGGGGCCGTCGCCCCCCTCTGCACGCCACTGATTCGGCTTGTCTTTGCAAACTGACATCAAGGCATTGAATAAAGTTGAAGCTTACGCCCTGAACGCATTTGTCTCCACAGGGATTATGATGTAAATCTAATCATTATCCAAACAAAATTGCCTGTATTCTAATACAAGCTTGTGTTCTATCAACGAAATTTAATTTGTCGAGAATTTTTTCAGTTAACAAGATGGCAACAAGTTGACACCAGTGACAAAGGCTATTTTGACGTTGGTATAGACCCGGGAAACAACCATCTTCAGGAAATGCACAAAGGCACCGAATTTCGATTCCAGTGTGAATTTCCATATACAATCCCTTGTTGGATCACGGACCCAGTCCGTTATATTTTCAAACTTGGAATTTTTGAGGGGGTCTTGTGACATTGCACAGTGATTTCGTTCTGAAACCAAAGTTTAATTAATATCTCGTATCAATCGTTCTGAGTACAGAACCAAATCTAAGAAAAGTGACGCCCGGGATCGATTCAAATCTTTATTATTGCCTTTCCTGGCTCATACATGTTGTAGCATGGGTTCAGTGGGGTGACCACGCTTGCAAAAGACGCCGTCTTCACATGTTAGATGCAGAAACTTAGACTGCTTCTACACAAAATAAAATCCGGTATCATGAGGAAAATTTCATTTCACCAACCTCATCTTCTGATTAGACATAATATTGTCGCTGTGAAGGATGGATTATATATTCGTTTTTACATGCTTGTTTTGAATGGGAGGTTGATACTAAGTTTTTCAGGGGGACACTCGGAAAAATGTTAGAGAAACACTAACTAAGACGCTGTCCAACCAATGGTATTGTTGCATACGCTTGATCTTGTAGCCAAGTCGGAACACTTCTTCATTTGAACAGAGTTCAGTTACCTCATGCAATTGCCTATTTCCTAATGAATGGTGTTTAAACACATGTTATCGGCTTCTGGTAGGTGAAATTATTGGAAATAAATATTTGCTTCACTTGTGGTTTAATTCGTATCTTCAAAGTGCTCATCAATTGAAATGACAATCATTGGTGACTTTTGTGAGATAAAATTTTTTCTTTTAATGGTTCCGTTGAAAAACTTCAATCATCACATTTATTTGAAAATGTAGCTATAAAAGATGCTCTCACTTCTACACTGGATGTTTGACTTACATGCAGCTGTAACGCATCACTATTCAAAAATGATTTTTTGCCTGTTTACAAAGCTTCAGTTATCAACCCAGGAAAAATGTTGGATTGAAAAGATCGTTTAAAGTAATTGACATATGTATGAAGGGCGAAGTTGTGATGTAGCTCAAACCGACAGTAACTTTACAGTAGATGGCCAGATGTCTCCAAATTTTATCAAAACTGTACTGGCAAACCTAATGTGCAAAAAAGAAAATTGAAACAACTAGTCTTCCGGGTATTCCAAACACAGTACATCATTTTGCGAGGTTATGCGATTGATTAAAATTATTTTTCAAACCTTTGCGATAACCATATGTTCAACCGCACTGCGCAAAATATTCCGGTGTCTTCACAACCTGCAATAAATAATTTTAACTTAGATATACGTTTACGATTTCGAATATGTGGGTATGGATGAGCAACGGATCATATCCAAGACCTGACCAATGCATCTTAAACCAAATAAGCTATCAACAGTTGAATCGATATCACGTTTGAGTATGGTTGTTCAATTACTGGAAATGATGAAGCAGATTACCACAACCATCTTCGGATTTCATTACTGCCGTCAAATAAAGCAACAAAGACATTTTTCAAAACGCATCGTATGACTAGCAGCCTGTTGTGCAACGTCACCATGCAAAGCCCAACGTATACAAGGAAGTAGTAGGTGGGAAACAATTCTGTCTTCTTCACAGTAAGATCTAACGTGCTGGATAAGATTTACTTGACGTTATACCAAGATGTGAGTCATATGGGCTCCCACATGAACGTTCTGTAGTAATTCTCACAAAAAACGCTTATTCAATGTCTACCTGTGC
>JGI24159J19872_10014362_pt1 | contig 10245 bp, 8 predicted proteins | sample Ectturendosymbi4_FD_19872 | JGI IMG/M metagenome (IMG submission 19872) | reverse complement strand
TAGAGTTAGGTGGTCGTTGTGCTGCTTCGTTAAGTTGAAGTAACAGTTATCTTTGCAGTGAGGGTAGTGAACTCGACTGTCAGAGTATCAGCTTAGCTTTGTGTTAAACTGTCTTGTTTGTTGTATTTGCTGCGGCATCTATGTGGTTGCCAGGGATAACTATTGTTGTTATATCTGTGCAGGTGTATTAGCGTTGAACTCCCTAGTGCCATGAATGTTTATAAAACACCACAACCTTTTTTCTAGACGTGCCACGATATTACACAGTGCTCTTGCGAGTGTAATTTGACCTACTGCAACTCTGATCATCGTGGATCGTTTCTCGCAATTGTTTCTGCGAAGCTTTGAACGAACTCTAGTACAAATGTACCGTACTAGGCTGTTGTATTGAGAGTAGGCTGTGTGCTTTCGCAAGTTATAGCGGCCAGCGGAGACTTACCTTTGAAGTTGAGCCTTACACCCAACATTGTTGTGCACCTACCATAATTTTACAAACAACGGTTTGTCACTACTAATCAGTGTAAATTAAAGATATTTTGACTGATGTGTCACAAACAAATACACCTTAGGAGCTTACAGATACATGCAATATTTAATTGATACTCTCCAAGACCAGTTTAATAGTTTTTAGCATTGTGCTTAGGAAACCTGTGTGCAATTTTGAACATGTGACAACAATGCAAGCCCCATGTTTAAACTATACCAGAATCTGTACTACACAGTCACACTACTTGATTTCGAAGTAATATGTCAACTTTATATTTTAGTATTTTTGATGTAAATACTATGCCACTGTTATTCACAGACAAGAACGTACCATTTGATAACTTCGCACTGTTTTGAACTATGGCTGACCGCAGAACTTGGACACACGAAGAGATTATGGATTTTATCTCTGTTGCAAAGAAACTTAAATTGGTCACTGAAAGTGACCGCATCAAAAGAAATATGGATCTTTTTTGTTCGGTTCAACAAGATATGGAAGTGCTAGGACACCACTTTAGCATGTAAGTGTTTTACCAGTAGAATTCTTTGGTATGTTAATCATTCATACAAAANNAGTCAAAAACTAATCTTTTATTTTCTAAGACCACAGCTTCGACGAAAATGGAAATCCTTGAAAGAAACATATTATAAACTCCTGGGCACTTTGAATAAGTCTGGTCACTCAACAAATGGACTGCTGTGGCCATATTTTCACGCAATGCATGAAATTCTTGCAAGTCGCCCAAGGTGTAAAGTAAGTATTATGCACTTCAAATTGCATGACGGGTCAGCAATGTAACGCCACTATTTTCTTGATGTACTTGAAACATGTCAAACATAACTTCTGCAGCTGTAAGTTAGCAACTCCAAAGTATTTCTGTTTGTCATGAATTAATGTAAATAGTTTATTATGTGCTTTTTTTGTTTAGTCCATGCAAACATACTTTGGACTTGACAGCGGAGAAGAGCCATTAGCGCAAACATTACTTGAGACTCAGGATGGTAAGTTAGGAATATGTTGTACTCTTACTGATATGCTAACAATTGTTGTACACAAAGTAAATAGACAGTAATGTTCATGAAACATTTTAATGTTTTGTAGAAATTAATAAATGGATGCGTATTTAGATGCAGAAGTTACCATGGCTGAAGAGAATCTATCACCAATCACCACAGCAGATAGCATACCACACATCAAAAATGAAATTTGTGAGAGCAGTGATAATTCAATGGAAGCAGCTCCGGAAAGTCCACAGTGCTCTTCAAATTTACGAACTATCCATGGTATGTTATTTAAAGGGTTGTAACAGTGTTTCATAACCTTCCCTGCTGTTTTGCTGCAGCGGCAAAGGGTTTTGATGAGTAAGGTTTATCACATTTTTCTGAAAGTATTGTTTACCAATGATTTTATGCTAGTTAGCATTTTATAATGACCTGTTTGGAAACAGTTATTGTGGTCACGTTCATGTATAAGCACAGTGGCAAAAGGGAAGGTTACATGCTTTCTTCATTTCACAGGCACATCAAAGCGAGCTATAAGGAGACGAGCTTCAGCAGTTCCATATCAAACAGACAAATGTGTTGAAAGCATTCTGGAATTTATGAAAGAGTCAGAACAACGACAGTTACAGCAGTTTCAGCTTCAGCATCAATCTGAACAACGATACTTGGATTTGCTACAACAACAAGCCTCAGGCCTTGATGGCATGATGGTGTCTACATTGCAGACAATAAACAATGTTGCAACTGCAATACTTTCAACAATTGGAAAAAATAACAGCAATTCTCGGTGACTCTTCTTGCTTTGATGTCATAGTCAGAAGGGCAGTGTATGTATAGCTGTTTTCTTCATTCAGAAAGCCTTATATTTCATCACGGTATTAGTGCCCTGTAACATGTCACATGGATTTGTTTACATTGCCATTTGAAATTCGTATACCCACAACTGAAAAGTGCTAAAATTCACCAAATCCCTTATTACCGAAACATTGCAATACGTATTATCTTTTACAACTTATCCTTTTTTTAAAGTCAAATGTAGGACTAAACAATCCATTCCACGAAAAGAATAATTGTACGCCACAGTCGTGACGTACGCAAGTGAATGCGTTGCAATTTATTTCACATGGAAACTAGTTTCGTGTATTCAACACATCTTCAGTCCTGCAAGTAATAAGAAAAATTGCTAGCGAAATGTTGACACTGAACAAGAGTTGCAAAAAGGACACACGAACTGCGGCTTGGGACACGAAGCAAGAGCAGATAATTTAGCTTTTTTATCGCTGACCGTTCTAGAACCCTGCAAAACCCAACTGCCAATCAACCTAACTTCTCACAACGGATGGAAAAGAAAGCACTTTTGAAACCAGGATACTTTTGCAATGTATTCACTTGCATACTTCACTACTGTGACCTACAACTTTCGAAAGACAGACTTGTGCAAGTTTGTATCGTTGCAAAAAGATAAAAGCGGAGCCCAGCCGACAGATTCCTCACAAGCTTGCTACTAACGTAAATAACGTATCTGGTGGGCACATGTTTATATTGACCTATATTGAAATAAAGTTTAAAAAGGTGACGCCTTGTATAATTAAGCAACTGCAAGTGTTGTCCAAATTGTCTATGGTCAACTTTAAAGGTTATTTGTCACCAAATTTGTTTTTTCGAGATGCAGTACGCATGATTATACAGATGTATTTGAATGAGACAAAGACTTGCGCTGAATGGGGTGTTCAGTTTGCACTCCAAATTGATAAAACCTTTGTTTACTCTATTTCGCTACGGTTGTAAGTACACTTACTCTTTCCAAATGTAGTACGTGTTCCTGTGTCACAACGATCAAGTGTTTCCCTTGATGCAACCTCAAGCTCCACGCTCACTGATTTCTGTCGTAACGTACCTTATATTGAAGTGTAAGTGTCTCAAAAAAGTTTTAACTGTTTCAGAACAACTTCTAACCTTAACAATGAGCGTGTGTTGGAAACGGTGTCCGACAAAGAACCGCAGTGTAACTTACTAGAAAAACATGACTCTTCTACCGTTGTTGGCAACACTGCTGACAGTCGTAAAGAACTGGATGAATTGCATGTCATGAAAGAAAAAAGTCATAATTCGCCTGATGCCTCCGTCGACAAGCCGCCAACAGGTAACTTGGAATGCAATGATCAGTTGTTTTTGCGCTGCATTATACAGGGGCGTAACGAGGGGGAGTCAAAGGGGGAACAATTCCCCGGGCGCCAAAATGTCCCAACAATGTCACAAGTACTTCCTTCAATCCAGTACACTTGCTTCCGAAACAGCTCAGGTTCGAACACGGGGCCGACAAACTTGCTTCTTGCCCCAGGCGCCATCTAACCTTGTTACGCCCCTGGCGTTATATGTCCACAAGTGTCTTGCCAGTTGCTAGCAGGACATGTTGGGTGCAACACCCAAATGTTATGGCATCATTTTTGTGCGAAACTGCGCGATTCGTCGGTTGTGTTTGAGGTTTGCTGCCCTCAGCGTTTACGCATAAATTATATAGAAAAATCCACGGAACCGCATCCCGCTCATATTTTGACGACGTCGACGAAAAGTAAGAAACGTTCTGTTCACGACAGCATCAGGCCTGCAAATGGTGAGGAGGGAGGAGCAAGATAAAACGCTTGATTTTCACGCCATTTTGTTGCCTTTGCACTTGGTTTTTCTTTGTAGCTGAAACGGACTCATCCAAGCGGCGTAAACCTAACTCCGCGAGCCCGGTCAGCACTACAGGAATGCTTTTGGACGATATAAAGGACTTGCGGGAAGAAGGTAGGCATTGTTCTTATTATTTAGGAGTTTACTTTACATGTGACTAGTCAAGAGTGTATTTTATTTTCGAGATTATGTTTGTCATCATGGCCGCAGGAAGTCTTACATCCTGAATGCTCGTGTGCATCAGGAAAGTCTCACCAGTCACCTCCTAAATAACTCAAATAATTAATTATCAGTTGTTCGATAAAGAATTCCCTTACACATCAGGCAAAAGGGTATGTGCAAGTTGAATGTCAGAACTTCTGCTAAACCTTAAAAAATGTGTGTGTTTTACGGTTATAGTAAGTACTTTCCACAGTCGGCAGAATCTAAATAGAATCTATTTTAGTAAAGACTGGGAAGCGTAATTTTACGTGAAATCGATTTCCTATTAAAAAATTGCTGATCGATTCCTTGCTTACCCCCATTGTGGAGGGTACTGCGTGCTTGAATATAGATACAGATATGTGCAAGTTTGAATCATCGCAAGAAGATGAAAGCAGAGCACAGTTGGCTGATTCCTCTAAAGCTTACTGGAAACCTAAAGCTCTCTCTTACGGTTCTTGGAAAATTGCCAACTAGGGCAACTGTGAGTTAGGACGACTGACAAGTAACACGATTGCTGTTGGCAATTGCCCTAGTTGTTAGTTGTGTTGTAGGTAGTTGTTAGTTGTGTTGTAGGTAGTTGGAAGTTGTCGTGATGACGTCTTTTACAAATGCTCGAGTTTTTTTTGCAGAAAAATGTGCATCGCAGACTTTTTTCTCAAGCGTTGCGGACGAAGCGAAAAAACTGCCCATTTCAAGAAGAGTACAATTTCAGGCAAAAGTTATGTCACTGTTGGCTGAAACATTAGACGAGCCTGCTGTATAAACTCTACTTAGCTGTTTTCAACGTAGCGGTGCCGACAACACTGCACATGGTGGCGTGCTTCACATTTTCAGATGCTTGTTGTGTGTTTGACTACTTTTTAATGTTGTTATTTCGTTAAAACTGTTGGATTAGAAAGAAGCGTTTGTGTATACCACATAAATGCTTTTTTGCCCGTGTAAAACCAATATGAATCTGTAAATGATAGGTGTTGGACAGCCGTAAAATGCTAATTTCCGTATTCATTGGATTGTTAGCCGCACGAAATGGTGTTGAAATTAATGTGAGGCGCACTTGAAGATAGGTTACCTGAGGCTCTGAGATACTTTCGCGAACTAGAACATGTCGAGTTTGATTGGCAACCCTGGTAATGATGTTTACGCCACTACAACTGTCTTCTGTTCATCATAATCCCTCCTTTGAAGAAAAGAGAGTTTGGTCAACAAAATATAGCCAAAAAAGGCTGAGCGCCATCCATAAGGTGAAGAAAAAGAAATGAAAGCCGTACGAAATTATGAAAAAAATTTCATCAGCCGCGGGTTACAATCGAATAAATATGCGGTGAAGAGAATCATTGCTTCTTGTTTCGAACGAGTTGTTGCAACATTTCCCAAACACAGTGATAGACGTAGTCTTGCCAATTAAACAAGATGACTGTGATTGTACGGAGGTTGCAGTCTTTCGAGTTGGGTCAAAGGTCATGACCCTTGCAACGCAGTCCTCCGCTCATCCACCGCGGTATTCTTCATCTTTTGAGCAAGTTCTTCAATCAACTGCTCCACTGCTTGGCCGCTGTAGATCTCGGGGCAGGTGTTTGAGCAGCTATTCGATTGTCTCATTGTCCAGGACCGTCCGGCCATGCAGTCCATGAGGACCTCGATGGATTGGACATTGGAGGAAAACATGGTCGACGGTTTGTTCTTCTACGCCACACTATCAGGCCGCAGAGGAGTCCACCTGACGAGATTACTCTGTGATTGCTTGTTCGAGCCGCACACAAATGTGTGCTATTCTGAGCGCACTTCCCGTTCGTGGTGAATATCGCATTGAACCCCGGCCGACTGAACGGCGACATCACCTGAAATCGTTGCGCACAGCTCATCGTTGCCGACACATTGAGCGCAACATGCTGCCGGCTCCTCCAGGTCTCCAATCACCAGACGGGACTTGGCGGCGCAAAAATTTGTCTGCTCCAAGAACAATCGTCTCTGCGTTGCTTGGTGACGTCATCAGAAACGAATACAAGACGAGGTTCGCTCTTGTTCCGATAATAGGCTCTGGTGGAGGAAGAAGCAAATTCCTGTTTGTAAGTTTCTGTCCGAATGCTGAGTTCGCCAAAACATTTCCATCGCTCTGCTTTTCGTACCCTCCGACATCCACAACTGCGAAGTTGTAATGAGCGTGAGCCACGGCCATCAGCACCACACTATAAACAGTTTTTATAGTTGTAATACATAGAGCCACTTTTAGGTGGAGCTTGCACGGCAAGGTGTTTCCCATCAAATGCGCATTGATGGAAATCCACGTCTTCTCAAAACCATGCGCTATGCTTTTCCTCATTGGGTACCGGAAGATACTCATCTTTGAACTCCTCCCAAATAACACTGCGTGTTTCCGGAACAATTTTTTTTTACAGAAGCTCGACTGATCTTGTACGCCGTTGCTATTGTGAAGTAGCTGTCCGCGGTGGCTAAGAACCTAAAAAGAATGTCGGTCCTCTGAAATATTTAGCTGATATTTTGCGACCATATGTGAAATTGCAAGTTAGAACTCCCATCTACGTGTTGGCGGGACGTCTGGACGAGGTTTTAAAAAGGGGCGAAGCCCTACGAGAGACCCATTTACATAACATAGCTTGGGCCTACATGATGCTGGCTGATAGGCAGCGGTATAGTGCTGAAAAAAGAAGTATGGGAACTTACCCAAAGAACTAGCCATTTTCAACAGCACTTCAAACTTTTTTTTTAATCAGTATTTTAACGAAATATTCACTTTCATTACACTACATCCCTACTGATAAGTATCACACGGCAACTAGTCTGTTAAACCCACCCTAACTGAATATGCATCTAAAGCAATATTGCTTTATCAGTAACAGTTTATTCGGGAACAAGTACAAACAAACATCAAATCACGCACCACATGTTCAAGTTGTGGAAAGAAAACAAAGCCACGTAACAACAGCGTTTATTTCGCACCCAGGACGTCACAAATAAACAGACGGTTTTCTGTTCAGATGCCGTGATGCAACAGCAAGCCTCTGCGCAGCAGAAATGTGATGTCGGAGTCGCGTAGTTCGCTTTTGTATTCTTGGTTGTATCTCAGCCAGAAGTCTATCGAAATTTTCTGGAGTCATCCGAAAAGACCTGTGACAAACAAATCGACTCATCAGGTTGAAATATCCCGCATCAGGTTGAAATAAGGATGTTGCCGTGGTTGGCAATGGAACTAAATGGATCAAGCTTACAACTGAATTGGTTAAGTGTACACCTGTAACAAAATCACAAAGCCTAGATCAACGTGTCAAAGGTTGCCAGCAGCAAGAGCCATGAAAGATTTTGCATAACTTGTGCGGGCGATATGTTTTGGAAATGTCCTAATTAACTTCTCTTTGAATGGCCTACAGCCACACTTTACCGCGGTAATGCAGTAAGCTGTCCAGTTACAGTATTTAGCTTTGTAACGAGAGTAAAGTAAATGCAAGCATAAACTGTATCCACTCTGTAAGTGATTTATCTTTGTTCAAATTTGTCAAATGAAAAATGTGAGCACGGGGGCATATAAAACGATGGTGTCAACCACCCCCATAAATGCTTAGCAGTATAGCAATCGATCAGCTAGACCTGGATATGTGCAGCAAATACCTATTCTGTGCNAAGTTCTTTGGAGGAAGGGATGTACACAAATCAACTGCTCGTACAACAGAATCAGGCATAGCTGTAAAATAAGTCNATTCTGTCTTCTGGACGCCATTGATAAAAAAACATTTCATTTTCATGAGTCGGTTTAATGCGATGTCTATACATTGTATTCCTCGCGCACCGACCGTTGAATGTCACCAAAAATGATTATCATGTTTCTGTATGCGACAACATAGAGACCGAGCTAGACCTTTTGTTTCACTGTGCAGATCGTGCAGCACCTTATAATAATTTTCGTGAAATTCTGACCAAACGCGAATTTGCTGAACGTCCGCGTTCGGTTGCTTTGCTGCAATTGTTTTCACTCTGTGTACCTGATGCGTCGGGCCCTATCGCAGTTGCTGCTTTCAACGCTGTTCATGGCTTTCTGGATCTGTAACAGATTCTGATTGTACCCGTCATGGTTTTCTGTGCTATGCTTGCTGTTACTTTTCTTGTGTCGTTTTCTTTTTTTTCTTTTTTTTGGAAGCTCAACGTGACACGACAGAATTGCACCAGTCAAGCTAGCGTCTGTCGCAAGATGTCGTTAAAAAAAAGATAAATGCAACAGTTTGCAGCAGGCTGAAGCTTGAATAACTGACTTTTTTCGCATTACGGTGAGCGCGGCAAACAGATGCACATGCACTGAAGCAAGATAGCAGCAAACAAGTAGTAATTACAATTTATACCACAGAAAGAACATCCCTAACATTCTGGGCCATATTTATAGAGTGAGGCCTAATCTTCACAGAAAGTCTCGTGTTTAGCCGTGGTACATTTGAAAGTTTGATAACGAATGTTTAAACTCACTAGCTTTTATGATGCAACAGCAGATTGCATCCATTTGATTGTAGAATTTGTTGCTGAATTTAGCGCAGAGATCTTACGACTGTAATAAACCTCAAAATTGTCTGCAAATGAAGAACGCGGATACCTGAAGACCCGTTGGTCTTAACCTTTTTTCCCGTAATGCCTCAAGCTTTTCCGCTTGAAACAAAATCTTAGCCAACAACTCCGCACGAATCGTCTAAGTCCTTATAGCTACATGTTAAAACACAACAGTCCACCAAACATCTCAGAATTGATCCACAACTGACGTCTGTGCTCCGCTACGCTGACAGGTCGCTGGGTTTTACCAAAAAGCAGTATCGTCGTTGTATATGTTGGCGACCTACCAATTGAACTACATCGCTTCTTTCATTGTAGCGTTTACCATACGTGTAGGAGCAGGCAAAGTTTTGTGGGGTGCGAAGGATTTTTGCCTGTATTCCCCCAAACTTGCCCGAAAAGCTTTTGTGCGACTTTTGCCGACAGATTTGCTCCCACACGTGAACTCCAAAAAAAAGGCCTTCATATGTTTTCTGCAAACGTTGGGCATCATTTTTTGAAGTCACACAACAATATTTTTGCCCAGATTTTTAGAGATTTTCAGGATTTTCGACCAATCTAAACTTAAGGGGGTGCGCTTGCACTCTTGTTTCCTACACCTCCTGCCTTCACAGTAGCGCTCGTGCAGCACTTTGTAAATGTAACAGTTTGACCTTTACAATCGCATTGTTGAAGCTACTTTGTTTTCTGCGTATTGTTGAAATTGTCAGTTCAAGCTTCTACTGTCAGTTTTGGCGCTGTGGATTTGGGGGGTTTGTAGATACGGGGCTCCATGGTACAGTTGGTTGAGCACATGCCATCAAAGCTGATAGACTGGGTTAGAGTGGAGTTGTACCGCGGACTTAACGATACTTGCGGCCTGTCCAGTCTCGTCCTCGGCGTTGATGGGTTTGAACAAGGGAACGGATTACGCGCGGTACTGCCATTGACTCGCCACCAGTGCAACATTCACTGCGAAAGTAGCCTCGTGGCCCATGGCTCAAGTAAGTGGAGATGGGCGCCGCAGACCACTCGCAACCAGACCTGTGAGCAGGGGTGGCGAATGGCCCCCCTAGAAAATTTTTCGCCACCCTGGAAAAATGTGTTGACAAAGTTTGAAAATATTGGACATAGTTCAAAAATTTTGGGCCCTCTGGAAAACTCTTCGCCCCTCCTGGTGTCGCAAGCTGGTTACGGGCCTACTCACATTCTTGAAATAGGCAAGTTCATGCATAGATTGCACTGGGGTAGAATTCCTGTTAATTTCGATCAATTGTTTACTCCCGTAAATCAGGCCCACTCCCATGCAACACGTGCTGCCACACGAGGTGGATACATTTGGCAAACATT
>JGI24159J19872_10014360_pt1 | contig 10246 bp, 4 predicted proteins | sample Ectturendosymbi4_FD_19872 | JGI IMG/M metagenome (IMG submission 19872) | reverse complement strand
CAACAGTCTATATTTACCAAGCCAAATACAAGAGGTAAGGCAGCTAAGATAGCATCATATTGAGTTTGCCACATTCTCGGTTTGTTTTGTTTCAAAGCTTTACCAGATTAGTAGATCTCCAGAGACTGAAAAATGTAAAGGTAGATCCTATGTCAGTGAAGGTTGGGCACCCCTGGCCTAATACATCAAGTTAAGAAAAAGTAGAATCCTTTTAAGATGTTACTACTGTTTTATGGCGACAGTTGTCGTCACTAATGAGTAACGTTTGCATTTGTAATCATATTCATAACGACATAAATGTTGCTTAACATAACGCAATTCATTTTTCATGCAAGCTTTTTTAAATTAATCTGCGCCAATCTAGGCAAATTGATTAGACTCTGCACCTTAAGTACCAGTCAAACTTTTCGTGCTGCGAAAACTTCCCGCAGTACAACGGGAGTTTATTCGTACACAACACCTGACCTACACGTGGTGGCTTCAAGCATTGCAAAACTTCTCGATGACGCTTTTGTTTGGGTTGTGACAGCTGACGCACGTTCCATGGTTAATCTTGTCTGTTTGTTTATGAAACCGTACCTGCTAGCGTTGTTGTAAGATAACTGTTTCAACTTGCTTTGTTGTGCTTTCTTGCGCAAGTTGTCTGAAAACATATGGTTTATAACTGAAAAAACTAGCTTTATGCTAGTATACACATTCAAATTTGTGGCATTCAAACAGTCATGGCTTCTGAATCTGTAAGGCAGGGGTGGCCAACCTTTTGATTCCATGCGCCAATTTTTTCACGCTTAATTCAGATGCGCCACACAAACATTCACTTCCTTTCAGTCCTGTAAAACGTGTGGTAATATGGACATATTTTAAAGTTATCTTAACATGTATTTATTTGAAAAATATATGTTTATCTTATATAACAAACATATAAACAAGCATTACCCAATTTATTCAATGATGCTGACAGATGTAGCAGTTGTAGAAGAAAAGATCTCACACAACACTTTTTAAATTTCATTGGTAATTTTACTTCAAAAAGTTCTAATAGTAATATATGAACACAATTAGCAGTTTATAATGAAAATAATTTTATACACAGACAAAATAAAAAATGACTTCAATGCGACTTTTGTTTCCGCTTGGCTTTCACCAAACCAGTGATATTAGGAGTTAAATTCGTAACTGAAAGCAACAGATAATTCTTCAAGCTGGAATTGGACCATCGCGATCTCAGTTTGATTTGTGATTATTTTCAAAACCGAAAATGACTGCTCGCATCTGTGCATAGTTCCGAAGAGACAAGCATTACTCTGGGCAAATTCTCTCATTTATGGAAGATGTTCTCATGATAATGATTGCTAAAAACCAATCATTTCTGACGCACTTGGCAATGAGAAAAGTTCATCAAACTTCATTTTCAATAGTTAATTTGCTTTTAGTTCAATAAGTTACATTTGCATATTGCTAGGCATCCTAGAATGTTATGTTAAATGAAAATGGATTTAGAAATGCAAGCAAGCGGTCTTCTTCAGACAAATCACTAAAATGACAATCAAAGACCTCTTGTAGTAATTTGATTTTTTCAATGTATTTTGCAAAGCTGACAATATTTCAACACATTCACCTTTTCATGGGGGTTTCATTCAGTGGTATATGGTAGTCATTTGTATTTGGTGTGCGCTGTTTCTGATTTTCAAAATTTAACGTCATTCATGTTTCCAAACCAAAGTTTTGGCGAAGTTTGTTGACATTATATGCATATTGTTCTACACGTACTCCCCTTATTTTAGGTGTCATTGCACTGATTATAAACTATCAGCGCTATAAGTTAGGATATCAGAGGAAAATAAACTCAACGCTACCACACAGCAGTTAATAACTGCAAAAAATCGGGCTGCATGTTGAAACAGGGGAGTAAAACACACTCATCACAGGGTCAAAACAATTTATAACGAAAAAATGAGGCTGTGCTTGTTTTGTTGAATAGGAGCAGTTGAGTATAGAAAAAGTGCGGCTGGACTGTCTGGTGCACCCTGCTGGTTTGCAAGGCTGAATCTTGCTAAACCACACAAGAATTGCAAATGCGCCTTGCTCAAGAACACTTTAAAATTTTTGTAATGTATAGAAGTCCAGCAAACTCTTAGTTTTCCTATTTCCCTGCTGAGACATTATCAAATGCCTTTATGTTAACAACTGCTGTTTTTGAGCTCGTGCAACAGTTCTATCATGCTATAGAAACTGCTAGTAATGTAGCCAATGTGGTCAGCGCTTGCGCTGATCAGCCACAGCAGACAAAATAAGATAATTGTTTCAGATAAAGTGAACTACTTAAACATGCGTAGTAGACAAAAGGTCTGCAAAAAGTGGCGAGATGGTTTCTGGATGTAGACGATAACCCAGATTCCTACGAAAACCTATATTACTTTTTGGCCCATTTACAATGCTCCTTGAAATTTGCATGCAAATTTATTCCGTTGTGTTTGCATTACGTGGACAAATTAATAAGCAAAAAGTATAGGCAAGCAATCAATCTTTGAGCAGGTAAAAAAATGTTCATTGAATATCATGCAAGCTCAAGGGTTTTTTTAAACCCAACCGCCCTTGCATGTACTGATATCACTTATTAAGCTAGGTAACAGCTTGTCTTTGCCCTACAGTTTCAAATTGAGGTAATGTACATGGTTGATGGGATAACATCAACAAGAAATGCTAAATCTAACAACCACTTCTCATTTCACAAAAGGCCCTTTCTTTGGGCAGCTCATCTTTCACTTCTAGAAAATCATGCACAATATTTTTCAGTTTCCAAAATCGTATTAGAACTTTTCCTCTAGAAAGCCAAGTTGTCCTTGCTAGAAAGGACGTGCAAGAAAAATAAAATCATTAAAATTAATGAGTAGGAGTGGCCTACTTTCTGGTCATCAAAAAGATGCAGTGCGCCATGTATGGCGCATGCGCCACAGGTTGGCCATCCTTGCTGTAAGGGTAAATGATTTCAGTCCACATGTCTTTTTTTCTGTTAGTTGACAAAGAACCTGTGACCGCACAGAAACTATGATAAAACTTTTATTGCCTTTAAGTTGTGGTTGTCATAAGAACTCGAGGGGATGCTTTCTATACTAATATAAGTGAAAATCTATTAGATTGCTAAATAAATGTGTCATAGAAATCACAAAGCTTCAAAACTGTATGTGATTTTTTTGATTTTTATTGCTTGATTTAAATCAATCAACCCTGATACCAATGATTGTGAGAGAGTAGATCAAGAAACATAAAAAGGGAAAGAAAAAAAAATGAAATCATTTCAAATATTTAACACAAATCAGGATGCGGTCGTTTAGTCGTTTAGACACTCGTACAAAAACACGACTGTTAAATCATATAAATAATAATCATGTAAGTAACACAGGTGGTGGTGGGCAAGCAAAGGGTGAAGAGTTGAGTTATGTACAGGTAACAGGTGAGGCATGCACATAGGTGAGAGAAGTAAGCAACAATAAGGATTATGAGGCAAAGAGCAATGCAGCAAACATGACATTACAGAATAGAGGCATGTAGCAAGGGCAAAAACAATGTTTATCCACACAAATCATGAAGAAGTTATACGATTACCCACCGAACATAATGGAGTACCACAGTTGCATGTAGGCAGTGTTTATTTGCCATCAGGCAAAAGCACTGCTGGAGCTATTTTGCCATTAGGTGAACCCAGTTGGTTAATTTGGTCATGTGCTAAGGACAACATGCTTGTATTAGCGTTTAGTCTTTACATGACCTAATACCCCAAACGAAGTAGGATATGTCACAATGCTGTGTTGTCATCATAGGCCATGTGGTAGTGAGGATAGCTAAAAAGGGGACCAAAACAATAATCCAACTTTTAGGAAGTGGAAACTTTTGCAAGCCAACAAAGCTTACAGAAAACGCAAACAGTTGGAAGGCAATAGCTGTTCATTGAAGAGGCAAATGGTGGGCAGCAACACTGGTTAATACCCTAAACGTAAAGACAAAAGCTAAACCCGAAACTTTTAAAAAAAGAACGTAAAAAATGCTCCCCCGTGAAGAGTGTCATTTGTACTAGCAAAGCCAAAGCAATAATGGTGAGAGCTGAACGAATGACTACTTATACAGCAGGTTTAGACACTTACCACTAGACTATGTTCACTGTGCTGCTAGTGTCAAACTCAGCATTATATTTGGACAAAGATGGATATGGTTCAAACGGCAAAATAGTCCCAGCAGAGCTTTTGCTGCTGGTAGCAAATTAGACACTACTTTGCCTGAATGTCCCACCCGGCACCTAGCATCACCAAATGAGGTTGAAGAGGCAAAGATAAAAAAACAGATTGCAAGTGTTGGGTGCATGCAAAGCAAAATCGAATTAGTTGATAAGTAGAGTATTTAGTTCTAGAAAAGATACTGTTTCATTTATAATATCATGATTTATGACATATATCCACCTATCGCACAACTAAGGTTGGCGTCATAACATTGACACCCCAATGTAACCACTGACCGTGTATGCCAAGCACTTTCAATCTGATTTGGCATGTTTTCTACCTTAAGTAGAATGAACAATGCAATCATTTTTTCAATTTGCCCAATTATTTTTACCACTTTATAGTTAATTTTATCATTGTTCTGTTGCGCCAAATGGCTAGTTGTGCATTTTTTCTTTCACCTAGTAATAAACAACTGCAAGTGTGTTTGAAACAGGCAAAATGAAACCTGCAAATATGTTTTTGTATAGAGTGAATTAATTTCTCTTGGTTTCAGTAGTTTTGCAATTTTTTGCTGTGGTATAATATTAATAAAACCATTTGCATTTGGAAAAATACTTGTATTAAAACAAACTTGTTTATTTTTCTAAGAAGAAAACTTTTCTTTATTGCAAAGCTTTATGTTGCAGTAGGTTTTCAAAAAAGGACAACGGTTGTCTTCAATCAAAAACTGATTCATGCTAGCAACAGAGCTGGCCGAGCAGTTGACACACATGGATTTTGCCAACCCTTTGTGATTCAAATATGTTAGAACATGTCAATTTATTAAACCTGAAGTTTTAAGTTTTCATATTTTCATCAACATCCAATTCTGCTCTTTGCTGTTTTCCTTTCACTCTTGCTGCGTTTATGTTGTTTCCTGATTTGAGTCACAAAAATGCATGATCAAGCCAATACCACTACGGTAGTAATTCAATACACTAATGCTTATAGATAAACAGATAGTAGGATTCAACAGACCACAAAATTTTTGACAGTTGAAGTTTGAGCCTGATATTACAGATCACTTTACTAATACTTGCTTGGCCTTAGTTTGACGTTGTAACAGCTAATGTTTTCCAAAAATATTCATTGTGTATCTAAATATACATATATCTGAGATATTTCCATTGTTCTTGTTATGGTTAAAAATGCATCATTCAATGCTTTATTTTACGGGTATGCACATCATGTTTGCCAAAGGGATATAAAGACAATGCTCGGGTTTTATCATTTTTCAAGGAAAAAATTTTTCTAAAATTAAAGAAGCTGGTCAAAGAAAAATTGTTAAAACACTTAATTAGCTAACTGGAGATAAATACACCTAAGGCTTACATTACTCACTGCAAATATCGCCTGAAGTAATGGCATAGTTTGCATTATCACTTAGTCTTTTTTGCTTGCTTGTGTATAACTTGCACTTATACTTGTGTCTGCAAATGGTTGTCTTAGTCATTTTATTTAACATGAATTTTGGGTTTTAGGCACATTTCATTTCAAGGTAGTTCTCAGTTTTATCACTGAGTTTGTTCAATATACTTAATTATGCTAATCATTACTGACATCAACAGGTTTCTAATATATTAAGCTTTGTAAACATTAAAATGCTGTGCTGACAATCATGGATGGAAAAAATGTGTACGCAAAAGCTATTTATGATAATGTTGCTGAAACTGAAGATGAGCTTGAGTTTCATAGAGGTGATATTATATTGGTGATTGAACAGAATACTTCAGGATTGGAAGGCTGGTGGTTGTGTTCACTAAATGGTAAAGTAGGAATAGCACCAGCTAACAGGTTACAGCTTCAATCAGGCGTATATAAACCACCAAGTCCTAGTGCACCTGGTCAGGAGATATATGACGTACCTCCTACGCATGCATGGACTCGACATGGGAAGTCAATTTTTGATGATGATGATGAAGAATATGATGTTCCAAGGAATCATCCAGGGTTGCATCATATTATGATTGATCCTAGCTCTCCTACAGAAATTTATGATGTACCAAGGGCTAGTAACTGGCAGCAATTTGAACACACAGGTGATGAGGTATATGATGTGCCACCAGCTGTGCCAGCAAGTATTTCTCGCAATCGTGAAGAAGGTGATGACCAAGATGTTTATAATGTGCCAACCAATTTGTGTGCTGTGAAAAGTCCAGTTGACCCAGCACAGATCTATGATGTTCCTCCTGTAGTTTCCAGAGGCCCTCAACAAAACAACTCTAATCCAGAGGAAGTCTATGATGTCCCTCCTCGACGGCGAGATATGCTGGCGGCTGGTGCATTGATTAATATGCTACCAGTTGAAGAAGTTTATGATGTACCTACATCATCTTTGACACCATCTTTGCAAAACCATCTTAGTCTTTCACATGATTCTGCACAAGTGGCAATCAGACAACAGTTAACAGATACAGATGTTGTTTATGATATCCCACAATCAAGCAGAGTTTCCCCACAGACAAACATACGGTCTGGCCTAAACAGCTTGAGAAGAATGCGCCGAGAAACAAAAAAAACAAATGATTATATCCCAAGTACTTCAAGGAAACCTGAAGCTGTTGATAACATTTATGATGTTCCACCTCAGGTTACACGAGATCTTAACCACCCTCCTCTAAAACCAGTTGAAGATAGTGATGTTGTTGATGGTCTTTTGCATAGACTTTCATTGACAAGCAATCCAAATGATACAAAAGCCAGCAACCGTTTGTCAACTATTTCAAAAGATTCTTTTAGTAGTTTTGTTGATGATAATCCATTGCAATACAGTGAATTAAAATTGGATGCAAACATGGCTATCAGTGATCTCATTGCACTGAAGGTTAATTTGGAAGATGCTGTGTCAAGATTATTGTTGCTGGTAAAAAAAAACTGGAGGAAGAAAGAGAATATAGTTGCCAAGCTGCATGACATACAAAAGTGTTTTTTTGAAATCTTGAAGACAGTCGACCAATTTCTAATGTTTGCCAGAGGAGCAACTGCTAATGCATATGTACTTGAAGCAAGTGGTGAATGCCGAGCTCCTAAAAATGTCCAAACAGGATTGCGAAAATTATTAATTCCTGTTGAAGAAGATTCTGAAATGCTTAAACGTGCCCTTGCTGAGCTAGATAATTTTGGATGGAATATAGATAAACTGAGTCTGGATGAGTCAGCCAATGATGTTATTCCTGTGGATAATGTTGATAGCTTTGTAATGAGTTCACGAGCTGTTTCAGATGATGCTGCGCAACTAGCTGTTTTTATACATACACATGCTCAATATATTTTTAAGAAATCAGCTGAACATGATTTGAAAGAATCACAAATGTCCAAACTGGCTGTTGAAAAGGAAAGACCAAGAAATGAAATGCAAGCCTTGCAATCTCGCCCACTGCCATCAGTTCCCTTAATGCAGAATACTAGTGTTGTAGCTCCTACTTCCACTGTAGACTCAGATGAAGCATGGCTTGAGGATTACGATTATGTTGCTTTAGAAGATAAAGATGATGCTGCTCTAAATAGTGGTGACTCTAGTTGTGGCATGTCAGGTTTGAATAAAAGACGAACTCAACTGATAGCTTTGGAAAAAGAATGGTCTGTTGCTTTGTCACACACTCAATCAAGCAAACTTGATCCTAATGAAAAAACTGCATTATCCCAACTGCAAATCAATATACCTGAACTGATGAAAAAGTTGAGTGAAGCTATTGATCGGTTTATTGCAGCTGTTGATAAGGGCAATCCTCCCAACTTGTTTGTTGCATTGGGAAAACAAGTAATTTTTTGTGCTCACAAACTGGTATTTGCTGGTGATGCTGTAAATTTGCATGTCACCGTGCCTTCAGTCAAAAATGCTATTCAAAGTCATTGTGAAAACTTGTGTTTAGCTGTAAAGCATGCTGTAGTCATGGTGAAGCTTGGTGCATTGCAGTGGCCTTCAGTTTCTGCTGTACAAGAAATGGTGGATCGAATGTATGAAATTTCTAAATGTGCTCATCAAATGCGTCTTACAATGCTAAGTATTTTGAGTCCATAGATATTTATGCTTTTTAGGACCTCTTGTAGAGGACATTTTAGTTGTTACTGTAACTATCATATCTGTTTTTTTCTGTGACAATACGTTGTTTTTTGCATGTACTTGAACTTTTCAATTAAGAAAGTTTTTTTTGAAAAGTGATAAGTATTGAGATTTCATGATACATCGTTAATATATATGGACTGATTAGCTTAAACACTGACATGCTTAAAGCTCAAATTGGTTTATTTAATGGTTAAAGTGTTAGCAGGTGTAAGGAAATGGTTCACACACAATGCTGCCACTAGTACAGCATTTTCTAGGGCAGCCATGTAGCCTACAGTGCAAACAGAGATGGGTGCTGCAGACCACTCATTACATTCTGAAAGGAGTAGAAAAACAAGTATGATTAAAGTGGATATTCAAATGCTTGATTTAAGATGTGAAAAGCATTGGGTAAAGTGGCAAACTTTGTATCAAGCTTTTTGTAATAAACGATAAGCTCAGAAATGCAGAAAGCATTTAATGCTCCAACTTGACTAAATGTCATCTTCAGGAAAAACAACTAAATGCAAACTCAAAGGCCACATCATTATCAAGTATCACATGATCTTATTTATGACTACTTTGCAGAAAATAAGGACCAAGTCAAATCATGCAAATGGCTTGATTTATGGTTTTAAGTGTTACTTCTTTACTGTAAAGCAATAGATTTGTCTATGTCTAATTATTTATAGGAATGTAATTATCACTTGTTTTTCCACAATTATGGGTGTGTTGTTAATATCCTATTGTGTGAAGTTTTTTTCATATATGTAGTACAGTATACTAAGAATTATGCACAAGAACATTTAAAAGCTTTTTGCACTGACAAATAATCTCTCCTAAAATTCTTTTAAGTATTCGGATCTATAAAACAACCTTTTTTTCATGTTAATCTTACCCATGTCAAATTGCAAATATGTAAATGAAGTTTTGCTTTGCATGCTGATCAATGGTGTTGGAAAATTATTTCAATTGAAATTTCCTTTGTTCAGGTACAGAACAGTAATTGGCATATGTTGTGCCTTTAATCTTTGCAATAGAGAATCGTAACACTCAATGACATCTTACTTGTTGGACAAAATTTTTTTCATTTGCTACTTTGTGTGAAGGTCAATATTTGTAAGTGTAATGAAAACTTTTGAAACAAAGATTTTCAGTGTCTTGAGAATTTTGTTGCGTTTTTCATTGACCGTATGTGCAGGGTTGATTGATTGAAATCATTTGATTTGATTTAAATCAGTGATTTCAATCAAGCAATAAAAATAATGATTTAAATCAAACATTAAAAATCAAAAAAATCATATTGTTTTGGAGCTTTGTGTGATGTCTATGACACATTTAATTAGCATTCTAATAGGTTTTCACATAGCCTATACAGCAGGAGTTCCCAACCTTTTTCTGAACATGTACCCCTTTAGTATTTCAATAGATGAGTATGTACCTCTAAAATTTCCTGTGAGAAAAAACCTGAGTAAAATACTAAAATTATACTGAAATTTTGATACAACTTTTAGAATCTTGAAACTATGAAGGTATATTCCATTCTCATGTCTCAGATTTAATTTGTTGCAAATTTACAATAAATGTACCCTGCAGATAAGCAAATGTACCCCTGGGGGTGCATGCACCTCAGGTTGGGAACCTCTGCTATAGAGTATTAGTGCAGAAGGCCAAAAGTTCTAATGACGACGTAAGTTGAGGCCATTTGAAGTTTTATCAATCATAGCAACTGTGAGGTCACATGGAACAGGACTATTCGGTCTTGGCCATTTCAGTCAGACATTTCTGTACGTAAACAACTTTACATTCCTTTATTTAAATTACTATAGGCAGGTGAAATGTCACTCTATGAAATCTGAATTGTAATTGTGACTTTGAAGAATTTGTATTTAATTGCAAAATGTCGATAATGATTTAATTTGCTTGCTGATGATAATGTAAATCA
>JGI24159J19872_10014359_pt1 | contig 10247 bp, 6 predicted proteins | sample Ectturendosymbi4_FD_19872 | JGI IMG/M metagenome (IMG submission 19872) | reverse complement strand
TTGCTGACATTGCCAAGTGTTGCTTTATTTTTTTGACTGAAGATGGATTAAGAATAATCCGAAACGTCTCAAAATAAAACATGCATAGTTTTTTGAAAGCTTTTTTAGTGTTGATGAAACTGTTAAGTCTATCCCAGTTTTATGCTCCATGTTTTATATATATTTTGCAGTTTTTCTAATTGCTTCAGTGTGGTGAAGTGTTTAATTAACGCCCCGCTCGCATTCCGCTGATTATTAAGCCCCGTTGTATTCAAAGTAGCTTCGTGCTCCAAACGCTGTTTCGTGGTAAATGTTCGCGATTGTGGTGCTCTCAGTTTTCCGGCAAAAGTAATAACTAGGGCCATTTTTATGACCTAAAAGACTTGATAATATAACTTTATTTTTCAGAAAATATAACTTTATATGACCAAACAAACATGACTGAGCTAGAACATACAACTACTGTACAAAGAAGTGTTTCTAGCGAAAATAGGCGTTAGAGATGGTATCCCCATAGTTTGTTGAAGCTCCACTAACATAAACAGATCAAAGCGTATAGTTTGTTTTGAAGGAAATTGAAAACATGCATGGACATTGGTTTATTCTTTGGGGCAACAAGAACATGCATTTTTAGGCAGTGCATTACATTTCATCCAAATAACTTGGTTCACCTACGTCTTTGCCAACGTTCGCAGGGTGCCCAAGTGGGTGCAATTTGCAGGATGCAGCTTAGACTTAGTGATATAGTAGTTTCACATGATATTTTGAGACTGTTTTAATGGTTTACTTATTTAATTAGGTTGAAAATATGCAAAATTACCTAAGACTTTAGGACCTAACCTGAAAATATGACTTTTTATGACTTTATAACTTTTGTTATAGACTTCGTAGAGATGCGATTTTTGTTTTAAAATTGGCTTCATAGCTTCCTGAAGCACAGAAAAAATATGAATTTTATGACTTTTAAATGGCCCTAGTAATAACGTTACTTTATTGTGTTGCAGCTCGGTTAACGTTTTACGTTAAATAAACCTGGATTCAGTTTTGTAGCCCCTCGTACAGTTTATATAAATTTTCCGTTTTCCTACCTGCCAGAGCAAAACTCAACATTATCAAAAAGTATTTTTGTTCCTTTCGCCATTTCAGCGACATTAAAAAATCTTTTTCTCACACAATTAAACAAAGTTACTTGCAAAGCATTTACTCCTTAACCCATGGCCATTTTATACCATTATATCAACGTGGCTTATGAATGCTTCAAAAACCTTGAAAACCACGGAAAACTCACGTCGGGTACATTGAGGAATGACAAAATCGAAGCACTTGTTTCCTGGATTTCGTAAGGATAGAATATGCAACCGTCTTCTGGCAAATAATTATTTTCTACAAGAAGTTTACAGTCGCGTTTTTCTCCGGTGTTAAAGTCAACCACGTAGTTTTCTCCTTCCACATAAAGGGAGCTTCTGCAAAAATTACACTAAAATAAAGTTATTACCACAACAACGCAGTTCAAAAACCTGATTGAAAACAGTTATTTGTGCTAAAATAAGTGACATAAATCTAAAACGAATTTCAAGCTGCTGTGTGCTTGGTTTTTGCTGTTCTTCCAAAATGACCTTGGACCTGTGTTTAACCTTTTTTGCTACTGGAGCTTCAATTCGGTCAAGCACTTTTAATTTAAAGAGACAAAATTCAGAACGATAGACTTTTGTGAAGTTTCATTTAGAACGACCCTTGACAATGACCAATTTTTGCAAAGAAATCTTTATAAACGACCTACTGCCTTCACAGCGTTGAACTAACCTTTAAGAACAACCAAATCATCCCTCTTAAACTTGCTTTCACAGCGCTTAATTGTGCTATACAAAGTAACTCGCAGTTGAATGGTAGTTCCTACTGATGCAACATAAATAAGCGTAAAAGTCTTAGCAACAGCCGAAATAATGCAAGAATATATATGTTTCATTGTAANATTATCCTTTTAAGTCTTTACATGACTTTCCACTTTCTTGATGTTTACNAAATAAAATAGTTTTTTTCACAACTANAGCAATTTCAAAAGACACGCATAGTGGTTAAGCATGCCTTGTAGCCTGCAGGATTTCATTGCTGTCATAGTAATATGGCTCCCCTTCTCTTCCGTCGTACACTCCCCATCTTAGATGAGCCCATTCGTGCACCATAGCTTTGCCTGTATAAACAACGTTTAGATTAAGTGAAACCAGCAGCACACAATTTCAGCGATTACAAAAGGTCCCAACCTTTTGGTCCATAATCTTCAATGAAGTCGGAACCATTGATGTAGTTTGGTGTGATATAAATATAATCTCCCATTGTTCCACATTGTCCATATTGTTGTGTATATGGTGCATCATCTCCATTAGGGGTGCGGCTAACTACTAAAATGTCAGCCTGTGGAAGCAAAAAATATGAAACGAAACGTCCGAAATGAAAGCTCAAACAAGGTTCATTCATCTAGTATTCCTCACGCAACGCTTTCACACATATAACTCCTTACATTTTGCTCAATTGAAATAAGAAAACTTTGTTTGAAGTGTCTCTAAAAATAGCGTTAAAGACTCACAATAAAACTTCTGGCAAAAATAAACTCCATAGTCAAAGTCACTACATACATGCTTGGTGTTTCTTAGGTAACTACAAACTGGAGGGGCAGAATTGTTCAAATGTTTGACAGCTTCAGCTCACACGTTTGTGATCGTCACCACGTATTTGCTCACTTGCAGTAACCTTTCCTTCATTCTAAGTTTTCAGTGAATCTTAAACATTTTGCAAATGTGTATGTTCACTCTACCGTGGAAAAGGCTGCTCGAAGTTTGGTGCGTATGCATAGGTGTATCGCTTTGCATCTGAAAAAGACTCTGTAACTGTGTATGTGGCAAATGCTGTTAAATTCAGCTTAGATCAAGCCGAAGTGTTTTGCAACAGCGTTGAAAAGAGGACATCGGTTATTTCATGTGTGAAAGCACAACTCTTCCAAAATAGTTTGCCAACCTTCTTTGCAACGGTTATCTATTGAACCGATAATATCTTTCTTCCTGATAGGAAACTCGAAATACTGATTGACGTTTCGGATAACTATTAGGAACACATTACGAAAACTAGGAGCAACGAACGACTTACAGATGAATACGTTAATTTTTGAGAACCTTTGTAATTCCCCGCCCAGGTGTTTGGTACAATAATTGAAATTTCTCCAAAGTAAGCTCGATTGTATGTTGCTTTCCATAAGTCTCTTGATGCCTTTGTCCATAAATCCTGAATACACGTTGAAAATACCGTGAAGATTATTTTTCGTAATTTCATCGGTAAGTGAGCATACTTGATGGCAAACATGATGGCATTCAGATAACTTTCCATTTTCCTGTGTTGCACACGTACGTATTGACCTCTATACAACTTTTTGCAATGCTCGACATTTCATTTTGCAGTGTAATCACAAGCATTCTCAAGAACAATGGAGTAACTGACGGGGACAGGGGTGCTAACCCCGGACAAACTAAATTTAAAAACCGTGACTCCACATAGATTCTATTTTGGTATTTAGTATTATTTTGGGTTTCACTAGGTTGTTGCTTTTTTGCGTTTTTTGGAAGATTTTTTGGAGTGTTTTCCGGTGGTTTTGGGTTTTAGTATAGCCACCCACATCCGGATTCAATATCATTTTTCAATTTTTTTCTGAGTTTTGGCCATTCAGCCCCTTACAGTGGCCATTGGTCCCCTTTCAACTATGCCTACTCCCTGGCTCACTTTACTTACGCCACTGCTCATGAAGCAAGTGCTTCTTGCTAGTTGTAATGGGAAAAATCCAAACTGATGTCCTCATACTAATGTCGACCGAATTCGCAAATTTTTAATGGCCTGTTGGTTAGTTTGAAACAACAATTCCGATTTATTCAATCTAACGTTTGCAGTTCATGATTCTGCATTTGCCAACCTAAAGTCAAAGTCACGCGACAAAAGTGCAAGTTTATATCTATAGCTAAGTAGTGAGTTTGTAAACCATGCTCTTCACACAAATGAGAATATTCATCGATAGCAACTGGGCTGTGGTTTTGTTGACATCTGCATCAAAATTTTATTTAAGGAAAATAGGTGGGACTCTCAATCACTACGGTTGAGAATAAATTACTAAAAATATTCTTGGCCGTTGTTTGTGAGGTGAAAAAAGGGCAATATCACTCAAGGCAGATGTGCTATCAGCCCATACATCGAGAAATCTGCACCACATTTTTCAGCACCGTTCTGAAAGAAGTGAGAATAGTAGTGAAACATTTTTTAAACAAGATTAAAAAATACATTTTTTTGTGAAGCATAAACTCCAACAATTGCCTATAGGCTGCCATAGTGGCAGACAACGATATGAAAAATTAAGTTTCATATTGGAATGATGCGTAAATTAAGCAAATATAAACCATATCAACTGCAGGGGAAGTACAGGATGACTTTCTGGTTGGTTCTAAATGTGTGACAAGACGCTCAGCAGTTACAAATCAAGTAAATATTTTCCAGAGCTTTTCACCTTTATTCCTTGAATTAAATTCGGATCTTCTGGAATTTCTGGATTTATTGCTATTACAATGCCTTCGTATCTGTTATCTTTGAGTCTGATAGAAGACAGTCTTCCTTGGCCGCTTCCGAGCAAAATGAGAGATGCTACAAGGATTTGTAGCAGCATCTTTGAGCAATTGTTTTGAAAGTATTCAGCACTAGATTTACGTTTCGTAAAATAGAAGGCTTGATTTCTGTGATGAAACTTAATTTTTAAATGTGCGCTTATTCGTTTTTCAGTGAACAAGCAGTTCGTTGTATGATAGAATGTTTTGTATTCAAGAGACCTTAGCGGTGTTTTTACTGTGTTTTTTCACACATTTTCATGTTAATTTCTCAATTGTAGCAGTAAATTTGCTGCTTTGGCTAATTTTATAGTCAAGCCAAAGAATTGGAGGTTTTTACTTCCCCAAAGTACACCAAAGAATGATTTAAAGGATATCTCTCCATTGGTAACAGCAGCGTTTGCGTGAGAATTTCCTAAAGCGAAAAGAACAGATTCAAAACTGTCAGTTTTCAAATTGGAAAAATAATTAACTTCAAAATGCGAGCATCGAAATCCAAAAATGTGCAATGATAAAAATGAAGTGTTTGAGATGCATGCGGGCCCGTAACCAGCATGGGACACCAGGTGCGGCGAAGAGTTTTCTGAGAGGGGCCAAAGTTTTTTAACTATGTCCAATAATTTAAAACTATGTCCAACACATTTTTCCAGGAGGGGCGAAAAATTTTAGAAGGCGGCTTCGCCCCCTGTGAGCCCCCTGGTTACGATTCTGGATATATGAAAAAAACTTTTCTTCCGGTCAAAAGTTTACGTCTATTTGACTTTTCTAATGGGTGACAGAGTAAGTCTGGCGATGAGCCACTGAAACCTTTGAGTAGCAAGAACCAATGACATTACCTGGAGGTTAAATTGCATGATTACGTTTCATTAACGTTCTGGTTTGGTACACTATTAACAAACATTTGCAAACAAAACTAAGATGTACCATGCCTCGAATAACTGACTGCACTTATTTAATCTTCTCATTTTTACATATGTACTTTGAGTACGAATGTGGCAGTACAGAAGCGTCTCCCTGACAGAGATAACCCAGGGCTGTCTAGCGCAGTGTGTAAAAAACTTGTTGAGAACAATAGACCGCTAGTTCTCCACGATTAACATCTGATGTATGAGTCAGGGTGTGTAAGCCAGCTTATAAATGGCAGCGGTTTTGCAAACATTCGCAATTTTTGTTTGCATTACTGACAGGTCAAACAGGTGCTTATCTATATATTCGAGTGGCCTTCGAATTTCCATGTCACGGTGTTGAAAGCAAGTGCTTGTTTAAAGATCTTGCTCAACAGGATCCTGCGAAGCTATGAGATTTAAGCGAGACATATTCTTATAGTGAAACAACAGCAATCTGTGTTCAAGGCATGAGCACGGTAACCATGCTAGTACAGGCAGTGCCACAAGAGAAAGTGTCTGTCATTGTCTTTTTGTGCAATTATGTAAAATCATCGAGTAAACGGCGTTAGAAAACTTTCGATACAATTTCCATTCAGATCCGTCCCATGGTAAACACTAAACAGGAGTATTTTGGATTATTTCCTTGTTCTTTCCTACCCTTGTGATGTTAAAAACGTTTGATTCTTATCTGAGGTTTAAACAGATGGTCTGAAAGGAATCCAAGGAAAAAGATTATGGTAAAAATAGTCATTTGAAAGGCTGGTGGTTTTTTTGAGCCATTCTGGAAGTATAGTCCATCTACGTCATACATACAAATTTTGTTTTGAGGATTTACAACTTCTTTCTTTACTCATTTCACCTAATTTGATGAATCTTGTCTAAAATATATGGAATAAATTGATTGACACTTGCGATATCAGCAAAACATTTTTATTAACAAACATTCTATATTTATATTCACTTGTTCCCAGTGCCGTAGCAGCCCAACTCTGCCCACCCCCCAAAATGCTTTCAGGGGCCCCCTGGTGGTGATTCTAAAAAAGATTTTGGTGTTATGGCATATTCCGTGGCCGAATGGCGTTCACAACAAAATTTTCTGATTTTATTTTTTCCTATTTCATTATTTTTTTTTTTTTTGTTCCACTTGTGGACATAATTTTGGCAGAACCGTCACCACAAAGTCTTCAATTAGGGCTTCGTATTTGTTCAAGGGGGCTAGGCATTCTGAAAATTTACATTTAATTCACAACACAGCATTTGCAAATTGTGCGATTTGGTTATAAAAATACCTAATATTTTCCAGCAAATACCCATGATAGGCTGGTATAGTTTGCATCAGGCCCGTAACCAGGGGGGCTCTGACCCCTGCAAACTTTTTCGACACCCTCTGGAAAAATGTGTTGGACATAGTTTAAAACTATTGGACATAGTTTAAAAAATTTGGGCCCCTCTCAGAAAACTCTTCGCCCTCCTGGTGCCGCAAGTTGGTCGTGGACCTGTTTGCAATTAACAATTTTTGAACGAGCTTAACAAAAGGAATTGGGTTTTAATCATTGGCAATTAATTAACGAAGATTATTTAGGGATTGTTGTAATGAAATGCAAATGTTAACAAAAATTTGCAGGAAATCAGAATCAAACTTATCGTTCAGTTTTGGACTAAGACCTACTACGTGGACGCAACATGGTTAACATCCATAATCCACTAACTGCACTATTCATTTGGGACTCCAGGTTGCCAACTCTTCTTAAAACGAATATACCAAATTTAGTCCAAAAATCTACCAAATAGATACCAAATTTATCTGTAACAAAAAACTTAAATTTAATGCTGGTTTTCCATACTTTGTTACGACTTCACTTAATTATCATACAGTTGCTGTTGAACAGTGTCATCATAGAGAAGCTGCAAGCTCAATTTCTACTTTCCTGACTTAAGCAGTGACAGATTTATTAGCCCCTGCAAAAATTCAATTTCCAACACCTGCAACTGCATTTTGATTTCTTTTGTGGTTCACCGCATTCTTACGCTGCGTAATAGCTGCTTTGCGATTTGCAATTTTCTTTTTGCACAGTTTGCAGAAGGGTTAGGCTTACAAGCACCAGCAGAATCTTGTTTTGAAAGCAATGCAAACTCTATCAGTCACTCTCCTATAAATCTTCTGCCACCTTCATAGGCAGCTTTCTAAACATTGGATGGATGCATTGGCTGACTAAAAACACATACATAGAGCTAAGTTCAGTTGCACTACTCAGCTCTCTTCCAGTCTCGCTTTCCGCTTGCTCAAAATGCACGCTTACTCCCATGTTAAGCAAAATCAATGAATTTTTCATGTATAGTTTTAACAGTTTAACACCACAATGATTTCTCTTTTCATGCTTTGCAATATAACAAATAATTTGGTGCAAAGCCTCAATACAATCCTCCGAAAAAAATATACCAAATATAAAAAAAAATCTTATATAGGCCTATCAAATAAAAAATTTATACACCAAGTACTTTGAAAATAATACCAAAATTTTGAAATTTGGTGTATATAAATATATATATACCAGTTGGCAACACTAGTTGGAACAAGCTTAGCAGTGATTTCTAAATAATGAGTTCTAACAACATTANTAACTCCANCTTGCTCTCTGAACAGCAGGCTGCGCAAATGTGTAATTTTGGTTGTAAGCACCAAACGTATCTTGCTTCTATGCAGTACAAAATACGAGAAGACTACCTGGGCTAGCCATAATAAATACATTTTTCACAACAGCCACTACACAAAATACGTTGATCAAGTGGCAGTCTGTCTTCTGGACGTATACAAATGGCATACAGGCTAACTTCATGTTCCACACTCCATGCAACGAATGCTGACGTTTTACGCTAAAGCCGAAAATGCGTTTATTATCTCACAAACAGTGGTGGACTTAGGGTTGGGGAGCCCGAGGCAAGGTTACAAGGGGGCCCTCTGACGACGTCATCATACTCAGCCAACCGTGATGAGACCTTTTGATCAAGCCTAGGGGCCCTTCAAAAGCAGAGTACTTAAGCAATACAGTGGCTGTTTGGCGCCGCTTTGAAAGCAGAGTACATACACATTACAGTGGCTGTTGGGGGCCTCTTTGAAAGCAGGTACAGCTGGGGACCGCGAGTTACACCCAGCCCCTTCCTGCATGATATAATTTGCCTACGATAAAGCTATTTTACGTATAGTAAAAAAATTGCGCTACCAGGATTATTTTACTTCAATTTTGCGGATCTGAAATCAGAAAATCATAATTTCTCCAACAAAAATGCTTTTCATTTTTCTCTTGGTGTTGCCGTCTTTACAAAACAATTAAACAGTTTGAAGGTGACATTACCCCAAAAAAGACTAAAGGTACTCAGGTAAGAAAATCGTGAGACACACATGTCCAGATGCTAAACCGGTGTGCAGCATTTGCTGTACTAATTTGTTTGTCAGAACAGGATTGCACTTACTTCCTGAGTTTATAACAATCGAAAGAGTAATGAACATTTATTTCTACAATTTCCCATGGCTGGATACGATTTGACGAATTTTCATTCAGCTAAACCTTTAGAGAAATATTACTATAATTTGACGTTGCCGTTTTTCGTAAGTCATCCACATCACAGCAAGTATATAGTATGTATGTTACAGCAAGTATATATTATACTCGTATGCGTAAAGGTGCATAACGCGCCGCTGCGCAAGAGCCTGAAACCAACAACGGTTGATTGCAAAAATCGGATCACGAAATTCGAATGTTGTTTTTTCAGAAAACCACTCACTTTCCTACTTTGCACCAGTTAAGCTATTCAAGTGGACTGCGGTAGATGCAGACAAACTCCAGAACTTACCCGACCAAACCCCGGTTACGGTTTGTTAGATGAATTATTGGGAATAACTTCCTTCACTGATAAGAAAAGCAAAGTTTAATTTCGAAAGAAATGTTAGCAAACAATGTGCCAAGATCTACCACACCTTCATTTGACTTGAAAATTTCATAATGATAGATAACGTAGGCAAGTGTTGAAACTATTTCGTCGAAGTTTGTTCCGAGCATACAACGTCCTGGTAAATTATTTGATTTTGTTCGATTGCCTGCCTCAAGTTGTCAGTGAGTGGACGATAGCGGCAGCGTTTGGATGACGCCGAATTTGCATTTCTTTGGTGAAGGAAACAAAACTTTGCTACAAGTAGGGCCAAAATGGACTTTGAATATTAACTCCGGGTTCTGCAGACTTCGTGACACCGCTATAGTGTGGGACAATTTTTTTTTTCTGGAGACTTTTTTTGAGCGACAAACAAAAATTTCACGTGCATTCAGTGACGGCTTGTATGTAGCCACTGCGGAATTGCAGCACCCAATTCCGCAGACAGAGGCGATTTCCGATATTGTTCGCATTGATTGACCTGACTGGCTAGTTCTGTACCAATTCTAGTGACTTCATAGTGATTAATTACATCTGCAGCATATCAAGCGCCGGTTGTCTGGAAACTTGCCCAAGTGCAGGCCGCCAGCCCACGGTATATTCGTGGCCAGCGTACGATATACTCGTACTTCAAATGCCAACCGTTGAACGCCGGGTCGTATGTATATATATACTCGTACTTCAAATGCCAACCGTTGAACGCCGGTCGTACTCTATAAAGTACGAACATTTCGTACAAGTCTCTAGCAACCAGAAGCATATATTTATAATGTTCGCTGACGTACGGTGTGGTCAGGTGAGCATTTCAAAGCAACCATGG